>JAEEGK010005543.1_pt1 | contig 30526 bp, 22 predicted proteins | sample 8958771 | NCBI WGS metagenome assembly JAEEGK01 (sample SAMN16246547, study PRJNA631951) | gut metagenome | biome: gut microbiome; feature: rumen; material: SC-attached | host: Bos | place: Iran: Karaj | collected 2018-10 | reverse complement strand
CGTTCCTGACGTTTCTTCGGCTCATTCAGATGTCATCTTCGATGGAAAGATGACTTTGTTTCATAGGTGTAGTAATAATCGAAACATTTTGTTTCTGCCGATGAAACAAAGTGTTTCCACCTTTGAAACAAATTGTTTCCATAAGCAAAACTAACAAGGAACACATTAGCAATCAGTTGATTAAATTAGATTTTAGGCTAATAATAGTCTTATTTAGCCTTAATTATGTATAGTTGCTTAAAATATGGATGCTCTATACATGGTGTATATTCCTAATAATAAGGATATTATCAAGATAATGTAGAAATGTATAGTGTTTTATAACTTTTTTGCTGTAAATATTTGTTTGACTCCAACAAAATGATTACTTTTGTAGCCGATATGAAGAAGAAAGATCAGACACCAAAGACCAGAGAGCAGATCTTCGCTGAGAAAGCAGACAACTACGGCATCTGCTACAGTACAGTCTGCCCCCTTCGTGAGCATTGCCTTCACAGCCTGCTCAGCAGTTACAAGCCCCAAGACAGACTATACACCGACTGTGTCAACCTGAACAATCCCAAGATGCAGCATGAGGGCTGTCCGCTGTTTGTTAAGGATGAACCAGTCCGCATGCCCAACGGCCTCCATACCATCTATTATAATATGCCAGGTCGTATAGAGCGTTCTATCAAGAACCACCTCATCCATGCCTATTCACGCAAGCGTTACTACGAGTACCACAACGGCACCCGTCCCCTCACGCCCGATGTGGAGCGTTACGTCCGTGAGGTCATCAAAAGCTACGGCTGGACCGAGGAGCCCCAGTTCGCCGGCTACGTCGAAGATTATCTGTGGTAGGAATTTATAGCACTTCTATTCGTTTGCTCAATAATAGATGATAGTCGGTCTTCATCTCATCAGGCAGGAATGATTCGTCGATGAGAGTTTTCCACTTAGGCAGGAAGGATTTCATTCGTTCTATCATTTTGTTTGCCACTGTAGCGGGAATGCCGCTATGAGTGAAGGCAGTCATGAAGGTATTACGGTCGAAACCGCTTTTCTCGCCCCCTACAGAAAAGGTCATTGCCATCTCTTCAGTATCGTGAGGATCGGCCAACAGTACAGCCAGTAAATCATAGGCAGGAGACAGAACATATTCTCCATTCCCGTTATCTATCAGCGAGAAGTTCTTGCAGTGCATATCGGAGTTCCCGGTAATCCATGAAAACAAAACCACCTCCCAAAATCGCTGAACATCAAGCATGGGAGCTGATGAGTACTTCTTGATCGATTCTGCCAACTGCAAGTAGGTACCATAGTATTTATGCTCGGTAAGTCGGTTGGTAAGTTGGCACATGTCAAGCATGGATATCTTCTCTCCATGTCGTCCCCGATCCATTCTGAGAGTAAGATACCCCAGTTCACCATCAGCAAGCCGGACGAGAGTATGCCGAGCTGTACGGATATGAGCCGTTTCGGCCATCTTCATCGTTAAGTCTTCTAACTCTGGCAGGCATGGGTACTTGCCGCTTTGCGGTTTGAAGATATACTTACCCCAAAGGCCTACGATGGTAAATTTAGAGGGCTCATTTTTTCCACCACGATCCACATCGAGCGACATCTTAGCCTGTACGCCTGTTACAGAGGCACTGGTACGAATCACTTGTCGGGCTAGCTCCGACATATTATCACGCGTATATGGAAGAATAGGAGCCGTTTCGCTACCGAAGAACTTGCGTGCACAACTTGGGTGAAAATCCACCTGACCTTCTTCCAACTCTTTATAACAATACAAACATTTACTCATGGTCCAATGGTTTTACGCTGATGTTTCCGATGCAATCCTTGCAGCATGCCATCAAGAGCGACATCCTGTCGCGTGGATCGATTTTCCATGACGATGATGCTATATCCAAAAGCCACCCCTCAGGAATGAGTCCATCAAATACAGGGAACATCATTTCTTTATCGTACTGTTGGACGGTCAATGGCATCGTAGGACTTACAGGAATGGCATTTGGCTGCGCAACATACGCCTCGTCATAGACAAAATGGAATCCCTCTTCATCTTCAGTAAGGACACCACAGTATAAATCATTAACGTAGATCCCAGCTTTTTTCATACGCTATCATTCTTTACTGGTGCAAGACAATCGCCAAACAAGGCCAATACGTCATTTACCTTATCCATTCTCAATGTCTGCTTGCCTTGTTCAAGCTCTCTGACAAACCTGAGTCCAACACCAGCTCTCTCAGCCAATTCAACCTGGGAGAGCCCATTTTTCTTTCGCTTTTGCTTAATATATTCAGATAAAGTCATCGCAATTATACCTTAACGGGTACAAATATAGACAAATTTTCTCAAAAATATACCATATCAGGTATAAAATTAATATTATTTATGACTATTATACCCGATATGCTATATTTCAATGGCGCACGGTGAAGGGCTTGCGGTAGAATGTTATAAGTAAAAAAGGTGCCGGGTCGCGAGACTCGGCACCTCCAACTCATGGAAACCAAAGCTTTGGTTTTAAAAGAACTTGTTATTGCTTACCAACGTATGCATCGTTCTGGTCACAGAGTTTGTTTCTCAGCAACTCATCAGATGGAATAGGCATATCCATCTTGCGTTCATCGTATGTGAATGTACGAGGTGTCCAAGGATAGTTTCTCATTGATTTATAATCACTTGCATGGTTATCAATGGGGTAGTTGTGCTCGATATGGTCGGCCATATAACCAGACTTCTGCATATCAGGACGCAGACACCACTCTGAGTTGAACTCCTTACGACGCTCCTCGTTAACAGCTACCTTCCAGACAGGAGAGGTGAAGCCCTTCTTGGCCTTCAGTGAAGTGTAGTACTCCTTAGCATCAGGTACTGCAACCTTTCCTGTGTTCAGAGGAAGTGGATAGGTGGTAAACTGCTTCTCACCGTAGTTAGTAGCAATTTCATTGTAGTGTACCAAGTATCTAGTAAAGTCGAAGTCGGGTTCCAGATTACCGAATGCACGGTCACGCAGCTCATTAATTAATCCCCATGCCTCAGCATTGTCTTCACCCTGGGTCTCAAACAGACATTCAGCAAGGTCGAGCATCACGTTTGGCAGACGCTTCCAATAAATAGATATTGGAGCCCAAGGACCATAACCCCAAGAGTTTCCACTAGCTCTTGCTGTACGCCATAACTTAGTGGTCCAGATTGAAGGAGCGGGCTCACCATTCGCTAAGCAGTGATATTGTGGTGACTGAGCAAGAGGCGACATTGTTCCATCTGGATTGTATTTACCCAGTTTCTCCTGAAGATAAGGATTATAGCCATAGTTGGGTGCTGTTGTATCCACGATCTTCCAAGGGTCTTCGATTTCCTTGATACGCCCCTCAGTCTTATTACCATCGTCATCTAACATCTCGCCGTATTCCCAGCATTTTACAAGACCAGTTGCACATGAAGCATCACGGCGCTTGTCGCCCTTCTCATAGCAAGAGTACCATTCCCAAGACAGGAATTCTGTTCCCCAGCCACCGTTTTCTGTACATCCAACAAACCACTTCAGCATCATGAAGGCTGTACGGTTTTGATATTGGTTCCAGTCATCACCCTGGTCTAATACCTCAGCCCAAATACACTCAGGATTCCATGCACCAGCGGGATCCCAGTTGGCAGCGAAGCAAGGATTCAGTTTATACGGACCTTCATTCAGAATTTGGCGGTAAACAGTAATAGCCTTGTTAAGCATTTCAGACTTAGTCTCGGGGCAACGGTAAGCCTTCCACATGTAGGCATCACCAAGGAATGCTAATGCCATACCCTTGGTAGCACGACCATACTGTCCGTCCATGGGCTTCCAGTCAAGTAGTTTAGCTGCATTCTCCAAGTCCTCGATGATGAAGTCCCACATCTCTGCGTAGTCCTTTGCACGCTCCTTTTCAGGGTTGGTTGTGTATGTTTCACCCGTACGCAGCATGGGCACACGTCCGAAAGTCTGAGCCAACCATGTGTAGAAGAATGCACGGCAGGCACGAGCCTCACCTTCCAACGTACTCTTTACACTCGGAGTCAAGTTCTCAGCTTTCTCCAAACCCTCTAGGAAAGTATTACAACGTGACAGACCATGATAGGCATGGTTCCAGCCCTTATTCAACTCAGCGTTGTCAGCTGTCCACGACTGTGTCAGGAAGTCTTTGTCCCAACCAGTAGCCTGGGTATCCATTGTGGGGTGGCAACCTGTGAACAGATTCGGCTTCAGACCCCATTCTCCATCGGTATTCTGTCCACCATCTTCATTATTGTTAGGCAGCATCATATCGTAGATACCCGTCATACCCTTCTTGGCATTCTCGTCATTCTCGAACATAGCGTCCCCTGCGACCAATGTGTATTGGGGTACATCCAAGAACTTTTCATTGTTACATGATGTCAAAGCGGCGAGGCTTAAGAGACCAGCAACGATAAATATCTTATTCATTTTTTCCATAATTGCTTTACTATTTTAATGTTTAGAATGTTACATTCAGACCCATCATGAAGGTACGAGGCATCGGGTAACGACCGGTGTCAAGACCTGTGCAGAGCACACTACCCTGACCAACTTCAGGATCACCATACTTAGCATAGCCAGAGATTAATGCCAGATTCTGGACAGAGACATAGACGCGTGCACGCTCGATAGTCAGCTTCTGTGAGAATGACTTCGGCAGTGTGTAGCCAACCTGGATGTTAGAGATACGGAGGAAGTCACCATTCTTCACCCACTTGTCGCTGACACGCATATTGTAGTTCTCATCGATAATTGAAAGACGTGAGAGAGTACCTCCTGGGTTCTGCGGGCTCCAGATATCATCATAGCTATCCTGCAGAATTGCGGGGAATGTCTGGTCATCAGAGCAGAAGACATTGCTCAAACGCATGGCTGAGTAAGAGAGGATCTTCTGACCTAAGACGCCGTACATATACAAACTGAAATCCCAGTCCTTATAGGTGGCATTCAGGTTCAGACCGTAGTTGAACTTCGGGAAACCGTCACCCAGGATGGTCATATCCTGTTCGTTGATTACGCCATTGCCGTCCAAATCTCTGAACTTATAGTCACCAGCTTTTGCCTTTGGTTGCAGACCAGAGTCACGAGCTGCTGCAGCCTCTGCTTCTGTCTGGAAGATGCCCTCTACCTGCCATCCGTAGAATGAACCGATAGACTCGCCTTCCATACTCATAGAGTGGTTACCCCAGTGGAAACCTGCTGCTGCTCCTACAGCACCTACGTTAGAACCGTCATTAGTAGAACCGTCGTTGGTATATGGCAGCGGAGCACCCATCTTCTTCACCTTGTTCTTCAGGGTTGAACCGTTCAGCGTAGCACCGATAGTCCAGTCCTTGTTGAGACGCTTGTTATAAGTTACGTTGAACTCAAGACCTCTATTCTCAATCTCACCATAGTTAGTGTAAACACTTGAATAACCGGTAGAAGGACGTACAGACTGGTTCAGCAGCAGATCCTTCGTGGTACGAATGAAGTAGTCGAGGGTTACGTTCAAGTCACCGTTCAACAGGCCGAAGTCAAGACCAAAGTTCAACTGCTCGTTGGTCTCCCATTTCAGACCAGTATCAACCAGCGGTGCATAAAGACCAGTATGCTTGAAACGATTACCATGCAGACCAGCCTGGGCAGGATCTGAATAGAAATTATAAGAAATACCACTTGAGCTTAAGGCTGCAATGGCGCGGCTAGAGAGGTTACCAGCATTACCAGTCTGACCCCAACCTGCACGGAGTTTCAGGTTGCTGATCCACTCCACATTCTTCATGAACGGCTCCTCAGAGATACGCCATGCAATGGCAGCTGATGGGAAAGTACCCCAACGGTTAGAAGCTGCGAAATTAGAAGAACCATCACGACGGACAGTACCCGTAATGATATAACGATCCAACAGGTTATAAACCAAACGACCATAGTAAGAAATGGTACGTGTTTCAGCGTGGAAATTACCATTACCAGTCTTCAGGTCATCCTGCAAACCAAGAGTGGTATCACGGTTGTCCTTAGAGACGAAGTCAGTTGCACTAGCACCAACGTAAGAACCCCAAGACTTGCTGACGGAGTTACCGATCATAGCGGTGATGTCATGAATCTCGTTGTTCCACTTCCAGGTCAGATAGGTCTCAACACCCATGCTGCTGCCTTGGTTCTGGTTCAGGTTGAACTGATAGCGGTTCTCACTCAAGATGGGAATTGAAGTCCATACACCGTTTACTAGGTTATAACGCTCTCTTCCACCAGTGAAGGAGTCATAGTCTGATCCCCAATGAGTGTAAGAACCGATAGAGTGGAGGTTGAAGCCATAACCGAAGTTGATGTCAGCGAATGCGCTGACAGAAGTGCGGTTGCTGCGGCTCTTACCTGCCTGTTCCATCTGAGAAGCATACATATTAGAAGAGTTCATCGTGTTTCCTTCCCAACCATCAGCAGTATCCCACATTCCAGAACCGAAAGTTCCATCAGGATTTACCAGGTTGACGTTAACCAAATTTCCAGAAGTCGGGTCAATATAGTCAAGCGTGGGAGTCATGTAGGCGAGGTCACGATGAGATGACAGGTTACCGTTGTTGTTGAAACCGGCATTTGAGCCATGGGACTCAGAATGAACATAGTTCATGTCACCACCAATCTTCAACCACTTGTTTGCCTGTACAGTGACATTTGCGCGGGCTGAAAGACGGTTGTAGTTTGAGTTCACGATCAGACCGTCGTTGTTCAGATAGCCTACAGAGAAGCTGTATTGTGCCTTCTCGTTACCACCACTGGCAGAAATACCATACTGCTGCTTGATGGCTGCACGTGTCAGCTCATCCTGCCAGTCGATATAGTTACGCTTACCATCATAAGACTCGTTCCAAACGGGGTTTACGAGCACGTTACCATCGTTGGCGCGAGCCGTACGGATGATTCCTGCAAGGGTGTCGAGACCTACAACTTTCAATTTGTAAGGAAGGGTCTGAACACCGAAGTCAGCAGTAACTTGAATATTAACCTTACCCTGTGCACCGTGCTTGGTGGTGATCATGATCACACCGTTGGCACCAGCGGCACCGTAGATAGCGGTTGCAGAGGCATCCTTCAAGACCTCGATACGCTCGATGTCACCAGGATTCAGGAAACTGGCATCTGTACCAACCTGTACACCATCTACAACGTACAGAGGATCGGCATTACCAGTAATGGTAGCGATACCACGGATACGAACGGTAGCACGACCGTCAGGAGAACCATCCTGCTGAGTCACGATTACACCAGCAGCAGCACCCTGCAGGGCCTGTGCGATGTTAACTGGAGCGCGTTTCATCATGGCCTCACGGTCAACAGTTGCAACAGATCCGGAAATGTCGCTCTTCTTCATGGTACCATAACCAACGACCACGATGTCGTTCAACATCTGGGCGTCTTCTTTCAGAACGACTGTGATGTCGTTTTTGCCAGCTACCTTTACTTTCTGAGGCACGTAGCCGACATAAGAAATCTCAAGAGTGGCGTTGGAGCCAGCCTGGACAGAGAACTTACCGTCGAAGTCGGTAATAGAGCCGGCATTACTTCCACTTACTTTCACAGTCGCACCGATAATCGGCTCGCCTGCTTCATCATTTACTGTTCCCTTTACAACGTTCTGAGCCAGTGCTCCCATAGGGAACAAACAGAGCAGGAACAGAGTTACTAATGGCTTTTGCAGCGATTTAAGAATTCGATTCATACTTTAATGAGATTTAATTGTTCATACTTAAGTATTTTCTATAGATTAATTGGTTTGTAATAAATACAAATTGGTTTTAGAACGGAAGCCATGCTTCCCAAGTTGCCGAGAAGTCTGCCTGGCAGGCCTTCGGCTGGTTGTTAGGAGGAGTTGTTTTGGTTCATACGTTTTGGTTCCTATTAAGTTAATATGTTAAATAGTTGAATAAGTATATTCCGAATCGTCTGCAAAGATAAGCGTTTTTTTTTAAAACCACAAAGTTTTTTTTGATAAAAGTTTCATTTTCTTCACAAAAAAGTGTATTTTTACAAGAAATTCGCAAAAAAACACAAAAAAAACCTCATTAAGTGTATTTTGTACAATATTGAAAAGCGGTAAATTGGGATTCAGGCTCCCTATTTATCTCCCTATATATTATAAATAAGGTGTAACGATTGTTCGAATGCCGTGAGGTCATGATCGAGTTTCTGCATCGTGATTTTGGCATAGATCTGGGTGGTGGTGATGTTCGTATGGCCGAGAATCCGACTGACGCTTTCGATGGGCACTCCATTGTTCAGCGCCAGGATGGCAAAACTATGTCTGGCACAGTGCATGGTGATATGCTTCTGGAATCCACATTCGTCCATCACGCGATGGATGCGTTTCGCCATCGTCCGATATTCCATGGGCGGAAAGACGGTCTGTCCCTCCTGATGGTATCTTTTGAGGATTTCCAAAGGGATGTTAAGTAACTTTACCTGAAAGGGGATTTGGGTCTTATGTCGCTTTGAGACAATCCATGTGCCACCATTGATGGTGACCATATCTGAAGGCTTGAGTTCCTTGATGTCTATAAAAGCCAAACCTGTGAAGACTGCAAATATAAAGATGTCGCGCGCGAAGCAGAGTGCAGGCTTCTTGAAATCGTGGGCCATCAGCAGGGCAATTTCTTCTTCCGTGAGATACTCTCTCGGACGGATATTCTTTGCTATATGGAACTGACCGAAGGGGTTCCACTCCAAAAGTCCTCGGGCATGCGCCCTGGTGACTACCCCTTTGAGCAACTGACAGGCGAGCCAGATGGTGCCACCTCTCAGGCCACGGTCTGTGCTGAGGTAGATACTGAAGTCATTGATGAACTGGGGCATGAGCTTTGTCAGCGGGATATCATCGATATGCATCCAATCCGCGAGGAAGGCCGCGGCATATTGCCGTCCTTGTTGCATGGCTCGAAGTGAATGTTCACTCCGATCCTTGCCCACCCGATGCTTGAATCGTTCCAGATCCTGATCATAGGCTTGCAACAATGTTATCGTCTTGTCTTTGCGCATTCTAATTGCAAAATTAACAAAAATCTTTATAGTAGCAAATATTTTCTGTTAAAACTTCATTGTCTATATGTTTTTATTATTTCAACTTACAGCAAATGACGGTAACAATTGTTTCTGCCTCTTATTTCTGGCGATAGCGCAACAAATTTTACACCCTCAAAAAGACCCAAATACCGCCAAACAAATGCCAAGAAATAGTTAATACTTAAGTATGAACATTTAAACCTCATTAAAGTATGAATCGAATTCTTAAATCGCTGCAAAAGCCATTAGTAACTCTGTTCCTGCTCTGTTTGTTCCCCATGGGAGCATTGGCTCAGAACGTTGTAAAGGGAACAGTGAATGATGAAGCAGGCGAGCCGATCATCGGTGCGACTGTGAAAGTAAGTGGAAGTAACGCCGGCTCTATTACCGACTTCGACGGTAAATTCTCTGTTCAGGCTGCTTCTAACGCCACTCTCGAGATTTCTTATGTCGGCTACGTAACTCAGAAAGTAAAAGTAGCTGGAAAAAGCGACATTACAGTCGTTCTGAAGGAAGACACTCAGATGCTGAATGACGTCGTGGTTATCGGTTACGGTACCATGAAAAAGAGCGACATTTCCGGATCTGTTGCAACCATCAACAAGGAGCAGATGGAGCGCAAGGTGCCTGTTAACATCGCCCAGGCCCTGCAGGGTGCTGCTGCCGGTGTGATGGTTACCAATCAGGACGGTGCGCCTGGCACAAGATCAGCCATCCGTATCCGTGGTGTCGGAACCATCAATGGTGATGCTAACCCTCTGTATGTGGTTGACGGTGTGCAGGTTGGTACCAATGCTGACTTCGTGAACCCAGCCGACATCGAGAGCATTGAGGTGTTGAAGGATGCTTCTGCAACTGCCATCTACGGTTCTGCAGGTGCTAACGGTGTGATCATGATCACCACCAAGCACGGTCAGAAGGGTAAGATGAACATCAACATCACCGCCGATATCGGTATCCAGACCCTTCCTTACAAGCTGAAGACCTTGAAGGGTGATGCTTATGCCCGTTCGATCCGCGAGTCAAAGGCTAACGATGGTCAGACTCTGAACAACCAGATCTGGAATGAGGCATACGACGGCAAGCGCAACTATATCGACTGGCAGGATCAGATGTATCGTACCGGTCTGAAGCAGCAGTATGGTATCTCAGCCAGCGGTGGTAACGATAAGACCCAGTACAACTTCTCTATCGGTTACCTCGACAACAAGGGTATCATCGTGAACACCAAGTACAACCGTCTGACTTCACGCGCCAGCGTTAAGACTCAGGTGAACGACTACATCGAGTTCGGTGGTGACATCAACTATACCTATTCTACTATTCAGGGTAACAACATCGGCCTTGGTAACAACCAGAACCTGTCTTCTCAGCGTGATATCGCCCAGATGGCTCCGTCTCTCGACTACATTGATGACGTAACTGGTGAGCATGTAAAGGTAAACGTTGTGAATCCTGACGGCACATTCGGTGGTAGTAAGGCTCCTACACCTGACGGTTGGGAAGGTATGACCGCCGGTGCCCAGAACCCATACGCTACACAGATGGAAATCGGCCGTGAGACCCGTAACTCACGCATTTCTGTGAACCCCTACATCGACATCACATTCCTCAAGCTGAAGGAGCATAAGCTGAACCTTCACTCAATCGCTTCTTGGACTCAGACCAATTCAGACAACGATGAGTTCTCTGGTATGTACGAGCGCTACAACTATGTCAGTGGTAAGTGGACAAAGGTCAACTACGAAGGCCGTGACAAGGAGTACTACAACTTCGGTCTTGGTCAGAGCAAGGGTATTTCAAAGAGCATCGAGACTTACCTGACCTATAACTGGAACACAGACTTCCACAACCTGACAGCCATGGTCGGTAACTCTGTCAGCGACTATGAGGGTTCATGGGTAAGCGGCAGTGGTCACACATTCCTGTCAAAGGACAACCGTCAGATCTCTCTGGCTGAGACGATCAACCCAAGTAATGGTGGTTTCAACGCTAAGACTCGTACCATTTCTTACTATGCTCGTCTGGTTTACAGCCTCTTCGATCGTTATATCATCACAGGTACCGTACGTCGTGACGGTTCTTCAAACTTCTCATCAAGCAACCGTTGGGGTACCTTCCCATCAGTAGCCGGTGCATGGCGTATCTCTGAGGAAAAGTTCATGAAGGATGTGAAATGGATCGACAACCTGAAGCTCCGTGTGGGTTGGGGTCAGACCGGTAACGCCGGTGGTATCGCAGGCCGTTCTACATACGCCCTGTCTTCTGAGAACACTAAGCACCAGTTCTATGACTTCGGTATGGGTGGTGGTCCTAACGGTTCATTCCACCGTGTACAGGGCTTCTATGCACCTCTGGTGGATACCAACCTGAAGTGGGAGACCAACGAGCAGCTGAACTTCGGTTTGGACCTCGGCTTCCTCAACAACGACCTGACCATCACTTTGGACTACTTCACCCGTAAGACCAAGGACCTGCTGATCGACCGTCAGATCCGTCCGTCTGCTGGTAACACCTCTATCTACACCAACTTCGGTCAGATCAACAACTACGGTTTCGAGTTCTCTGTTAACTATAACAAGCGTCTGAACAAGGACTGGGGTATCAACGTAGCATTCAACGGTTCTACCTTGAAGAACGAGATCAAGAAGATGGGTGTTGACTATCCTTCAACCTGTAGCGGTAGCAACGGCACTTATTCTGCAGAAGACAGCGGTGACGGTTCTAACATGGGTGCTGTCAATGGTACCGGTTTCCTGTGGAACGACCACTCTCTCTGCCGTGAGGGCGAGGCTGTAGGTTCTTACTACGGCTGGCGCGTGGCAGGTGTCATCACCGACGAGACTATGCTGGCTAAGGCAAAAGCTCAGGGGCAGGATGCTGCAATGGGTGACTATCTCTTTGAGGATGTTGACGGCAATGGTGTATTGGACGAGCAGGACCGTGTCATCCTCGGCAATGGTCTGCCTTCATTCAACTTCGGTCTGAATATCAGTGCTACCTATAAGAACTGGGACTTCAGCATCTATTCTAATGGTGTACTCGGCATGAAGATCCTCTCTTACTCTAAGATGCGTATGAGCATTATGAATCCTTCTGACGACTCTTGGACACCAGCCCTGCTGGAGGAGAGCTACAACAACATGTGGAGCCCCACCAATCCTGGCGGTTCACTGGCTCGCCTGACCCGTCTTGACAACAACAAGAACGCCCGTATCAGCGATGCTTGGATTGAGAACGGCGACTTCTTCAGGGTTAGCAACATCCAGGTTGGTTACAACATCCCGAAGCCTCTGCTCCACACCATCGGCATCAATGCTGCTCGTGTTTACTTCGCAGTGCAGAATCTCTTCACCATCGCTGGTTACACCAAGTACGGTGATCCTGAGGTTGGTCAGGGTAGCGTGATCTACACCGGTCTTGACACTGGTCGTTACGCTACACCTCGCACATTCCAGTTTGGTCTTAATGTCACATTCTAATTACATCAAAAGAAATACATTATGAAAAAATCAATTAAATATTTAGCATTGGCAGGTCTTGGAGTCGTTGCACTGTCTTCATGTAACAACGACAACTTCCTGGACGTACCGCAGTATAACATTGTGAGCATTGATGCTCAGTTTGAGGGTGACGCCAACGCCCGTCTCGGTCTGAACGGTATCTATGTTTACAATAATGTTAGTAAAGAGGATGATTGTTGGGGATTCAAGCCGAATCTGTTTACCGGCTCTCACCCGACCATGGATACCCAGTGTACGGGTTGGGACGTGAAGTTCCTCGACCAGACCTGGGATGCCAACGTCGGTGAGCTTGGTCAGGGTTGGGCACACGCCTACGCAGCTATCAGCCGTGCCAACCTCTATCTGGCAGGACTGGAGACGGCAGAGGGTGTCAGCGCTGATGCCAAGAAGTTGTGTGAAGGTGAGGCTCGCGCCCTCCGTGGCTATTTCTACACCTGGTTGGCTACCACCTTCGGTCGTGTACCGATGCTGGCTACCGGTGAGGACTTCAGTAACACCCCTGAAAAGGCTGCTGCTGAGACCTACGAGGAGATGTGGGACTTCATCATCGAGGACTTCCAGAAGGCTTCCGAGCTCCTGGAGTGGACACCATACAACAATGAGTATGGCCGTTGCACCAAGGGTATGGCGAAGGCTTACCTGGCTGACGCCTACATGTGGAAGGCTTACCGTTGCCCAGACAAGGCTGCTGACTGCTACGCCAAGGCTAAGGCTGAGCTGAAGAGCATCATCGACAGCGGTACTTATGAGCTCTCTACCAACTTCGCAACCAACTGGGATCCCGCAGGATTCTGGAACAAGGAGTGTATCTGGGCTTTGTGCTCTGATGAAGGTAGCGAATGGAGCAGCTGGGGTGGCGACCGTACCATTACCTTCTGTAATCCAAACATGCTGAAGTGGTTCTGCGCATGTCCTGAGAACGGCGGTTGGGGTGCTGAGTACCTCTCTTGGGAGTGGTATGACAGCTATGAGCCCGGTGACACCCGTCGTGACGCTTCTTGCGCTACTGGTGCTGTTCCAGCTGATCAGATGGAAAAATGGGGTATCGAGAAGTCTAAGGTTGTTTGGGGATTCAATCCTTACCTGAAGGATTCTCTCGGTGTGAAGAATGACGCTGGTCAGGTGGTTAAGCCTTTCATCAATCCTGAGGGTGTAGAGTCAGGTACCAAGACTATGCAGTTCCACTTTACCAATGGTGAGTTCGCACCTGCTATCTGGACCACTAAGATCTGGCGTAATGCATATGCTGACGGTAACTCTTGGGGTACACAGATGTGGTCTCCGACCATTATCTACGGAAAGCGTTATGCCAACGTGCTGCTCGACTATGCTGAGTGCTGCTTCCGTACCGGTCAGGATGAGGAAGGCTGGAAACAACTTGATATCCTCCGTAACCGCGCTTGGGGTAACTTGACCATCGGTCAGGACTACAGCAAGTACTTTGCTCACTTCAACACCGTATATTCTGGCAATGGCAAGTCTATCACCATGACCGAGTATCCTGTTGGTGTGCTGAAGGCTCCTGTTACCGTTCCTTCTGCAAAGGAATACTACACCAAGCTGCAGGCTACACCAAACCGTGTAGGTTACACCCATAAGTCTGAGGCTTGGAAGGTGGCTGTGAACGAGGAGCGCCGTAAGGAGTTCAACTCTGAGTGGTGTCTCTGCCCGGATATGATCAAGTCTGGTTATATCGAGGATCACATCGACTACAACTATCCGAAGGACGATGGTGGTAATGACTATGCACACTATCCTTGGACCAAGCGTACCTTCACCTTCGACATCAACAAGATGGATATGCCTATCCCAGCTGTTGAGTTGCTGAAGAATAGCCTGCTGAAGCAGAATCCTGCTTACGCTGGTAGTAACTAAAGTATAAAACGTGTTTATCCCCTGCCACCACAATGGCAGGGGATTTTCAACAGCACGTTTTGGTTTTGTTAGTTGGAGGTGCCGAGTCGTGAGACCCGGCACCTTTTTTATTATGATACGATTTCTATAATAGAATTTGCATAATTGAAAAAGATTATCTACCTTTGCCACGCTATTAGATATATGATGAAACCAGGACAGTTAAAATCAATCCATTGGACGGCTGCGATACCAATAGCGGTAGGCATGGCAGTATATAGTTATTGGTACTTCGGTTTCCCCCAAGTGCTGATGAGTCACGAGCAGTCGCAGTTGTTCGTATGGGATATGACTTACCTGCATGACCGACTTGAAATGCCTGGTGGCTGGAGAGACTATCTGTGGAGCGCTGTGGCTCAGTTCTTCTGCTCTCCGATGCAGGGTGCTTTGACAATGGCTCTGCTCTGTGCGGTGCTACAGATGCTCTCGATGTGGCTTTTCCATCGCCTGTTGAGGAAGAGGTGGCGCGTGGTGTCGGTGCTCTTATCACTGATATTGCCGATGTTGCTCTGCTTCAAGGTTTACAAGCCTGTCGGCGGCACTTTGGAGGAACTGGAATATGACTATCTGCTGCGTCAGGGTAAATGGGAGGACATTGTAGCCAAAAACCAACAGAGTAAGACTATGATTTTATCCTGCCAAAATGCAGTGCGCATTGCCTTATGGAAGACCGGGCGTCTGGCTCCCGAATATCTGCAGAACTGCCTCCTGAATCCGAAGGAGGTGTTATCAAGCCGCGCTTCGGCCTATATGATGAGCGATATCTATATGATGCTTGGGCAGGTGGGGATGGCACAACGTGCAGCCTTTGAGGCCATGGAGTCGATCGAAGATTATGACAAAAGCGGACGTTCCCTCATGCGACTGACAGAGACCAGTCTGATTACAGGACATCCTGAAGTGGCACTGAAGTATATCTGTCTGTTGGAACGTACACTCTTCTACCGCAGCTGGGCAAAGAAGATGCGCCCCTTGGCAGAACACCCGGAACTACTGAACGGTACTGTTTACGGGCAATTGAAACAGACGTACGAAAAGGCAGAGAACCAATTATTTTATTAATGATGGGAACACGTTATCACAAATTGATTATAGCCCTTTTGGGCATACTGATAATGACTGCTTGTAGCCGACAGCCAGAAAATGTGCAACACGTAAATAAGCTGCCAGAAATCTATCCAGACTACGTAGATGTGACGATACCTGACGGCATTGCTCCCCTGAACTTCTCGATGACCGACGATGCGGTGACAACGGTAGATGTGCAGGTCACTGGAGCCAAAGACGGTTCGCTGCATGTGAATGGTGACTACGCAGACTTTGACATTGAGGAATGGCACGCACTGCTGAAGCAGAACCGTGGGGCAAAGCTCACCTTTACGGTATGCGCTGAGAAAGACGGGCAGTGGACACAGTATCGGGACTTTACGGTGGCTGTCAGCGAACAGCCTCTTGAGGAATGGGGCGTTACCTATCGGCGCATTGCTCCCAGCTTCGAGATATACAGTAAGATGGGGCTCTATCAGCGTGATCTGAGTAACTTCGATGAGGAGGTCATTATTGATAATACACAGATCAACCGGATGTGCGTGAACTGTCATTCCGCCAACCAGACCAATCCCGACCAATATGTATTCCATGTCCGTGGTGACCATGGTGCAACGGTGATCCACCGTGAAGGAAAGACGGAACTGCTACAGGCCAAGAATGAACAGCTGGGTGGTGCAATGGTCTATCCTGGTTGGCATCCAGGCGGTCGTTATTGCGCCTTCTCAACCAACAAGACTTCACAAATGTTCCATACAGCCAGTATTCAGCGTATTGACGTGTATGATGCATCGTCAGACGTGTTTATCTATGATACACAGACACATACTATCCTGCAGGACACACTGATTATGAAGAAATATTGGGCAGAGAACTGTCCAGCCTTCTCGCCCGACGGCAAATGGCTTTATTTCACGACAGCCCGTCGCCAAATCTATCCTACCGATTACGACAAGGAGAAATATAGTCTCTGCCGGGTGAGCTTTGATGAGAATACTGGTCATATCGGCACAAAGGTAGATACGTTGGTCAATACCAGACAAACGGGTAAGAGCGTATCGTGGCCACGCATTTCATATGACGGACGCTTTCTGATGTATGCAGAGGCAAACTATGGTTACTTCACGGTGTGGCATCCTGAAGCTGAGCTGTGGTTGTACGACTTGAAGAATAACACGACACGACGGATGGACGAGGTGAACAGTCAGCGCTCAGAGAGTCTGCATGCCTGGAGTAAGAACAGTCACTGGTTCCTTTTTACGAGTCGTCGCGACGATGGACTTTACACACGCCTCTACTTTGCAAGTATTGATGCCACAGGACGTGCCACCAAACCCTTCATGCTGCCGCAACGCAATCCCAAGGAATATTACCGCCGACTGATGTACTCATACAACACCCCAGATTTCACCAGCAAAATGGTAAACATCGATAAAGCTGCTACTTACAGAGAAATAGAGAGCGACAAAAGAACAGAGACTAAAGTGAAGTAAGGACTTCAGCGTGCGCTAAGGATTCTCTCTAATTCGTCGAGTTCAGTATCAGTCGTAGCCCAGCTCGTGACGAAACGGCAGATGGTGTGATAGTGGTCAGTTTGCCCAAAGTGGGTAAATTGTACCTGACGCCCCAGACGTTCAGCCTGTTCGTTGTCCATAATCACGAACTGCTGGTTGGTGGGGGAATCGACTAAGAATTCAAAACCCTTACGGATGAAAAGTGCTTTCATGCGCATGGCTGTCTTGATGGCCTGCTCGGAAAGCTTATAATACAATAAGGTATCTCCCTCCTTACTAAACAGTGCCTCAAACTGCAGTCCGATGAGGGCGCCTTTGGCAATCACGGCGCCGTGCTGCTTTTGAATGGAGAAGAAGTGCTTGTGCGCATTATGATGGGTGAAGACCACTGCCTCGCCACAGAGGGCACCGATCTTCGTGCCACCGATATAGAAAACATCGCAGTGGCGGGCGAGATAGGGCAGGGTGATGTCGTTGCCTTCTGCCATCAGACCGTAACCGAGACGGGCACCGTCGATATAAAGCGGTATCTCGTAACGCTGACAGACCTGGTAGATGTCGTTGAGTTCACGGGCTGAATAGAGGGTACCCAGTTCGGTGGGGAAGGTGATATACACCAGTCCCGGGTGGACGGCATGGTCCTTATTGCCATCGTGCATGTAGTCGTCGAGGTATTTATCGAGTACGGCTGCCTCCAGTTTGCCATCGGTATCGGGGAGGGTGATGATCTTATGCTCGGTGAACTCCACGGCACCTGCCTCATGGACATTGATATGACCGCTGCCCACGCATATGACACCCTCATACTGATAGAGCATGGAGTCGATGGTGGTGGCGTTGGTCTGGGTACCACCGGTGAGGAAGAATATCTGGGCATCGGGCAGGCCGCAAGCCTCGCGGATGCGGTCCTTGGCACGCTCGCTGAAGGCATCGAAACCATAGGGCGTAGGTTTGGCACTGTTGTATCTGACCAGATTGTCGAGCACCTGCTGACAAGCTCCGTTATTATAGTCACATTCGAATGAAATCATGATCGTTTTGTCTTATTTTGGCTGCAAAGATAATCATTTTCAGCCATTTTACTTGCAAACATCGGACATATTTTGTATTTTTGCAGTCAGATTTCGTTTTAATTGATGGACAGTAGATTGAGATATAGTTTTCTGACGCTGGTTTTGATAGGGCTGACATTGGTGCTCTCTTCGTGGGATGACGAAGAGCGTCGTGCCATCATCGGTCCACTTCCACCAGTGCCCGATTATGCTGATTCTACCCAGTGGTACATTATTGACAGAGGGGGCGAAGCCGACCTCTTCTATGTGATCTCTACCGAGACAGGCGACCACATGCAGGACGGTGATACCTGTCACTTGGCTGATACCTACGATGCGACTTTACGGGGTAAGATGCTGAAGGAGATGGTGGCGGTCGATTCGTTCTACTCAGGAAAACGCCTGAATTATTTCTCACCGTATTACCGTCAGGTGTCCATGCAGTCGTGGATGACGCCTGAACTGGCGTTTGTCCGTCTAGACGTGTCAATTGAAGATATCAAGAGCAGTTGGCAGTATTATATCCAACATCTGAACCACGGACGTCCTTTTATCCTTGCCGGTTACAGTCAGGGGGGACGTGGTATGTTCGATGTGCTGGCAGAGATGCCCGATAGTATCAGAGAGCGTATGGTGGCAGCCTACGTCATCGGCTACAGGGTGTCGCAAGAGGACCTGGATTCCAACCTCCATATCCGACTGGCGCAGGGCGCGACGGACACGGGTGTGCTCATCGGCTTTAACTCCGTAAAATCTCCGGAGTGTACGCAAGCTTTCAGCGAAGGGACGGTGGCATGTATCAATCCCGTGAACTGGCGTACCGACAGTGTCAGTACCCCGTTTGTGCTCTATGGACGTCGGGGGAACGATACGCTCTCTGTGCACTGTGATACGGAGAGTCACCAACTGATTGTGGAGGGCTATACCAAGCATCGTATCATGCCCCTGATCGGTATACCGGGCAACTATCATAACATGGAACTGAAGTTCTATTATCCCTATATCCGACAGAACATGGCCGACCGTGTGGCGGCGTTTCTGGCGAAGAAAAAAGAAGAGTGAGGTTAGGGCCTCACTCTTTTGGTAATGTCATCACGAAACGGGCACCGCCTGTATAACTAGTGTCGAGTACGATGTCACCGCCCAGACGACGGGCAATGCTACGCGCCACCGTCAGTCCGATACCCGTTCCGTCGTAGTACTCATCCAACTGCACAAACTCATCGAAGATATGTTCTGCCTCCTTGGGCGGGATACCGATACCCGTATCCTCTACGATGAAACTGACGGCCTCTGGCTGTTGCTGGATTGCCAGACGGACTTCCCCCTCCTTGGTAAACTTACGGGCATTGTCGAGCAACAGAGTGAGGGCTCTGGTGGCTGAACGCTGGTTGGTATGGATGAGGGTCTCTGCTTGGGCGTCGGTCTGCAACAGGAACTTGATGTGGGTGTCTTGTTGGATGCCGGCATGTTCTACCGCCTGAGTGGCAATTGCCAGGGCAGCGATGTTATCGTTACGTTCGATGACCTGGCGGCTATTGGCATCGGAGAGCTCCAGCATCTTGTTTACCAAACCGGTGATGCGCTCCGTACTCTCGGAGATACGCTTTTGGATGTCGGCTTTCTCTTCTGCCTGCAGCACCATATCAGGTGCGGTCAGGATCTGCGTAAAGCCGTTGAGGATATTCAGTGGCGTACGGAACTCGTGTGAGATCTGTTGGATGAAGTTGGTCTTCATCTTCGACGATTCCTCGGCACGGGCATTGGCAATCATCAGTTCCTGGTTCTTCTGAGCCAAGCGCTTAGCTGCCCGATGACGGAAGTACATGAAGAGCAACAGCACCAGCATGAGCAAGCCGATGATGAGGATCACGAAGCGGGAGCGCTCCAGCTGTCCCTTCATGCGAAGTTCATCGACCTGAAAGAGGGTGTTCAATTCATCGAGCTGCATGCGTACATCTTTCGAAAAGGTAGAGTCCTTATGGAGGTACATTTTCTGATAGAGCAGAGCCGCCTCACGATCCCTGCCGACAGCCAATAGTGCCTCACCACGTTGGCGCTGGGCCATCGGCCACCAGTCGAGGTCCATCATCGGTTCGTAGAGGTCGGTATAGGCTACGGCTTTCTTTTTATCACCTTCCTTCATCGCCAGACGGGCCTGATGCACCTGCATCTGATAGGTGAGGTAGGGGTCTTTGATCTGCTCGTTGAGCTGTTCACAGGCTGCCAGTTCCTTGGCGGCTGCTGCGAGACTGTCGCTACCGATGAGTGCACTGGCATACCAGAGGTGTTGCTCCATATCATAGACATTCATCTTACCAATCCCAGGCTTCTCCAGGGCTTTGATATGCTCCAGATGCTGGCGCCACTCCTTACAGATGGCCAACTCGCGGGGATAGTCTTGGATCTGATCCAGTTCCTGTGCCATGTAGAAGTAGGCACTCAGCAACTCGTTCTTGGCCACGTCGGGTATCTCCTTCATCAGACGGATACTGCGGTCGAGTGCCTTGACAGACTGTTGGTGGTCGATATTATCGTAGATGACACCGATCTGCTGGTAGGCGAGTGCACGTCCGAGGGTGTTGTCCTGTTTCTGGGCGTACTCCTGCATCTGTTCGGCTTCGCGGAGGGCGGTCTGTGTACGACTGGTATAAGAACAGCTCTCAATGATGTCGCGCCAAGCTTTATAGAACGAGTCCCAGAGCCCGTGCTTCTCCATCCAGTCTTTCTGTTCCCTGGCCTCTTTCTCCAGGCGCAACCAGTCCTCAGAGTTATAGATCAGTGTCAGACGTTTGTTGCGGCCTGCCTCTTCATAAGCCAGATTGCCCTCTTTCTGGGCGTATTGAATCCATTCATCGCAGATACTGAGTACGGTGTTGACCTCACCCGACCACTCAGTCTCGTTCACTAAGTTCTCGTAGGCTTTCAGCTTCTTCTCACCCGTGAGACCAGTGATGGGACCAGCTGCCCCTATCGTAAGGGCAACCAACAGAGTGAGGGCGAAACAGAATACTCTTCTCATCTTATATTATAGGGCTTCGAGCATGCGTTTGATGACCACCGAACAACTGATCTCGCGGTTGGCAGCCTCGGGGATGACAATAGAGTTGGGTGACTCGATGACATCATCAGTGACGATGAGGTTACGACGTACGGGCAGACAGTGCATGAACTTACCATTGTTCGTCCACGACATATGTTCGGTATCGACGGTCCATGACATATCCTTCGATGTGATCTTACCGTAGTCAGCGGGATTGGTCACACCAGGGTTACTCCAGTTCTTGGCATAGATGAAGTCAGCCCCCTCGAAGGCTTTCTTCTGATCGTATTCCACACGGGCATTGCCGATAAACTGCGAGTCGAGCTCATAACCCTCGGGATGGGTGATGACGAAATCCACGTCAGCCGCATTCATCCACTGGGCGAAACTATTAGGTACGGCCTGAGGTAGCGCACGGCAATGGGGAGCCCAGGTTAGGACGACCTTTGGGCGCTTCACCGTCTTATATTCCTCGATGGTAATGAGGTCGGCAAAGGCCTGCAGGGGATGCACGGTGGCAGTCTCCATCGCAAAGACGGGACGACCAGAGTATTTGATGAACTGCTGCAGCACCGTCTCGGCATAGTCGTACTCCCGATCAGTCAGTCCGGCAAAGCTACGCACACCAATCAGGTCGCAGTAGCAGCCCATCACGGGGATGGCCTCCAACAGATGCTCGCTCTTGTCGCCATCCATGATGACGCCACGTTCGGTCTCCAGTTTCCAGGCGCCGGCATTCACGTCGAGTACGATCACATTCATACCGAGGTTCATGGCCGCCTTCTGGGTGGAGAGACGGGTGCGCAGACTATTGTTGAAGAAGATCATCATCAGGGTTTTGTTCTTACCCAGATGCTGATACTTATAACGGTCGTTCTTAATCTCTTGTGCTTCGGCGAGCGCCTTCTCCAGCGGGCCGATGTCTTCAACGTTAATAAAACTCTTCATACTTTATTCTTTTTGGCAACGGACTACACGACTAACACGACTTTTTATTCTTAGTCCTTCAGTCCTGTTGTCCGTTGCTAATATTTAACTTCTAATCTGGCCTTCTCCTTCTATCAACCATTTGTAGGTGCAGATCTCTTCGAGCGCCATGGGACCACGGGGACCGAGTTTCTGCGTGCTGATGCCGATCTCTGCCCCGAGACCGAACTGGGCACCATCCGTAAATGAGGTCGGCGCGTTCCAATAGACACAGGCGGCATCGACATGTGCCTGGAATTGACGGGCAGCCTGTTCATCCATCGTCACGATCGCCTCACTGTGGCCACTGCCGTTGGCATCGATATGGTCGAGTGCCTCCTCGAGTGATGTAACAGTCTTGATGGCGAGCTTATAGTCCATAAACTCCGTGCCGAAGCTGTCGGCTGTGGCGTGCTCCAGATAGGGGTATTTGCCGTCGAGAGCCGTAAAAGCCAGCTCATCGGCATAGATGATGACATGCTTCTCAGCCATCTGCTCGCAGAGGGCGGGCAGGTCGCTCAGGCGACTTTCATGAATGAGCAAGCAGTCGAGGGCATTGCAAACGGAGACACGGCGGGTCTTGGCATTGTTGATGATCGCCTTGCCCATCTCCAGGTCACCGTCCTTATCGAAATAGGTATTCACGACACCAGCGCCCGTCTCGATGACAGGTACACGGGCGGTGTCTCTGACAAAGTCGATGAGCTTACGACCACCACGGGGAATGCAGAGGTCGATATAGCCGACGGCATTCAGCATCTCGCCTGTTGCCTCGTGGGTGGCAGGCAGAAGGGCTACGACATTCTTTGACACCCCATACTGCTCCAGTATCTCATGGATCAGTGCCACCTCCTCACGGTTACTGCAATCGGCATCCTTACCACCTTTCAGTACACAGGCATTGCCACTCTTGAAACAGAGTGAGAAGACGTCGAACGTCACATTCGGACGTGCTTCGTAGATCATGCCGATGACACCGAAGGGGACACTGACACGACAGAGACGCAGCCCGTTGGGTAGTGTCTTCTGTTTGGTAATATGTCCGAGTGGGGTAGGCAGGGTGGCTACGTTACGCATGTCGCTGGCGATCCCCTCCAGACGGCTCTCTGTCAGTTGCAGACGGTCGTAGAGCGGGTTCGACTGTTCCATCTTTGCCAAATCCTGGGCGTTGGCCTTCAGGATGCGTGCCTGTTGGGCAATGATGGCATCGGCAACGGCATTCAGGATGTCGTTGCGTTGTGTGTCTGTCAACAGGGCCAGACTCTTGCTGGCTTTCTTGACGCGTTCAAATGTCTCTTTCAATTCCATATTAAACTAAAAACTCTGTGTGCGGGGTTTGCTCGGGGTTCTCGATGAGGTCGATCAGAATATTGTCGCGGGTGCCGTTGGCAATGATGACATGGATGCCGGCCGACTGTACGTTGCTGGCAGTGTGGTATTTGGAGTGCATACCACCACGTCCGAAGGCACTTTTCTCTGTTTGGATATACTTCGAGAGGTCGGTGCATGGCGCCACTGTCCGTATCAGCTCTGAAGATGGGTCATCGGGATGACCGGTAAAGATGCCGTCGATGTTTGACAGAAGAATCAGCGAGTCGGCTTTCATCATCTGAGCGATGAGTCCGGAGAGCTCATCGTTATCGGTGAACATCAACTCGGTGACACTCACAGTGTCGTTCTCGTTGACGATCGGCAATACGTCGTTCTCCAGCATCACCGTCATACAAGCCTGCTGATTCCTGTACTGCTCACCTGGTCGGAAGTTCTCTTTCATCGTCAGCACCTGACCTACATGGATGCCGAACTCGCGAAACAGGTCGTAATAGAGTCCCACGAGCTTTACCTGTCCGACAGCTGAGAAGAGCTGACGCTGTTCCACGGAGTCGAGCGAGTGGTCAACGGTCAGTTCCCGTCGTCCACAGGCCACGGCTCCTGATGACACGAGGATAATCTCATAGTCCTGCTTCCGGAGCCACGCTATCTGATCGACGAGGGCCGACATGCGTGTCACGTCGAGCTTCCCGTCAGCCCGTGTCAGTACGTTTGAACCTACCTTGATGACTATTCTATGTTTCATTTGGCGTCTTTTTGTCTGATCTCTACACGGCGGATCTTTCCACTGATGGTCTTCGGCAGTTCATCCACAAACTCGATGATACGTGGATACTTATAAGGTGCCGTCACCTTCTTCACGTGCTGCTGCAGTTCCTTGATGAGGTCCTCCCCAGCCTTGTCCTTCCACTCCTTACCGAGAATGACCGTTGCCTTCACCACCATACCGCGGATATCGTCGGGCACACCTGTGATGGCGCATTCCACCACGGCAGGGTGGGTCATCAGCGCACTCTCCACCTCGAACGGACCGATACGATAGCCTGAGCTCTTGATCACATCGTCGATACGACCCTCAAACCAGTAATAGCCGTCCTCATCGCGCCAGGCCATATCACCCGTGTGATACAGACCGTCGTGCCAAGCCTCGCGGGTGAGTTCCGGGTCACGATAGTACTCTTTGAAGAGTCCGATAGGCTTACGGTCGCCCACACGTACCACGATCTCACCTTTTTCACCATCCTCACATGGGGTTCCGTCGGCACGCACCAGATCGATGTCGTACTGGGCGTTGGGGATACCCATAGAGCCTGGCTTCGGTTCCATCCAGGGGAAGGTGCCAAGGGTCATGGTGGTCTCCGTCTGTCCGAAGCCCTCCATCATCTTGATACCAGTCTTCTCGTAGAACTTATCGAAAACGGCGGGGTTCAGGGCCTCACCTGCCGTACAGCAATATTCCAGCGAAGATAGGTCGTAGTTCGACAGATCCTCGCGGATCATGAAGCGATAGATGGTGGGAGGTGCACAGAAACTTGTCACCTTATATTTTTCTATCTGACGCAACAGCGTGTCGGCATTGAACTTCTCATGGTCGAATACGAACACCGTGGCGCCAGCAAACCACTGACCATAGAACTTACCCCATACGGCCTTTCCCCAACCAGTATCAGCTACTGTCAGGTGGAGCGAACCCTCGTGGAGATTGTGCCAGAACACACCTGTAGAGAGATGGCCCATGGCATAGAGGTAATCGTGGGCCACCATCTTAGGCTCGCCACTAGTACCGCTGGTGAAGTACATCAGCATCGTGTCGTCGTTGGTGTTCACGAAGGCGGGCTTCACGAACTTCGGGGCTTGCTTCCACTCACTCTGCCAGTCGTGGAATCCCTCAGGGATGGGTTTGCCGTGATCGGTGATGGTGATATACTGCTTCACCGTGGGACTCTCTGACATGGCGGCCTGAATCTGACTCACCACATAAGCGTCATCCACGCAGATGATGGCTTTCACAGAGGCACGGGTGTTACGATAGATGATATCTTTCTTCGTCAACATGTGGGTGGCTGGGATCACGATGGCACCGATCTTATGCAGGGCCAGCATCACCACCCACCACTCATAACGACGCTTCAGGATGAGCATCACGGGGTCGTTCTTACCGATGCCCAACGACATCAGATAAGAGGCGGCCTGGTCCGTCTGTTCCTTCAGTTCACTGAAGGTGGTGCGGATCTCCTCACCCTGATCGTTGGTCCAGAGGATGGCGAGCCTCTCAGGTGCCTCCTCAGCCCACGCGTCCATCACGTCGTAGGCGAAATTGAAGTTCTCAGGGATGATGAACTCCAGATTCTTATTATAATCCTCTACAGACTTGAAACTCGTCTGCTTTAAAAATCTTTCAATCATAGTTATACTTCTTTTTTGCAACGGACTACAGGACTTAAGGACTTTTTGCGCATCAGTCGTTTTAGTCCTGTTGTCCGTTGCTAATTATTTACTCGACTGTGAAGGCGAGGAACTTTACGGGTTTATCGCCAACGGCGAGCATGCCGTGGGGCTTGGTGGAGTCGAAATAGATGGAGTCACCCTCTTCGAGCACCATCGTCTTACCACCGATATACAGTTCCATCTTACCTTCGAGCACCATGTTGAACTCCTGGCCTGGATGCGTGTTCTTATAGATGGTGTGTGCCTCAGGCTTGGGCTCCACAGTGACGATGAACACATCGGCCTTGTGGTTTACGAAACCACCTACCAGCGACTGATACTTGTAAGCCTTGGTGCGCTCAATCGACATGCCCTGTCCCTTACGCGTTACATAGTACGACTTCATGTGGGGTGCCTCAGCAAAGATCAGCTCTTCGGTAGATACACCATACTTCTTGGCAATCTTCATGAGGTTGGAGATGGTGATGTCCAGCTCGCCAGCCTCGATCTTCTCATATTTCTCTGCACTGATGCCGATGGTCTCTGCCATCTCGCTCACTGGGATGTCGAGCACGTCGCGCAATCCCTTCAGGCGTTCGCCTATTTGTTTGAGTTGTTCGTCCATATTTAATGTTTAATCTTTAATGTATCACTTCGCTCCGGCTTTTAAACCACGGATGACAGCCGAGGTGAAGCCTGCATGCTCCATCTCGTTCAGTCCCTTGATGGTAACACCACCAGGTGTGGTCACGAGGTCGATGGCAGCCTCAGGGTGAAGACCACTGGCCTCCAACAGTTCTACGGCTCCCTTCATCGTCTGCATCACGATCTTCTTGGCATCGTCGGCCTTGAAACCGAGTTCCACACCACCCTCACTGGCGGCACGGATATAACGCATGGCGTAGGCGATACCACAGCTGGCAAGGGTCGTACCTGCTGCCAGATGCTGCTCGTCGGTGATGAGCGTATGTCCCATCTCATCGAAGATGTTCACCACTGTCTGCGTGTCCTTCTCTGAGGCATCCACAGGTACGATGAAGGTCATCGAGGCCATCTCAGCAATCGCGATATTCGGGATCGCCAAGAACAGCGACGGACACTGCTCACCGAGCCACTCCTTGATGTTCTCCGACTTCACACCGGCTGCAATCACAATCAGAATCTGCTTCTTGGGATTCAGTTCTTCCTTGATATCCTTCAGCACGCGCTCCACCAGCCAGGGCTTTACGACCACGCACACGATGTCGGCCGTCTCGGCAGCCAACTTATTGTCTGTCGTCACACTCACACCTGTCTTCGCAAACTTATCCACCACAGCCTGTGAGGGATCACTCACGGTGATGTCTTCGTTCTTAAACTGCTGGCCCTTGATGAGGCCCTCGACGGTGGCGCCACCCATGGCACCAGCGCCAATCACTGCTATCTTCATAATGTCTTCTTTAAGCGGTTGATAAAGTCATCGGCATCCTGTTTCGTCAGGCAGAGCGGTGGCAACAGGCGCAGGATGTTCGTACCTGCACAGCCCGTAAAGCAATGCTCCTGATAGATCAGCGGCTGGCGCACGTCCTTATGGGGGATGTCGAGATCGATGCCGATCATCAAACCACGTCCGCGAACGTCGATGATATGTTTGTAAGTCTGCTGTAGTTCCTTTAACTGGGCGATGAGATATTCACCCACCTCATGGGCATTCTCCACGAGGTTTTCTGCCTCAAACACGTCGAGCACGGCCAGCGCAGCCGCACAAGCCAGATGGTTGCCGCCAAAGGTGGTACCCAACTGTCCATAGACGGGCTTGAACTCTGGTGCGATCAGTACGGCTCCCATCGGGAATCCGTTGGCGATGCCCTTGGCCACGGTGATGATGTCGGGACGGATACCCAACCACTGGTGAGCGAAGAACTTACCGCTTCTTCCATAGCCACACTGGATCTCGTCGCAGATCAGGATTGTGCCGTACTTCTTGCAGGCAGCGGCCAGTCCCTGTGCGAACTCTGGTGTCGCGAGCTTGATACCGCCCACACCCTGGATGCACTCCAGGATCACAGCACACACATCACCCTTCGCCAGTTCAGCCTCCCAGGCGGGCAGGTCGTTCATCGGCAGATAGGTCACGTGACTGTTATCATTGATCGGTGCGATGATTTTCGGATTGTTCGTCACCTCCACGGCCAACGAGGTACGTCCGTGGAAAGCCTTCTCACAAGAGAGCACACGGGTGCGTCCGTTGGTGAACGAGGCGAGCTTCAAGGCGTTTTCGTTGGCCTCGGCACCGCTGTTGATCAGAAACAGCTGGTAGTCGTCGTAGCCGCTGATCTTGCCCAAGCGCTCAGCCAACTGCTGCTGGAGCTTATTGATCACAGAATTGGAGTAAAAACCTATCTTCTGCAGTTGTTCAGTCACCTTCTCAATGTAGTGGGGATGAGAGTGGCCGATGCTGATCACAGCGTGTCCGCCATAGAGGTCGAGATACTCCTGTCCGTTCTCGTCCCACACCTTACAACCCTTGCCCTTCACGATGTTCACGTCGAAGAGCGGATATACGTCGAATAGCTTCATATGCGTTCCTTAATAAAAAAATCGGTTGCAAAGATACGGCAAAATATTGAATAATCGCCACTTTCTCCCATCTTTTTGCATAAAAACAGCCTTTCCTGCTTATTTCCTGCAATTTTATACATTAGAATACCTTGTAGGGCGCAGAATAACGTCCCTTCCATCGCTACTCTTAGCTTTGCTACCTGTCAAAACATGTCTCTTTATGTCGGTTTGTATGAAAAATTGTCAAAGAACACTTTTGTCGTTGAACGCGCTTCAACAGGCACCATTAAAGAAAAATATTGCTACCATTAATGCGCGCAATTTCTAGATTTAAATCTCGCAATTTTTATCCTTAATAGGCGGTGTTACCACATCTCTCATTAGACATTGCAAAGGTACAAAAAATTCAGCAATCCTGCAAGCGTTTTATCATTTTGCTCCCAAATGTTAAAATGACGAACGAAGCAAGGGTAGAACCAAGTTTGCTTGAGTTTTGCCTTGCGAGGAGGAATTCGATGAAAATCAAATCTGGTCGGCGAGGTCGAAATCGACGAGGCGCGGCACGCGGCAGCGCGGCGGCGCGGCATGAAGGAAATCGAATGTGCGGCAATGCTCTATATATATTATATATAATTATTATATATTTAAATATATAATAATTTAAAATAGATATATAAACATATCTCTAAGTATCCCCCCCCAGTCTTTCCAAAAAAACATAGAATTCTAAAACTCAAATGCCGCGCCGCCGCACCGCCGCGCGCCGCGCCCACGCTAATTCCCGATCGTGACTTCCACTGCTGATTCTGATACATCAACATCATTATAGTTTGTGTTGATGTCAGCAATAGCTTTATACCAAACATAATAAGTGCCTGCGGAATTCCCTGTAGGTATCGTTGTACTCCATCCGCTATCATCTGATGCCGGTTTGCTATTGGCAACCATATAATAAACGTGACCTATATCTGTATCATTATCCTTGAATGAGCCAGGGTTAATCAGTACTATAGCTTCCTCACCGTTTTCAACAAACTCCGTTTTGGCAGTCGGAGGTGTGAGAGTGCCATCCTTTTTATTGATGACAAAGGTCTGAGTGGCAAACTGGCCGAAATAAGTGCCTTTGCCAATGGCTGCAACCGTCGCAACGCCTGCATTGGTGTTGTTATCCCACCTCAGTTCGTAGTCTGTATTCACAGCCAGAGTGGTTTCTCCAGCTTTCACCGTCACAGCAGGCGTAAGGGCAGAACCAGTGTATGTCTGGGCAGCGATATTGTCGATTGTTAGAGTCATACCAGTGTTGGCTGATGGATTGACAACGACACTGGGATTCGAATCTGACCACCCAGTGATTTTGATGGTGGTGTTAAGGGCGACGGCATTAAGATGAAAGGTCAATTCATATTCCGCTCCTGCTGTCCACTCGCTGCGATCCAGTTGGTAGGTGACTGTCTTAGAGTCTGCCGTTACGGTGATAAAGTCTGTATTGTTCCACGCCTGGGCAGGGAATACACAAACGTATGTCTGTGTCTCCGATGATGTGTTGCTGCCAGAAAAAATGAGGATTTCATCACCATTCTCATCGCCCGTAGAGGTGGCAGAACCAACGCCTGCAGATGATGTGGTTGGCGCTACGGAAACAGTCCGTTTTACGTTCTTCATCTTCACTTCTGTCACACTGGTGATGCCTGCACCTTTGTTGATGTTCAGTTTCAGTTTTACCAGTTGATGGGCAAACACCAGGTTTTGTGCAGCAGCCTTATCTGCTTGTGCTACAGTCTTTTGGGCGTACATCAGATCACTGGCTTTGTAGTTGGCGTCGGAAGTCTGGTTATAGGCCACCGTGTGCGATGAGGCTGATGCAGCGGGATAGACGGCAAAGAGGGTGATGTCTCCCGATGGGGGATAGTAAAGGGAGCCGCCTGTCAATGAAGATACGCCAGCAGTCGGACTTCCCACCGTATAGTCGGAAGAGGAAGAAGAACTATTCATAAAGACCCTGACGGTCTCTTCGCCTGAGAATCCACTCGTTGCAGAATAAAGTCCGTCTGTGGCTCGCGTCATTCCTCCACTGATGCTGAGGATGCTTCCCTGACTGGCT
>JAEEGK010005540.1_pt1 | contig 30533 bp, 30 predicted proteins | sample 8958771 | NCBI WGS metagenome assembly JAEEGK01 (sample SAMN16246547, study PRJNA631951) | gut metagenome | biome: gut microbiome; feature: rumen; material: SC-attached | host: Bos | place: Iran: Karaj | collected 2018-10 | reverse complement strand
ACCACAAGGGACGGTCACCCGTGTCATATGGTCCTTCCGCTGAAGTTCGATGCGGACGGGCTCTCCGTCGAGATAATCCAATGCTCGGTCGTGAACAACAACGCGGGCTGTTCTCTCATCAAGATAAATGATAATGAGAACAAGTATGAGACCATATTCAAGAACAACAAGAGTGCACAGAACTTCTACGGCGAATACTCCATAGCGAAGGTCGGCAAAGGGCAGTACCTCGCATCGGTGCTGAACAACAACTGTGCCCTTGCGCGCATAGTCTCCGAATCCGGTGTCTTCCTCACTTCTGCCAAGCCCATAACCGACGATATCATCGAATGGGCCATACTGGCTCCGAATGCGGCGTACGTGAAGAACTTCATCAAAAGGGCGACGGATCTGGGCTACAACATCAACAGGAAATACATCACCGATCCTGAGGCCGAGATGAAACTGACCGCGAGGCAGGAGGAGATTATCTCATATGCTCTCAAGAACGGCTATTACGACGTTCCCAAGAAGATCAATGTGGATGACATCTGCAAGGAGTTCGGATGCAGCAAATCCACCGTGAACGTGATAATGCGCACGGCGGAGAAGAAGATCATAGAGCACTACATGGAACCCTATCAGGTGAAGGATGTCCACGAGTGAAAAGGGAAAAGGGGCCTGAGCCCCTAAGTTTCACAGGATACCCATATCTGTCAGTTTCTCGGGAAGATACTTGTCCGTGACGTAGTCCAGACCGTACTTGGCCAGAGCCTGCTGCTCAGCCTTCTTCTTCATGTCCAGCATGGCCTGTATCTCAGACACCCAGAACTCGTCCTTGAACCTGGGATCCGAAAGCTCGGCATTCAGGGCGCCGATATCCTTGTCCGACAGTTTGTCCGTAGGCAGATCGTAGTTCAGGATATCCGATGCGGTGACACCGATGAACTGCGCCGTCGGCGTGGCGAGATAATCAGATATGTGTGCGGTCTTGATGGCACCGTAAGCGACCGAAGCGAATATCCTGAATGACCAGGGATCACCGTCGGTGAACACCGTGATCGGGATACCGAACTCCTCGTTCAGTCTCTTGAGGAGACGCCTGGTGCTCCTGGTCGGCTGACCGCTCAGGTGGACCAGAGCGCAGTTGTACCTCTCAGGGAAACCGTTCTCGATCAGCCTGGCGAACATACCTCCTGTCTCGATGGCCATGACGAAATCGATGTCGGGTTTCTTGATATCGAACGTCTCCTTCTCCACCGAGTAGGGGATACCGAATCCTGTCTCGGACACATCGTCCATGCAGTTGAAGACCCTCATTCCCTTCTTGGTCATGACACCGAAGTTCAGGTTGCCGTATACGTGGGAGCTTCCTTCCTCGGGTCTGAGCTTGAAATCCTCCCTCATGCATGCCGATACCGTTTCCAGATCCTCTGCCAAGAGGTTGCTCTCATCCTGGGAGTGGAACTTGGCATGTCCCCATCCCTCGGAGATGTAATACATCTCCCTTAAGGTGGACGACTTGTTGTTCCTGATCATGTCCTCGATGAAATCGACCGTGTATACCGTTCTGAGCATCATCGTCGCACCCTGTACGGTCTTGGCGGTACGTGTCGACTGAAGGCTTCCGTATTTCCATACGTCGTATCTGGGGTCGAACTCGATGTTCTTCTTGGACCTCAGCGGGAGCGACATCGCGGGGATCTCGCCGGTGTCCATCTGGTTGTAAAGCGATTCAATGATGGTCGTGAGGTTGTCGACGGCCTTCTTCTGTCTCTCATTCATCTCCAAGGTCTTCCACCTCCTCTACTGCTTCGGCATCGGTATCGTCCTCGACGTAATCCGAATCCATCTCGGTGATCTCCATGCCCTTGATTCCCCAGTCTCCCGGGAGCTGATCGGCACCCATGACTATCACCGGATTGATTCCTGAGATGTAGATGTCATCGGGTGAGAACACATCGGCCATCTCACCCGTGAGCTCGAATGTCACATCGACGTGCTTGGCGGCCGGGATGTTGTTCAGTGTCCATGTGACCTTTCCTTCATCGTTCATCTCGGTGAAGTATTCGCCGCTGAACAGTGTCAGGTTGACAGCTTCCTTGGGAAGCTGGGCATGCAGGCACATGGTCCTCTCTTTGGTGGTGTAGTTGTAGATCGTGTACGTGATGACACGTTTCTTCTTGTCCTTCTTGACGGTCGGTTCTATCCACACCACGTTCATGATCTTGGATATGGTCCTGTCAAGGTTGGGGACGGGACGGTCGAGGAATTTGGCGGATCTCTCGGCGAACTCGGGGAGGATCTCGTGGACGATCTCGAACTTCGCATGGGTCTTCTTCCTCCTGTCCTCCTTGTTGAGGTGCGTCTTGAGGCTTCTGGCGCAGAGTTTCAGCGCCAATTCTATCTCACTGACGATCTCGGGGAAGTCCGCAACGGCCTCCTTACCCTCTGATGTGAACGGTACCTTGGTGGATGCTATGTGGACAAGGAAGATGGCGGGTCCGAAAGGAATGCCCTTTCCTCCTCTCTGCTCCAGTCCGTACCTTCTCCAGTCCACGTTCGCAACGGCCTGCGTGATGGCACATGAACCGGGCTGGAACAGCAGCGGGACACGGTTGGCGAATCTCAGGATGGAGACCTGGCTGTCGGACGGGATATCTCCGCCGTAGACGATACCCGCCTCGACGACGAACGGATTCCCGTTGACGGATTTGGGTGCCCTGGTGACAGGCGGCGCATAGTAATCGGGACGCATTCCCTCGAGGACATGCATCAGCCCCTTCTTGATCAGGGTGTCGCCGATGGGCGACAGACAATCCGTCGGGGGTGCCATGATCTTCACCGTCTCGATGGCCTTGACCATCTTCTTGCAGTCGTCGTGAGTGAGATCCTTGGGTTTGGTGTTCTCCTTGATCTCAGACTTCTCCAGAATCTCCTCGGCGATCCTGGATGTCACCCTTGAGAAATCATTGGTGAGGAACGCCTTGACGGTCTTCTGCTGAGTGTTCTGCGCAAGTTTGAGGATGTCACCGATCTCCATCCCTGTGGGGTGGGGCTTGATCTCCTTCGATTTCATGGGCATTATGTCCGTTGCCCTCTCGAAGATGAACGTCTTGCCGTCGGGGTCTATGAATGTTATCTTGGAATGCGGGTTGACGATGGCGGTGTTCTTCAGGTATTCGAAGATGGACTGCTTACCCGTGATGTACCTTCCCTTGATGGTGTACTCGATGCTGGTACCGTGATCCTTGCCTTCCCACTTGAAGGGTCTGTCGTTGGTGATGAGAGGCCTGTTGACCTTGGTATCGATGATTATGTCCATCTCCCATGCGACAGCGTCCTCCCCCTCGATCTTCGACTTGATGTGGGCAGGCTTTCCGGTGGTGATGTACCCGTACATGACCGTTGCAGAGATACCGATACCCTGCTGTCCCCTGGACTGTCTGAGGGCGTGGAATCTCGATCCGTAGAGAAGACGTCCGAAGACGTTACCCATCATCTTGTGGACGATACCGGGTCCGTTATCCTCCACGGTGACGGTGAATTCGTCGTCAGGAAGACGGACCATCTTGACTGTGATATCAGGGAGGATATTGGTCTCCTCACAGGCATCGAGGGAGTTGTCCACGGCTTCCTTTATTCCCATCAGGAGGGATTTGGAACGTGAATCGAATCCGAGGATGTGCTTGTTCTTCTCGAAGAACTCCGTGACGGAGATCTCTTGCTGCTTTGCTGCCAGCTTTTCAGCCGACGCGACGGTCTTCTTTACGGGAGCCGCCTTTTTCTCAACATCGGTTTCAGGGTGCATCCAGAATCCTAATGGTATTTTTATTATTAAAGTGTTAATGAGCCAGAGTGTTTTTATCCGAACGGAATGGACATCCCTCCCCACTCCTTAATAAACGATACGGACATGCCGTATTCAACAAAGGGGTACTTCTCCATGTCAAGCAAGCTCGATCCGAAAAGAAACCAATGCATGCTCACAGGCAAATTCGCCAAACAGGGTTACGACTGGTGGTGGCATTCCTTCACGGGAAGGGATGAGGAGACAGGTCAGGAGAGACCGTTCTTCATAGAGTTCTTCGTCTGCAACCCTGCACTCGCCCAGGACACGCCGGTATTCGGACAGCTCCCTGAGAACAAGGAGAAAGGTGTCAAGCCCTCATATCTGATGGTCAAGGCCGGAACATGGGGCGAGGACGGTGTCCAGGTCCACAGGTTCTTCCCGTGGAAGGACATCGACGTCCACTTCAAGGCACCCTTCTCCGTCACCGCTGACGATTGTTATTGTTCAGACAAAGAGCTCAGAGGCAAGGTGTCGGTGACAAAAGAGGAATCGGAGGCACACCCCGAGTGGATCTGCGAGTACGGAGAGCTCGAATGGGATCTGAAGATTGAAAAGAAAATTGCATACAACGTCGGTTACGGCGCCAGCGGATTCTTCCGCGCACTCAAGGCATTCCAGATGTTCTGGCATGTGGAGGGTGTGAAGACGTTCTACGACGGATACGTGAAATTCAACGGAAGGAAGTACATCATCACTCCCGATACCTGCTTCGGATACGCTGACAAGAACTGGGGAAGCGACTTCACCACGCCTTGGGTGTGGCTGTCATCGAATGACATGGTCAGCAAGGTCACCGGAAAGAGGCTGGAGAACAGTGCGTTCGACATCGGAGGCGGAAAGCCGAAGATCGGTCCGATATCGCTGAACAGGAAACTCCTGGGAGAGTTCTACTACGAGGGCAAGAGCTACGAGTTCAACTTCTCGAAGTTCTGGACCGGTTCGAAGACCAAGTTCAACTGCTACGAGACGGACACGCAGATCGTATGGCATGTGGAGCAGAAGACCTTCAGGACCAAGCTGATCACGGACATCACCTGCGAGAAGAAGGACATGGTGTTCGTGAAGTACGAGGCACCTGACGGCCAGATGAGACACTTGAGGCTCTGGAACGGAGGGAACGGTGTCGGTACCCTCAAGCTCTACAAGGGCAAGGAACTCATCGACGAGGTCGAGGTGAAGCACATCGGCTGCGAGTACGGTGAGTACGACAAGACCACTCCCTACGAACCTATGGAGTAAAACAATCAGGGGTGAACCCCCTGTTTCTTTTTCAATTTATAATTTGGATGTGGCGGAAGCGGGGTAGTCGGTATCCACTTCCTGTCCCAGTGTCCTCTTCAGACCGTAGAGCCAGAATGTGATGAGGTACAGGATCGAGAGGGTGATGATGAGCAGTACGAGCCTGTCCGTCATGGAATCGATGGTGATCCAGTATTCGGTTCCGATGGTGTAGAACGGTGCCGAGATGAATTTGGCGATGAACATGTGCATGCTGTACAGGACGATCGATGCTATTCCGGCGATCCTGAATATATCGGACACCACAGGCACCCTGATCAGCATCACTGCGATGAACCAGAGGACGATTCCGCATGACATCGCGTGTATGGGGAATGTGACGACCGACAGAAGACCGTTCGATCCGAAGGATGAGTTGTAGAGGGTCATTCCCGTCGGGTAGTACTTGATGCAGATCAGGCCGATGATTGCCATCGAGATGATCATGAACCAGTACTTCCTGGTGTGGAAACCGCGCTCCATGAACTCGGCGAAGTTGTACTCCTTGAGGAGCGCACCGATCAGGAGGAATGCAGCCACGACAGGGCCGATCTGTGCGGTGAAGGGCAGCTGGATCCCGATGAATTCCACGTAAAGGCCGGATATCGCGAACAGCGAAACGATCACTGCAAGACATTTCCTCCAGTCACCCAGGACACGGTCCGCGACGGCGAAGAAGATCAGATAGCCGACAGCGAGGATCTGGAGATAGTAGAATCCTGCGGAGATGTCGAACGGTGACAGGACTGCACCTGCATTGTATCCCACATCGTGGACATTCTGGAAGACGCACTTTCCGATGAGGATTTCGCCTATCTCCTCAAGCAGATTGTATCCTCCCAGATCATAACCGATCATGTACAGGTAGCCGTACATCAGTGTCGTGAACAGGATCGTGGAGAATGCCAATACGATGAGGATCGGCAGGATACGGGTCATCAGGTTGGTCCTGAAGTCCTTCCCTTTCTTGTAAAGATACCCTGATATGACCATGAACATCGCAAGTGCGGCATAAAGGAATTCAGCGATACTGATGCCGTCGCTCATTCCGTCGGGCGAACGTCCGGCGCCGAACACAATGTGGACTGTTATGACTCCTACGATTGCGGCTCCTCTCAAAATATCGAGGGACTCGATACGCCGTTTGGGTGCATCCATATGTTCCGTCAGTGTATCAATAGATGACTAAAAGTTTCTTATATTTTATATCTGGCATTGAGAAGGTCAAAAAATGACTGTATTTTTGCAGTTTTTGTGCCAGATTGAGGGAGAACGAGAATGGGGAAAAGGAGGTCACTCCTCCTTCTCCTTCTTCTCCTCTGAGTCCACGTAGACGACCTCTTCCTCCTCGTCGAAGGTCGCGCCGCACTTCGGGCAGACCTTCGCATCCTCGGGGATCTCCGCACCGCACTCGGAGCACTCGACCATGTCGACCTTCCTGTGCCTGAGCTCGTCAGGTACATCGATGTATGCTCCGCACTTCCTGCAGCATGTCTCTCCGGGGAGGACGATCGAACCGCATTCCTTGCAACGTCCGTATCCCTGGGGGTAGAGACGGCCTTCCGCCTCCATCCTCGCCCTTGCCTTCTCCAGGTTCTTTCTGGACCATGCCGTGAGGACCATCATCAGGAAGAACAGCAGGATGATGATACCGCAGGTGTACGCGTTGTAGATCAGACAGAACTTCTGGATGTCGTCGCTTGAGGCTGCGCCTGTGTAGTACACGTATGCCGTCATGTCCTGCTTCTCGACGTCATCGCCGGTTCCGAACTTGATCTGGTATACGAAAGTCGACGGAAGATCATCGATATGTGCCGTGAAGACCTTGGATCCCGGGGATGTCTCGGTGAGCGCATGTCTTGAGATGTCATCCGCAGTCTTGGAGACCATCTGGTATGTCACGTTCTTGATCTGGTAGACGTACACCGTGGGGTTCGTTCCGGTGCCTGCGTAGCTGACGGTGACGTCCGCTCCCTTGTCCACGAGCGTGATACTCACGTTGGAGAAGTCGCCGTCATTGAACGATCCGACATCGCTGTTGTTCTCGAACATCGGTTTGGATACGGCGAACGCACCGACACCGGCGGTCACCAGGAAGAAAACGACACCGAAGACGGCGAGGTACTGGGTCTTCGTCATGCCGAACATCTTGGGGATGTAGAGCGCAACGACAGCAACGAGCAGATATCCGAGACCGCAGCACTGGTTGAAGATTCCGAGATAGAGCAGGAGTATGCCGAGGCCTAATGCAAGGATAATACCTACGACCATGCCTGCGGGGCTCTTCATGAATTTCTGTGCGTTTGATTCGGGAATCTGCTGCTGTTCCATCGGGGTAGGGGATACCGTGACCCTATTTAACATAAAGGTCAGAAATGAACGTAATCTGACGTTCTACCGCACATTATAAAAGGGTAATGGGTATCATCCAATTCCAAGGAGGGTTGAGATGGCCACCATCGAGGAGCAGATCAAGGAATTGGAGGAACAGATCTCCAAGACCAAGTACAACAAGGCCACCGAAGGTCATATCGGTAAGCTCAAGGCCAAGATCGCCCGCCTGGCCCTCGAAGACGAGAAGAGGAAATCCTCGAAAGGGAACACCAAGGGATTCTACGTCAAGAAGGCCGGAAATGCAACAGTGGCACTGGTCGGATTCCCCAGTGTCGGTAAATCCACTCTCCTGAACCAGCTGACCGGAGCGAAATCCGAGGTCGGTGCCTACCATTTCACTACACTGGATGTCGTTCCCGGAGTGATGGAATACAACCACGCCAAAATCCAGATCCTGGATATGCCCGGACTTATCAAGGATGCATCCAGGGGAAAGGGAAGGGGAAGGGAGGTCATTGCGGCAGCAAGGTCTGCAGATGTCATCCTCCTGGTCGTGGATGTCTTCAACCCCGATATCTCGGTCCTCTTCAACGAATTGTACAACGCGGCCATACGTCTCAACCAGCACAAGCCCGACGTCACCATCACCGGAGGCGATCAGGGAGGTATCCAGGTCAAACCTACTGTCAAGCTGACGAAGATCACCGCCGAGACCATCAAGGACATGACCTCGGCATACGGTTACGTGAATGCGACCGTCGTCGTGCGTGAGGACATCAACGTCGAACAGATGCTGGATGTCCTCGCAGGCAACCGTGTGTACATCAAGGCGATCATGGCCATCAACAAGGTGGATCTTGTTCAGCATGATGAACTGCAGAAGGCGGAGGAGAAGAACAACATGTACCGTCTCTTCCCTGTCTCCGCGGCGACAGGTCTCGGAATGACCGAACTGAAGCAGGGATTGTACGATACGATCGACATGATCCGTATCTACCTGAAACCCCAGGGTCAGGAAGCGGATATGGACGTCCCTCTCATCGTCAAGCGCGGCAACACCATCGGCGACGTCTGCGAACTCATCCACAGGCAGTTCCGTTCCAACTTCAGATACGCCATGGTCTGGGGAAAGAGCGCGAAGTTCCCGGGACAGACCGTCGGTCTCGACCATGTGGTGATGGATGAAGATGTGGTGTGCATCATCGTCAAGAAGAACTTCTGAGTGCGTGAATACGCGTTCACGAAATGACACTTATATCACATTCATAATCAGCACCTATGACCGGAACGGCATTGCTCACAGGTGCATCGAGCGGAATAGGACATTCTATGGCGGGGATCCTTGCAGGACAGGGCTGGGATCTCGTGATCGTCGGCCGCAGCAAAGATATCCTTGAGAGCATGCGCGATGAGCTGTCGGCAAAGCACGGTGTGAAGATCACAGTTGTGGAAGCGGACCTTTCCCTCGACGGTGCTTCGCAGAAGGTGTACGCAGAGGTCAAGGAAGCAGGTATCGAAGTGGATTATCTGATCAACTGCGCAGGCATTGGCGATTTCGGACTGTTCGTCGACAGCGATCTCAAGAAACAGGAAGATACCATCCACATCAACGATCTGGCACTTGTATCGATGACGGGTCTTTTCGTTCCTGATATGATCGCCCGCGGCCACGGCAGGGTACTGAATGTGTCTTCGGTGGCGGCATTCCAGCCCGGACCGCTGATGTCCATCTACTACGCATCGAAAGCGTTCGTGCAGAGCTTCTCCGAATCCATGGCGGTGGAATTGAAGGGCACAGGAGTGAAGGTGTCCGTCCTCTGTCCCGGACCTACAGACACGCCGTTCCTGACGAAAGCCGGCCAGACCGAGCAGAACATGTACAAGAAATCAGCCTGCGTCACCGCCGACAAGGTCGCGGAATACGGTCTGAGGAAGGCCGAGAAAGGCAAAGTGGTGATAGTCTGCGGTCTGACATTCAAGCTGATGATCTTCGCTGAACGCTTCGTTCCCAGATCGATAGTGCGCTGGGCCGTGTTCAAGCTGCAGGGTAAGCCCTCTCCCGAGGCCAAGAGGAAAGAGAAAGAGAGCAAGGTCTGACCTCTTTTATTTATATCCTGTAGGAATACGCACGCTCATGATCCAACGCCCGCGCGGTACCAGGGACTTCCTCCCGGATGAGATGGAAAGGAGAAGACACTATGAAGGCATACTCAGAGGTGTCGCCAAGACATTCGGTTTCAGAGAGGTCGCCACACCGATCTTCGAGGATGCCGAACTGTTCATCCTGAGGTCCGGACCGAACGTGCTGAAGGAACTTTACAATTTCAAGGACAAGGGAGACAGGGAGGTCGCGCTCCGTCCGGAGATGACCGCACCCGTCATCCGCATGTTCGTCAACGAGATGAGCAACGAACCCAAGCCGATCAAGATGTTCTACTTCGGGCAGTGCTTCAGGTACGAGAGACCGCAGAGCGGAAGGTACAGGGAGTTCTTCCAGTTCGGTGCGGAACTCATCGGTAACCCCAATCCTGAGACTGACGCTGAAGTTATCTCAATGGCAGCCGCAATGATCAAGGCTCTCGGACTTAAGGAATACAGATTCAGGATCGGTCACATCGGTGTCCTCAAACAGAAGATCGCCGATGCAGGCGTTCCCAAGGAGCGCATGGCCGAGGTCCTTCAGAAACTTGACAAGAAACTTTACGATGAAGCCGAACCTCTGCTGAAGGAGATCGGAGTCAAGGAGGATGCGATCAAGGACATCTTCAGGCTTACTGAGACCGTCGGCGGAAAAGAGGTGCTGTCCGAGGTCCCCGGAGATGTGGGGGACTACCTCAGGAAGGTTGTCGATATCCTTTCAGCGATGGGTGTCGATGACGTTCTCATCGACCTCGGAGTCGTGAGAGGTCTCGATTATTACACCGGAATGGTCTTCGAGGCCGAAGCACCTTCACTGGGAGCGGAGAAGCAGATCTGCGGTGGAGGCTCATACACACTTTCAGAACTCTTCGGCGGGGAGAAGGTCTTCTCCACCGGTTTCGGAGTTGGATTCGACAGGATTCTTCTGGCCATAGAGAAAGAAGGCCAGACCTACAAGAACGAAGGCATCACCGCTTACGTTCTCCCTGTTTCTGAGGAAGTGAAGATGGACGCCTGCAGGATCGCAGCCAAGCTCCGTTCGGCAGGTATCCCCACCGACATAGAGATCATGGGACGCAAGATGGGTAAGGCCATGAAGTACGCTTCCGGTCTCGATGTGAAATATGCGGTAATAGTCGGTGCTCAGGAACTCGAACAGGATTCGGTCACCGTCCGCGACATGGAATCCGGAGAGCAGAAGCTCGTCAAAATTGATTCACTGGCCGACGAGCTCAGATGATTCCTCTCTGTTGCCGAACTGAATGTTAAGCAGCACCACAGCTGCAAGGATCAGTGCGATACCGAGAAGGTTGAACACCGTAGGCGATTCGTTATAGATCAGGAAGCCTGCGACAGTAGCGACCATAGGTTCTATGAATGCCAGGACCGAAGCGACTCCCGCATCCAGTCCGTTGAGTCCGAAATTGTAGAGGAAATACGGCAGAAGTGTGATCAGAAGACCAAGTGCCAGCATCCAAACTATTGCACCGTCTACATTGACTGCGACATCAGCCATGTGAGGGATGTCGCAGAACGGTATCAGACATACACCGGCGACGAAGAACGTGTAGAACGTGAGCGTGAACGGGTGATACTTCTTCAGGGCGATCTTGCTGAATATGGTGTACAGTGCATATCCTATTCCGGAACCGAGTCCCAGGAGGAAACCGGTGCCGTTGAAGCCCGTTGCGCTGCCGATGACACCTGAGATCAGGAGACAACCTCCGAACGCGAGCACCAGTGACAATCCTTTCTGTTTCGTGAGCTTCTCCTTGAAAAGGAAGGTCGACATGATGACCACGAAGAACGGCGCCGTGTACAGGAGAACGGCGGTCATTGAAAGCGATACGATCTTCGCCGCTTCGAAATAGAGCACATTGAATGAGATGATCCCGATGACACCCGAGCCGAAGAACATCCAGATATCCTTGGGATCGATCTTCAGCAGTTTTCTGTCATAGATGAGGAGTGCGATTGCAAGAGCGACGGCGGTGACGATGCACCTGACCTCGGTGACCTGAAGGGAATCCAGTCCCCTGTCATTGAGCTCCCTGGAGAATACACCGATGACTCCCCAGAAACTTGCGCCGATGACGATTGCGGCCACTGACAGTGCTCTCTTGTCCATTGGGATTTGCATAGAAGAACTCTATTTAATCATTATTAAACAGGGGATCAGTGCCTGTCCATCTCGGCATTGAGCAAGGCATCCGCTCTGGAGACCATGGGGTTCTCCCTTTTCACATGGGTGAACTTCACGTTCGGGATCATCGAAGAAAGCCTTTTGGCATCCTCATGGAGTTCCCTGATGTTCGGGGATTTCACCTTGTATTCTCCTCTCATCTGTTTTATGACGAGTTCTGAATCCATAACGAACTCCACGTCCTGTGCCTTCAGTTCCAATGCTTTGGCGATGCCCGCGATGAGGCCTCTGTACTCGGCATAGTTGTTTGTGTTGATGCCTAAGAACTCGGTGTGTTCGTGTATGACATTTCCATTTTCGGTGACAACTATCGCATACGCGCTCTTGCCGGGATTCCCTCTGGAGCCTCCGTCGGAGTAGATGACGAGCGACATCAGTAGGTGAACTCCTTCTTGCAGCGGTTGTTCTCGTCCACGAGCACGACCTTCGCATGGATCTGCTCATCGGTGAGCTCGTAGCCCATGATGATGATCTTGTCGCCGATATTGCACAGGTGTGCCGCAGCGCCGTTCAGTGCGATGATGCCTGAACCTCTCTCGCCGGGCAGTGTGTATGTCTCAAAACGGTTGCCGTTGTTGACGTCCGCTACAAGTACCTTCTCACCCAACCAGATCCCTGCCTTGTCCAGAAGGTCCTGGTCCACGGTGATGCTTCCCTCGTAATCGAGCCTGGTCTCGGTGACCGTTGCCCTGTGGATCTTGCTGCGGAGCATCCAACGCATATGTGCTCTTATCTGTCGCTTGTTAAAGAATGTTTGTATTTGTAACATCTGAAAAATTTTGATCATTGTTGGATGTATATGCCAATTAGTATGCGTAAACAATGGGTTTAAACATAATTAGTAACACGAATTATCAAAATATTATATACTTGGATTGAAATTGACAATCATGAAGATCAAAGCACTAGCCTTGTTGGTCATCGGAGTATTTCTGATGACCAGTACTGTATGCATTGCGATGACGGGCATTGATTCCGATGCCACGGCGGCCTATTCGGTCTCGGACGACCGTTCACCGGCAACGACTCTGGAGTTCGATGTGCCGTTCGATTATGTGGTGTCACTCGGTCTCGGTTTCACATCAGCAATCAAACAGATCGGAAAGGAATCCAAACTAATTCTCGTGGACACTGGTTCCAAGGACGAGGTCTCCGGAGTACCCACGATATCGACCACCGATTATGGAGATGTCGCACAGAAGATCGATACAATAAAGGTCGAGAAAGGAATCGATTCGAAGGATAAGATCCTCATCATCACATACTCCTACACATCTGCAGCAAAATTCACTGCACTATCTGACAATGGTTACACCAAGGTCCTTGGTTTCTACCCCAAGTCATACGATGACGTTGCCACATACGTCGAGAAGATGGAAACGCTCCTCGGGGCAGAGCACACCAAATCCAATGAGATGAAGGATGCTGCAAAGAAGATAGTCGACAAGATGGCTGACTACAAGGGTACGAAGACCAGCGCGATCTACCTATCATACAGCAGCAGCGCATTCAAGATTTCTAACACGAGCTCTATAGCAGTGAGCATGTTTGAGAAGTGCGGAGCAGTCAATGCTGGATACAATTCCGGAAAGGGCTCGTCATACGTTCCCGAAGAAGGCATTGGAGCATTCCTCTCCACGAAGATTGACAACAAAGAACTGAATGTGATCTTCCTTGATGGAAACTATGCCGGATCTTCAGCGGACTTCATCTCAGAGCAGTCCCTCACCGGCAAGGATGTGAAGGTCTACAAGCTCGAGAAGACTTGGAACAGTTACACACCAGACACCATGGATGGTATCAACTACATGGCGAAGTGCTGTTATCCCTCGATCTTCGGAAATCCCGACGGCGACGATAAGGAACCCTTTAACTACACAACCATCATTATCGTCGTGATAGCAGCTTTCGCCGCTATCGGTGTCGCCTTCTTCCTCTTTAGAAGGCACTGAAACACGAAAGAGGTGAATGAGTGGGAGGAAAGAGACTACCAATACTGGGTGTAATCCTCCTCCTGCTCTTCATCTTCATACTATTAGAGATCTCCACAGTGTCCAATAATATGACGCTGTCGGACATCTTCCTGTGCCTCATACACAGCGATCAATCCATCTACACAGATATCGTCTGGACATACACGATGCCGCGTATCGTCATCGCACTGGTCATCGGTGCAGGTCTGGCGATATGTGGTGCGGCCATGCAGGCCCTGTTCAAGAATCCCATGGCATCCCCTTACATTCTCGGTCTTTCATCAGGGGCATCGGTGGGAGCATCGATTGCGATGCTGTTTGCCATTCCGTTCATCCCTGAACTCATTGCGGCACCGGTGATGGCCTTCATCTTCTGCATGATGACAACGTTCCTGGTGTACGGATTGGCCAAAGGTACCGGTATGATCTCTACGGAATCTCTGATTCTGATAGGTATGGCGATCAGTGCATTGTTCTCTGCCGTGGTCTCGCTGCTGACCGTACTCGCAGGAGAGAAGATGAGCAACATCGTTTTTTGGACAATGGGTAGTCTGGCACAGTACAATTGGGACAAGGTCTTGATCGTCATGCCCATAATTATCCTTGGCTCTTTGATGGTGATGTCATACGCCCGTGAGCTCAATGCGATAATGCTCGGCGATGCCCATGCCAAGGACCTCGGAATAGAGGTCAAGAAGGTCAGACTCACTATTCTTCTGATAACATCCTTGATCACAGCAGCCTGTGTCGCTTTCACGGGGGTCATCGGATTCGTGGGTCTCGTCATCCCTCACATCGTGCGTCTCCTGATGGGGCCGGACAACAGATACATGATGCCGTTCTCGATAGCTGCGGGCGCATTGTTCCTTCTGGTCTGTGATTACATCAGCAGGATCGCCTTCTCCGGCGATGTGCTCCCGATCGGTGTAGTTACGGCGATGATCGGCGCCCCCTACTTCATCTACCTCATCTACAAGAGGAAGTCGGAGGTGGGATGGTGATGATGGACATCAAGGATCTGAAGTTCGTCTATAGCAAGAAGAGTGTATTGGACGGGGTCACTTTCGAAATAAAGCAGGGCGAGATCCTGGGCATCCTCGGTCTGAACGGATGCGGAAAGACCACATTACTGAAGAATCTCAACAAGAACCTCGAGCCCGACTCTGGAGCGATAATGCTCGGGGATGACGATCTGTCAGAGTTGTCCAAGCGTTCCATCGCCCAGCAGGTGGCTGTAGTTCCTCAAGGGAACGAGATAAAATTCGCATTCACAGTCAACGATATAGTGTCGATGGGGCGCATACCCTTTCTTTCAACATTCTCAGGGGAGTCGTCCGAGGATCTGAAGATCATCGATGATGCGATAGCTATGACAGGTCTCGAGGAATACCGCGACAGGCACATCAATACCATGAGCGGAGGAGAGCGTCAGCGTGTCATCATCGCGAGGGCACTGGCACAGACTCCTAAGATCATCCTGATGGATGAACCTACGCTTCATTTGGATATCAACACACAATTCGAGGTCCTCGATCTTGTCTACAAACTGTCCAGGGAGAAAGGGCTCACTGTTGTCATAGTGTCTCACGATCTGCCGCTGGTCGCAAGATACTGCGACAGGATCATCATGCTGAAGGACAAGAAGATCTTCGCCATGGGCAAACCTGAGGACATCCTTACAAAGGAGAACATTGCAGAGGTGTTCAAAGTCGACGGCGAACTGTCAACGGATTCCAAGACCGGAAGGATGACGGTCAATCTGCACGGATCCATTAAGCAGTGATCGATACAGTTTTTCAAGTCTGTATTTCAGAAAGATATACAAGAGAACAATGGCGCCCCGGTCGGAATTTGAATCCGAGTCGAAGCCTCGACAGGGCTTCATGATAGGCCGCTACACTACCGGGGCATGCGGTATGCAAGAGTATAAACAGGCACTATTTAACACTTATCGAACTGTCCAGAAACTGCTTCGGATGGACATGTTGGAAACTTTATAACCCGTAGGTCAATGGGGTATCGATGGCAGACGTAACTGTTGCAGATTACATGGTCCGCGACGTCATCTCGGTCGAACCCCAGATGACGGTCAGGGAAGTGACCGAGAAGATGATCAATTCCAACTTCTACGGTTTCCCCATAGCCGAGCGCGGATACCTCCTGGGATTCGTAACCTCCAAGGAACTTCTGAGGTTCACCGACCGTCCCGATGCGACGATGCGTGAGGTCATGAAGCGCGGTACGGTCTGTGTCGTGCCTTCGATGAAGATCAACGATGCCATCCGTGTGCTGTTCAGATACGGTATCAGGAATCTGCCTGTCGTCGATGAGAACAAGAAACTCGTAGGTATCATCTCCAACATCGATATCGTCAGGTCACAGATCGAGAGGAGCAGACCTTCGAAAGTGATGTCGGTCAAGAACTTCATCGAATCCCAGAACGGCCTGAGGATCAAGATCATCAACATGAATGTCCCGATGGACCAGGTCCTGCCTTCGCAGAAGGAGGTGTACATGGACGAACTGATCGGAAGGCAGTTCGAGATCAAGAGAGGTCTCTATGAGCCCCTGATAGTGATCAAGAGGCGCGGAGGTTATCTCATCGTGGACGGACACCACAGGGCCATGGCGGCGAAGAAGCTGGGTCTTGAGACATTCAAAGCGATCGTCCTTGAACCCAACAACCTCGATGTGAAACTGGGACTTGAGAAGACAGCGGAGAAATGGTGCCTTCATTCACTTGACGATGTGAAGATCATCGAAGGGTCGAAACACCCGTTCATTGAAGTGACCACGATGCTCCTTCCCGATGAAGAACTCGAGGCCGTCAATAAGAGACTTCGGGACAGTAAATGACTGTATAACCGTCATTTTTCACCGTCCGAAGGGAAATCCGTTTATATCAATTCATAATCCCAGCAATCGATCAATATGGATTCAGACTCAGTCAGAAAATACATTGCTGAGGCATTCGGAACCATGGTCCTTACTCTGGTAGGCTGTGGAACAGCAGTCGCTGTGAGTAATGTCACAATGGATCCCGCTGCATTCATCGTTGCGGTCGCAATGGCCTTCGGTCTTTCGGTCGTAGCAATGGCGTACTGCATCGGTCCCATCTCCGGATGTCACATCAACCCCGCGATCACCGTTGGTATGCTCATCAACGGAAAGATCGAGAAACAGGACGCAATCTTCTACATCGTCGCACAGTTCATCGGCGGAATCATCGGAGCGCTTCTCCTTTGGATTATCGTCGGTCAGACGGATATCAACATGGCTACATGCGGACTCGGAACCAACGGTTTCGATGACGCCAGCATGCTCGGCCTCTCGATGTTCGGAGCGATCATCGTCGAGATCCTCCTGACGGCATTCTTCGTCCTCGCAGCACTCGGTGTCACATCCACCAAGGCAACAGCAGCACAGGGCGGAATCGTCATCGGTCTCGCACTCGTTCTCGTCCACCTCATGGGTATCGCACTCACAGGTACATCAGTGAACCCCGCAAGGTCACTCGGCCCCGCAATCTTCAGGGCATTCGAGGACACACTTGCACTCCAGCAGGTCTGGGTATTCATCCTCGCACCTGTCATCGGTGCAGTCATCGCAGGATTCCTCTGGAAATACCTGAAGCCCGCAGTCAGCGAGTGAAACTGAAATCAGATGTCGGGTCACCCCGACATCTGTAAAACACCTTAATTCTCAGCCGGTTTCTCACATCTCGATTTCAGATAGTTCGCACCGTATGCGATTACCATCATCAGCAGGACTCCGAGCATGACGGGTCTGAAGATGTATTCCGCACCGAAGAATCCGTTCATCACGCATGTCAGTGCCGTTGCACCGCCCGGAGGGTGGATCGTTCCGGTGACCATCATCACTATTATTGCAATACCAACAGCGAGTCCGATGGCAACAGGATAGTAATCGGCATACAGACCCAGACCGTCGAAAATGCATGCTACCGAGACACCTATGATCGCGGAGAACAGGTGTCCGAAGAATACGTTCTTCGGCTGTGAGAACGGTGCCTTCGGCGCACCGTAGATCAACACGGCCGTGGCACCGAACGATGCGATCAGGTACGGGTCATCGTACTTCTGGTCGATCATTGCTATGACAAACAGTGAGAGGAACGCTGCGATACCTGTGATGAGCAGTATCCTGGGGTCCTTCTCCGACGGTCTGAAAGGGTTCTTCATCTTGTCACAATCCTTGTATGGTCGGTATACAAAAGATACCGTATATATACCGACAGTTTCTTTTTGGAAACCATGAACGAGAACTGCACAGTATACAGAACGATGGACTATCTGGCCAAGAAATGGACCATCATGATACTGCTGGAGCTGTACAAGGGCGAGGAATGGAAGAGATTCTCCGAGATCAGAGGGAAGATGAAGGAGGTCACACCCAAAGTGCTCTCCGAGCGCCTGAAGGAACTGGTCGAGCATGGTCTGGTGGAGAACAGGGTGGACGATTCGGTCCAGCCGGTGAAGAGCGAATACAGGCTGACCGAAGCCAGCAGGGAACTGATGCCCTGCATCCATCAGATCAAGATGTGGGCACTCAAGTGGAAGATCCACAATCCTGCATGCGCCGCACAGATGTGTTTCGTCTGCAAACTATAAGAGCCAGATAGAAGAAAATAATGAAGGGGGCGATGGCCCCCTCAATGGTTTTACTGCCTGTTCCTCAGTTCCCTGAGGCCTTCGAGGATGATCTTCTGTTCGACAGATGCAATCAGCTTCTTGGTCTTGACGACGGTGTCAGGGTTGAGCGACACGTAGTCGATTCCCTCCCTGACCAGGAACTCCGTGAACTCGGGGTACACCGAAGGTCCCTGTCCACAGATACCGACGGTGACACCGTTGGCGTGTGCGACCTTGATCAGGTGGCTGATGGCCCTCTTGACAGCCTCGTTCCTCTCGTCGAAGTATCCCATGCGTCCGAGGATATCCGAATCCCTGTCGGCACCCATGGTCAGCTGGGTGAGGTCGTTGGAACCGATGGAGAATCCGTCGCAGTACTTCGAGAACTCGTCCGCCATGAAGATGTTGGCGGGGATCTCTGCCATGAAGTACAGTTTGAAGTCCTTGCTCCTCTTGAGGCCGATGGACTCCATCATTCCGATGATCTCCTTAGCTTCCTCGACGGTCCTGACGAACGGGAGCATGACGCAGAGGTTCTTCATTCCTGCCTCTTCCCTGACCTTCTTGATGGCGTAGAGCTCGCACATGAATGCGTCCTTGTAATCGGGTGACACATACCTTGAGCAGCCTCTCCATCCGATCATGGGGTTGTCCTCTCTGGGCTCGAAGTCCGCACCGCCCTTCATGTCGCGGTACTCGTTGGTCTTGAAGTCCGATGTCCTGAGAACGACCTTCCTGGGGTAGAATGCACGGCAGACCTTGGTGATACCGTCAGCGAGCTTGTTGATCAGTTCATCCTGCCTTCCCTCGGCGATGACCGCCATGGGGTGCTCTCCGACATAGTTGGTGAACAGGAACTCGGATCTCATGAGTCCGACTCCGTCACAGGGCAGTGCTGCTGTTTCTTCAGCTTTCATCGGAATGCTCATGTTGACCATGACTCCGGTTCCGGTGATGGGTGCCGCCTCAGCGTAGACTGTCTCTGTAGGTGCTGCTGTTGCCTCAGTCTTCTTCTTGATCTCACCCTTGTAGACGGTACCGGTGGTTCCGTCGACGGTGATCATCATACCGTTCTTGAGAAGCGAGGTTGCATTGGATGTTCCTACGACACAGGGTGTTCCAAGCTCTCTTGAGATGATGGCCGCGTGGCAGGTCATACCTCCTTCATCGGTGACGATTGCCGCCGCCCTGCTCATTGCGGGGACCATGTCGGGCATCGTCATCGTTGTGACGAGGATGTCTCCGTCCTTGACGACATCGAGGCTCATCGACATGTCGAAGATGATGACCTTTCCTGATGCGAGTCCGGGGCTTGCTCCGAGACCTGATGTCAGGATATCTTCGCTCGAGACCTCGTTTCCGACCGTCTCGTTGGTTCCCATGTCACCGACTGCGGTGATGGGCCTTGCCTGGACGATGTATGCCTTGTTCTTCTCGATGCACCATTCCATGTCCATGGGCTTGTCGTAGTGGATCTCGATCTGGCGTCCGATCTCCGCGATCTCGGCGATCTGCTTATCGGAGATCTTCTGGACTTTCTCCTGATCTGCGGGAATGTCGACCTTGACGGTGTGTCCGTCCTTGGGGTCCTTTGTGTACTTCCATCTCTGTGTGGAGATCCTCTTCTGCTTGATGCTCATCGAGGACTTGTCGACCTTGTATGTGTCGGGTGTGACCTCTCCTCCGACGATTGCCTCACCGAGTCCGAATCCGGCCTCGATGACTATCTCCTTGGCACCGCTGTTGGGGTCCACTGTGAACATGATACCTGACATCTCGGAGTTGACCATCCTCTGGACGACCACTGCGAGCTTGACATCCTCGTGTGCGAATCCCTGTTTCTCACGGTATGCGATCGCCCTTGCGGTGAAGAGTGATGACCAGCATTTTCTGATCTTGTCGAACAGATCCTCTTCGCCGTGGACGTTGAGGTATGTCTCCTGCTGTCCTGCGAAGGATGCGTCGGGAAGGTCCTCCGCTGTTGCGGATGAACGTACGGCGACGAATCCCATGTCCTCTCCCTTGAAGAGGTTGTTGTAGCTCTTGACGACATCCTTCTTGAGGTCAGCGGGGATGGCGCATTTCTCGAAGAGCTCTCTGATCCTCTCCGATGCCTCGGTGAGGCTCTGGTCAGAGGCCCTGTCGATTGATGCGAGTTCCTTGTTGATCTTCTCGAAAAGCTTTGCTTTCTCGATGAAGTAGTCGTATGCTGCAGTCGTAAGGACGAATGCGTTCGGTACAGGGAAACCTGCGTTCGTCAGTTCTCCGAGGTTCGCACCTTTTCCTCCGACGATCGGGATGTCATCCACATGCAGTTCCTTGACTTCAAGTATCTTTTTTACCATATTATCGACCGATTTTCCAAGAGATTTTCGGTACAATTTCTGTACTGAGCATACCACTCGGCTACCCATTTATATTGGTTTGGTCACGTGGTCGTTCGTTTTCGTCTGAAATCGTTCGATTTTTTCCGCCCTTTATATACTCGGTCTTAAACCCGTTAATCATTTTTGACCTTTTAGTAAACAAATTTAATAATTAGTTTACTTATTATGGATTGAAAATGAACATTTTTGAGCATCATTTATCTAATAAACAATTTTAATAAAAAGTTTACTTAATACCAGAAAGTATTATAAACCCTGTACCCTTCAGACACGTGTGAACGAGAATGACTTCGTCGGGACGATCGCCGGAAGGGTGAGATGGGTCTACAACAGGAGGTACTGTTACTTCCGTGCCAACCCTCTGCCCTTCGCACTCAGGGTGAACGTCAGACTGAGAAGGCGTTTCCGTTCGGCCGTCATGGCATTGTGCAGACTGGACGGAAGGATGCAGCAGCTCTCGGACAGGGAGAGGGAGATCGTCACCGGGGTGATGGAGATGAGGGAGGCGGTGAGCAGCACCGCTATGGATTCATCATCACCGACAGCGGATGATATGCTCTACCCTTACTATGAGAACGCGGAAGGTCGCTCGGCGAAGGATGTCAGCAATTACATCGACGCCCTGAGATATGCGTTCACGGACAGTTCCGGAAGCAGGAAGCTGACATCATTCACAATATCAGAATTGCACAAGAGGCTGATGGACACCGATGAGGGGAGACTGTTCAGTCCCGGCGAGATAAGGGTGGAACAGAACTTCATCGGAAAGGATACCGATACATTGGAGACCGCAAGGTTCGTGCCTGCGGATCCGATGTCCCTGCCGTCGCTGCTGGAGAATCTGATGAAGTACATCAACACCTCAACGGACGATCCGCTGTACAAGATGGCCTTAGCTCACTATCAGTTTGAGATAATCCACCCTATGAGAGATGGGAACGGGAGGATGGGAAGGCTGCTGACCGCATCGATGATGTTCAGCGAAGGGGTGCTGACGTATGCGATGCCTCCGGTCAGTGAGTACCTGTATGCTCATAGGGCGGATTATTTGGATTCATTATACAACGTAAGCGCGAAGGACGACTTCGATACATGGTTCTCCATGTTCCTCGATGCGGTGGCATCCGCATCCGACAGGTCCGTGGAACTGATCGACAGAGTCTTGAGCCTCAGGGATGAGATGCTGTCTGAGGAGAATAACCGCAACCGCAGACCTGTTATCGACTCTCTGTTCGACAACCCGTATATCAGTACTACAGATGTTATGGACAGGACGGGTCTGACACGCCCGGGTGCACTGAAACTGATCGGATCGCTGGAAGAAGAGGGCATATTGGAAGAGGTGTCCGGAAGACAGCGCGGAAGGGTGTATCTCTGCAGAGCTATACGCGATGCTGAATACCAAAAGAGAGAAAGAAGTGGTTGACAGCGTTACTGTGTTCCCGTACGCTTGCGCAATACAGTACAGACAGTGACGCAGGCGGACTTTACTGCCGGGTTCGGAATGGGACCGGGTGTGACCCCGCCGCTATGGCCGTCATACCAGAACATCCGATGTCAGTCACCTATTTAACGGTATCGAATTCACTCCAGATTGTAGGTCAGGGTGCAGGTGCCGTCCCATATGCAGAATTCTGCCTTGACACCGTTCACGAACACCATCCTGGGTGCCTTGTGTCCGACATCGGCACCGAAGATCAAGGGCACATCGTATCCGGACAGGCAGTCTTTGATGACCTTCCTGTAGCCCTCGCCCTCATAGAACAGTTCCCTTCCGAAGATGAAACCGGATACGCGTTCGAACCACCCTTTCTTCTCCATCTCAGAGAACATCCTGCGGATGGAATCGTCATCCATGGAGTAGGTCTCCATGTACCATATCACGTCATCATCGGGATACCTGTCGTAGAATGATCTGACATCCAGTGAATCATCTCTGGCGAACATCGCGAGGATGTCCATGCACCCTCCGAGGAGTCTGCCTTTGAGCGATACATCTCCGACGGAGGAATCCCATACCGTGGGTTCGTCATCGCAGAAGCCCTCCAATTGGGTGATCCTGTCATGGAATCTCGCCTCATGATACTTGAATGAGATCTGTTCCTTAAGGCGGCCCTCGAGGAAGAAGAGATTCTCATAGATCGATCTGTGCCAGACATCCATTCCGAAGTCCCCGAAGTTGCCGCAGTAGACCGTAGCGACATCGTGTTCGACGGTGTATTTCAGGAGGAATGATGTGTTGTCCGAAAACCCCTGTATCCATTTCGGATTCTTCTCTGCCGAGGACCAGTCGAACACATCAAGGATCTCATGTTCATAGTCTCCTCCTTTGGCGCTGATTATGATTTTGATATCGTCATCATCGAATAGTGATGTTAGTTCTTTTGCGCGCAGTTCCGCGGGTGCTCTCTCACCCCCTTTGCCGAAACCGAAGACATTGGATGTGAATGATGTGCTGTATCCTGCTTCGTTAAGCTTCTTGGTCGCATTCCTGAAGCGTTTGCCGTCTTCCTCTTCCACAGCGGAATATGACGGTGCGGTGACACCGATCGTATCGCCTATTCTAAGGAACTCCGGTATGATCATGGTATCACAGCAGCCAGGCGACCAGTACGCCTATCGCTCCTCCGGCAATGCCGGTGATGCAGTTGTTCCCGTACTTGTTCACATACCCCCAGGATTCCAGCGTCGCACCGACCACGCTGTCGAGCAGGCATCCTATGAATCCTGCCGCCATCGGGATGAGGATGAAGATGTCATTGAAAGACTGGTTGATGACGCCCCAGCCGATGAGTGTGACGACGACCGATGCGAGGAATGAGACAAGCGTTCCAAACGGGGAGATCCCGCCGTCAGTGCCCGGAGGCACCCTCTTGAATGTTGTAATCAGGTAGACTCTGTCGTCCTTCGTTCCCAGTTCGCTCGCGGTCGTATCCGCCGCAGCGACGGCTATGGCGGAGATGTAACCGATCGTCATGTAGTAGTGATATGAATCCTGAGTGATGACGTCCAGCAGAGCGAACAATACACACGGCAGGGCGACGCCGATGACGTTCTTCCATCCTCTTTCACCATGGGTGCCTTCCTGCAGTCCCTTCTCCCTCTTCTTGCTCAGACCGACCAGCGTAGCGGCGAATCCGAGAAGTGTGAATACAATCAGAAGGATCAGCCAAGCGAGCGAGCCGCACCCTCCGATGATCAATCCCATCAGGGCGGCGGAAACGCATCCGGACTTGGTCAGGAGCCCCATCTTGTAAGCGAGAAGCGACAGTAAAAGTGACAGTGCCAGCACTGCGATGAGTTCCATCCACAGTTCCGGGAAGACCACGGTATCGCCTCAGCGTACTTTCTCGAGAATCATCGTCGCATACTCGATGGCAAGATCCTTCTCGGCAAGAGGGAAGAACATGACCTTTCCCTGAGGATAGAGCGTCACTTCCATATCCTTCCAGTCGAGGATGAGCATCAGGCCGTCCTCGTTCTTCTTCTTGGTGAAACCGTCTCCCGAGAGCTTGTCAGCAGCGGCATCGAGATCGATATCCATCATCTCGGATGATGCGGCCATGAGGGCCTTTCCGCCGCAGAGCCTCGTGACGGTGAACTTCATCTGCGGAACTCCTCCATCAGTTTCCTGACGTTGTCCTTGAAGTCGTCGAGCGACGATTCGTTGATTATCATGACATCGGCGAGGGCCATGGTCTCTCCGAGCCCCCATCCGAGTTCGCGGTTGTCGCGCTCGTGGAACTCCTCGATGTTCTTGGGAGCATCCTCGCGTCCGCGCTTCACCAGTCTGTCGTATCTTGTTGCAGGGGATGCGAATATCCCTACGATATGGACATCGTCGGTGATGTTCCTGTAAGCTCTCACTTCATCCATGCTCCTGCAGCCGTCGATCATGAAGATATCGCCGTACATCTTCTCCATGGCGCGCTTTGCCCAGATGTCGAATCCGTATCTCTGTCTGTCAAGGTTCGCGAGCTGCCCTACGGACAGATTCTTATCCTCGTCGCTCCTCTTGGCATGGAATTCCCTTACGATATCCCCCATCCTGAGGAAGGGGATGCCTGAATCGCTGGCTGCGAGCAGGAACTCCTCCTTGCCTGCTCCGGGCATGCCTGTGGTGATTATCAGCTTCATGTGATCAGAGCAGGTTATCGGAGATGTTTGTCATGCATCTCTCGCAGTACATGCACCTGAGCATGGGCGGGTTGCGGCTGACGACATCGAATTCCGGCTCCACCGGCTCTCCGACGTTGGTTATGCAGTTGGGGTTGTTGCACTTGGCCAGTCCCTTGATGTGATCTCCGATGGTGACGGTGTATTTCTCGGCGACGTAGTAGTCCCTGATGATCACAATGGTGGCGTTGGGTGCGATAAGTGCGATCTTGTCAACTGTATCCGAATCAAGTTCGCGGTCCTCGACCTTGACGACATCCTTCCATCCGCTGGGGTCCTTATTGGAGAACACATGCATCGCGACGACGATGGTGGAACCGCTGGTGTTCTCGTTGCCACCGAGGATCTTGAGGACATTGAGTGCCTGTCCGGGTTTGATGTGGTCGATGACGGTTCCGTTCCTGATGGGTGCTACCTTGAGTTCTTCCATTTACATCTCACCTCCGAGGATCGCGCAGAGGAGTGCCATCCTCACAGGTATTCCGTTGAATGCCTGCTCAAAGTACTTCGCGTGCTCCGTTCCGTCCACTTCGGATGCGATTTCATCTACTCTGGGCAGCGGGTGCATGACGATGAGGTCGCTCTTCGCTTCCCTGAGGATCTTGTTGTCGATCCTGTAGGTTCCTGCGACCTTCTGGTACTCTGCCGGATCGGGGAACCTCTCCCTCTGGATCCTTGTGACATAGAGGACATCGGCGCTTCCCACCACTTCTTCGAGTTTGGATGTCTGGTAGGGTTCGCATCCCTTCCTCCTGAGGCTGTCGACTATGTCCGAGGGCATCTGGAGGCTCTCGGGGGCGACGAATGTGAGCTTTGCGCCGAACATCGTCAGTGCGTCCGCCAGCGAGTGAACGGTCCTTCCGTACTTCAGGTCACCGACAAGTGCGATGTTGAGTCCGTCGATGGATCCCTTGGACCTCTTCATGGTGAACAGATCGAGCAGTGTCTGTGTGGGGTGTGATCCTGCACCGTCACCTGCGTTGATGACGGGGTTCTCTGAAACATTGGCAGCAAGTCTTGCGGCACCGTCGTGAGGGTGTCTCAGAACGATGGCATCGCAGTATGTGTCCACCATGCGGATGGTATCCGCGAGGGTCTCTCCCTTGGCGATGGATGTGGCCGACATCTGTGAAACATCGATGACATTGATACCGAGTCTGTATGCGGCGCTCTCGAACGAGAGTCTGGTCCTGGTCGAAGGTTCGAAGAACAGGTTACCGAGGATCTTGCCGTCCAGAGGGTGTTTCACCTTCTCTCCTTTGGCGTAAGGTACCATGGTCTCCGCCAGATCCATGATGTATTCGATATCCTTCCTGGTGAAGTCCCTCATCGAGACGACATCCCTGTCGAAGAAGTTCACATTGCTGCTCATGATTGGGTTATCACAGGACACGATAATAAAACTAATTCTAGGCGCGCCCGCGCATGCGTTTCGTTACCGTTATCTACATCGATTGAATACGATTGGACATGCTTGATGTCATAGCACGTTCCCAGAGGGGCAGGATATGCGAGTACAGGAGAGGGGACTCAGTCGTCACCACACCTTACGTGATGAAGGTGACCGAGGGTGCATGCGACGATCCCATGTACATCTCCGTCGAGGACGGGAGACGCATACTGCACGTCATGGGCGAAGCTGTGGAATTGGACAGCAAGCTTATGTCCCCGGAATCATCCGATGTGAATGCACCCGTTGTTTCTTCCAACGGAATCAGTGTCATAAGGCTCCCGTTCACTGGCGAGGAGGAGATCCCCGAGGGAACGGAAGTGGTCGTGATAAGCAACGCCTTCGAGCTCAGGAAAGACGCCCGCAAGGTCGTCAAAGCAGTAATCTCGATAAGGGAGAAGGTCGGACCTAATGTTGTACTGTGCGCTCCCGGAATGGCAGATTCATCAACGCTGGCACTTTATTCATACATGGGTATCGACATCTTCGACGACTCCGTTGCAAGGGTCGCAGGAGCAGGCGGAATATTATCTGTCCCCGAAGGCGAGATCATCGTCAATGAGGATGCGACCGAGGAGAACATCAAAGCCATCAACGATGAATGTTCGAAGATCCATCATTTCATCCGCGGAGAGAGGCTCAGGGAGTTGGTGGATCAGAGGGCACCCTCATCCGCATCATCGGTAGCGGTGCTGAGGATATTCGACGATGAAGGTTATGCCTATCAGGAGGAGATGTGCTCCACCGTCGGATGCAGGTTCTCATGCAACACAACACAGGCACTGAGAAGACCTGAGGTGCTCAGATACAGGAACATGATAATGGAGAGGTATGAGAAGCCGGAGCACAAGCGCGTTCTCGTCCTTCTGCCTTGTTCTGCAAAGAAACCCTATCACATTTCAAAAACACACAGGAGATTCGCATCCGCGATACACACGGCCGATCACGATTCACTGGTGCATGAGGTCATCGTCACCTCACCGCTGGGAGCGGTCCCGAGGGAACTGGATGTGTTCTTCCCTCCGAAATCATACGACATACCTGTCACCGGACAGTGGAAACCTGAAGAGAAGGAATTCATCAGGGAACTTGTCGGTCATATAATCGAACAGGGGTACGACACCGTGATCTCACATCTCGGAGAGGATACCGAACTCGTTTCGGGACTGTGTGAGATGAAGGAGACCGTCGTAGGCGACCCCACATCCCCTGCATCGCTGCAGAATCTCGACAATGCCCTCAGAGAAGCTACCAAAGGCATGGAGGGTGCTGGAGATTACACCACCGACAGGAAGGAGACCATCCGTTCTGTCCTAACATTCCAGTTCGGAAGAGAGATCGCGGATGCGATCATGGACAAGGACACCTACGGTGTGGGCAAGTTCCCGTACTGGAAGATCATGCGCGGCAAGAATCTCCAGCTGGGTATGCTCACCGAAGAGAGGGGGATGATATCCATGACCCTTGACGGAGCGAAGATCCTGGCGGAGCACAATTACCACATCGTCGACATCATGGACTTCGAGCTCAAAGGAAGTCTTTTCGCTGTCGGTGTGAAGGATGCCGATCCCTCGATACGCATCGGTGATGAAGCTGTCGTGGTCTGTAACGGTGAGGTCAAAGCTGTAGGCGTGGCGATGATGTCGGGCCGTGAGATGAAGGAACTGAACAGAGGCGTAGCCGTAAGGATACGCCATAAGGTCAAGTGAATTCAGAATAAGAAAAATGAAGGGCGGTTGTACCGCCCGTTTTTGTTTACTTCTTGAACATCGGGACGACGTTGAGGACGCCACCGACTGTTGCGAGGATCGATGCGATCAGTCCGAAGTATGCTCCGAACTGAACTTTGAATGATCCAACTGCAATGAGGACCTTTGCTGCGTTGTATGAATCACCGCTGAAGAGGTCTGCCTTTGTTGCGACTGTGAGGAAGAGGATCGCGAAGATGACTCCGACAAGTGCAACGACTGCGCCGACAATCTTGAGTGCAGGAACATTCACTTTGAACAGAGGAAGGACTGCAAGAACGATTGCAATGATTCCGAAGATCAGCATGAACAGGGGTGCCTTACCCATGAATGAGTAGGTCCAGTCTCCATCGCCTAATTTGTTGCCGATGATGTTCAATCCTGAGATTGATGTGTCGTTTCCTAATGCAGGAACATATTTGTCCCATGCAAAGAAGATGCTGATGACCATCAGAAGTCCGCCGAGGAACAGCAGAAGGTCACCGATACCAATCTCCATGTTACCGATTTTTACATTTCCCATATTATTACCTTCAGATCTCTGTAAAGAGCATCCAGTATCCAAATTTTAGTCATAAGATAAATACTTGTCCTTTAAATACAGCAAATAAACGCCGTAAATAAACGTTTTTTCGGCAAAAATCAGTCTGGCTGATGATTGTAAAAATGTCAGAAAAGGTCGTCATCCGAATCTATTGGACAGAGAAAATTCGGAAAATTCGGATACCTCCCCCCCGGGCCGTTTATATACTCACTCTATGGTGTAAGTATCAAGAAAGAGTGAGTTCCCCCGTGAACCCGATTTCACCCATAGGCAGGAGGGATATATCCCACATCCCGTTTTTCCGCTCCTTCCTGCCATTACTCTTTCTCTTCTTCCCTCTCCTTGTTCCTTACCATTATCGTAAGAACTGAGAGGAAGAGGAATGCGATTATGAGTATCGAACCGATGCCCCCGGCGATTTCGGGATCGAACATCCTTGCGAAAAGTGCCAGACCGAAGATCAGTGCGCCTGCGGCGAAACAGATTATGGAAGATATCAGACAGATCGTTGATTTTCTCATGGTCATTCCTTCGCAACCATCATCGCATAGCGCAGTTTGGCTTCCTCATGGCCGTGGTCGGCCGCCTTCTTGTACCATGACCTGGCAAGAGCAGGGTCCTTCCTGATTCCCAGGCCTTTGTCGTACATCTCGCCGAGGTAGAATTCTGCCAGTTCGTCGTTCTTCTCCGCACGCTTCTCCAGAATCTCGCGTGCCTTGTCAGCGTTCTGTTTGACGCCCTCTCCGAGGCTGTACATCCTTCCCAGTGTCGTAAGGGAATCCTGGTCTCCCTGTTTGGCCGCCCTGTTCATCCAGTAGAATGCCATTTCAGGGTCTCTTTTCACATCCTCGTTCTCGTAAAGATAGAGGTCGGCAAGATCGACCTGAGCCTCCAGACATCCCTGTTCTCCGGCCGCGATCATCCATTTCAGCGCCTTCTCGGTATCCTTCTTGACGTAGTTGCCTCCGCCGTAGAACTCACCCAGATTGAACTGTGCGAACATGTGGCCGTTCTCAGCTGCCTTCTCCATCCATTTCACTCCGGTCTCGGTATCCTGGATGACGTCGTCACCGAAGATGCATTTCCATGCGAGATCGAACTGGGCATCGGGGAGATTCCCGTCGGCGGCCTTCATGATAAGATTGACGGCCTCGGTCTTGTTCTTCTCAACGCCTTTGCCCGACTGGAGCATCATAGCTTCCTCGTAGATCGCTTCCATCAGGTTCTGGTCCGCAGCCTTCTTGATGAATTCGAAGGCCTTCTCCGGATCCTTCTCCGTACCGATCCCGTCCCTGTACATCAGACCGAGACTGAACATTCCGAGTGAATTGTCCTTGCCTGCGCATTTCGAGAACTGTTCGAATGCCTTCGCATCGTCCTTGGGGACATCGATCCCTTCGAGATACATCATCCCGAGCAGCCAATCCACGTAAGGGTCATCGGTAACCTGCAGGACCTTCTTGTATCTGGTGAAGAGTATGGCGCCCTTCTTCTTGTCCTTCGGTGTTCCGATACCGGTGAACTGCATGTAGGCAGCGAATGCCTTCGATACGGCATCGCCGCTCCTTGTGAAGTAAACGTAAGCGCTCTTCTTGTCGACGGAACCGCCGACACCCGTGTATGAGAGAATGCCCTGGAGGAAGTAACCTGACATCTTATCGCGTGAGTATCCTCTAAACGATATAATGTATTTACCTTGAAAGTCCGATACGAAGGCGATGCGTAGATGAGGATACTCTTCGTTTGTCACGGTAACATCTGCAGGAGCCCCATGGCGGAGTTCATCATGAAGGACCTTGTTGCGAAGAGAGGTCTGA
>JAEEGK010005539.1_pt1 | contig 30537 bp, 18 predicted proteins | sample 8958771 | NCBI WGS metagenome assembly JAEEGK01 (sample SAMN16246547, study PRJNA631951) | gut metagenome | biome: gut microbiome; feature: rumen; material: SC-attached | host: Bos | place: Iran: Karaj | collected 2018-10 | reverse complement strand
GGTCCTTCCAGCGCATGGGAATCGCCCTCTATCATCTTGATGCCGAACACATCGATGAAACGCTCCGACACGAAGACCAGATCCCGCTTGTAACCAACGGGGTCCTTTCCGTCCTCTGCCACGGAGTAATAAATTTCTCCCAGGAACGGCATGATCGTGCATCCCGCCTCAATGTGGGCCGATGAACCGATGATATCGTCGGCAAAGCCTCTTGGCAGGATATTCCTGAACAGCGATTCATCGCCTTTCTTATCGGCCCGGAACACCCGGTCGGCCGTCGGATGGCACTTGTCAAAAGACAGCTCATAATCCGCCTGCAGGAATATCAGGGCGAAGGCTAGCAGCGCCGCCACCAGCCCGGCGAAGTTCAGGACCACCGCCACCGGATAGCGGCGGATAAGGCTTTTGAGATTCTTTAGTATCATAATCTTTTACTCCTTCTTCAACTCTATCGCCGGATTCGTCTTCGCAGCCTTCAGCGTCTGCCAGAGGACGGTGCCGAAGGCGATGGCCAGGGAGATCAGGACGGCCACAACGAACACCCAGCCATAGCCTTCGATCCGATAGGAAAAGCGTTCCAGGTAGAGCCGCGCCGCCCAGACGGCCAGCGGAATGCCGATGAGGCAGGCTAAGCCCACCAGCAGCATATAGCTCTTGACCGTACGCCAGGTTTCGTGTGATACGTCGCTGCCGAACACCTTCCGTACTGCAATCTGCTTGGTGCTCTCATCGGCAAAATAGGTGCTCATGGCCAGAAGGCCCAACAGGGATATGAGGACGGCCAGGACCGCAAAGAGTTCCACCAGACGGAGGGTTCTCTGAACGGGAGCCAGCATCTTTTTGTTAATCTCACGCACAAAACCATAGCGCCAGGCGGGTTCTTCGACTCCGGAGGTCTCCAGCCGATATTCCCTATAAGCTTGCCTGATGGCTTTGTCGTAAGACTCGTCCTCTCCCGTTGTGCCAACGAGGAGACAGTTCACGTAATGCAGTTCTTCGGCCCGAGTCACGATAACGCCGCCATTTGAATTCTGACTGCTCTCTGAAGCTGGCCGGGTTGGATAATCCGTCACCACGCCACCGATGAACTCCGGCCGCGCGCCGTTCATAATGATTCTCCGGGGAAATACGGTAGAGGTATCCGATACTGCCGCCGCGTTGAAAGCGCTGCGGCTCATCCAGAGCGAATGCGTGAGCGGATGGCCGAAGTCTTCCTCCACCTCCAGTCCCAGCAGTTTGAAGTAGGTGGAATCACATATGATGATGGGCATATCCACATGATGTTCCTCGTCCACCTTGACCCCCATCGTCATATTGATGAGTCCCGGAATTCCGCGCCCCACGCCTGCATCAGTCACGAAGGGCAATGCCTCTACCTTGTCCTTGAAGATCTTCATCATATCGTAGTCACGGGCCGAGTACTCGATGTAATAGAGATTCTCCGTGGCGGCGTGCATCGGCCGGGTGAGCATGTGGCGCATCTGCACCTCCATCACCAGCGCCAGGGCAATCAGGAAGACCGACAGGACGTTCTGCACCACGATGAATACCTTGCTCAGTACCATCTTGTTACGGCGCCGGAGCGTGCCTTTGATCACATCGATGGGTTCGTAGCGCGAGGCGACGATGGCCGGAAGAAGACCGCAGAGGGTGCCCAGCAGCAGGATGCCGGCGATGTACGCCAGGATATACCCCGGTGTCATCATGAAGGACAGCCTTACGCTGGTGTCTCCGATGCCCAGCATCAACTCGTCCGGGTCGCTGGTGGAAACCAGACTGTTCATCATCGGGACCAGGAGATCGGCCAGCAGCAGCGCCGCGCCGAAGCAGACAGCGGTGAAAGCTACGGATTCGCCGATGTACTTCCACAGGATGCCGGTCTTATCAGCCCCCAACAGGCGCCGGGTAGCCATTTCCTTGGACCGTTTGCCCGTAAGGGCCAGGCTCAGGTTCACATAGTTGAAGATGGCAGAGAGCAAGAGAAGAAGCACGACGACCGTCAGGAGCTTGAGCATCTGGGCATTGCCCTGCCGGGTAAGCCCGTTGCTGTTCCCTGTGATAAAGAAGGCCTCGTCCATGCGGTAAGCTTTCCACGAATCTACCCTCTCCCCACTCCAAATAGCGTCGTAATTCTTATGCAGCAGCGCTTTCACTTTGGCCCGCACCTCGGCGGGATCCGCATCTTCGCGTACACGGAACCAGGTAGTGTAGTTGCCGATGCTGCCGAAGTTCCGTTCCCCCTTTGCAGCCCAGGTTCCCGATATGTGGGTCATGATGTCGTAGGGCATGAAGAAGGTCCCGTCAAAATCGGCAAAGATGCCTTTGATGGTCCGGTCCGCTTCATCCACATTGATCGTGCTGCCGATGAGACTCCCTTCATCCTTGGATAGTTTCCTCGCCAGGGATTCGCTGATGAGGATGTCGTCCTTGCCTACGAAGTCCTTCAGGTCTCCTTCCTCCAGATGATACTCAGGAAACACCTTGAAGAAGTCGGCATCGGCCTCCACTCCGGAGCACTGGAGCAATTGGTCACCCTGGCGGATGAGCGGCTGCCACAGCATGGCCATATGGGTTGCCGCGTGGACCTCCGGGATATTCATCTCCAGCTCCTCTTTATCCCAATAGGTCAGGCCCAGGTACTCACTGGTCCCCAGGACAAACGTGCGCTTCCACTGCGGTGACTCATGCGCCACCTCGTACTGCTGCACCACGTAGGAGCCAATCAGGATCACAAACGCCAGGCTCACGGCCAGCCCCACCGCCTCGATGGCGGTGTAGAGTTTGTTGCGGGAGAGAAATTTCAGATAACTATTCATACGATTTTCATTCCGGCATGACCGGGAATCTCTTTTATTCTTTCTTCAGTTCCACCGCAGGATTCGTCTTGGCCGCCTTCAGCGTCTGCCAGAGGATGGAGGCGAAGGCGATGAGCGTTGCGATGGCCACGGCGGCAATGAAGACCCAGCCGCAGCCGGACACCCGGTACGGATACGGCTCCAGCAGCCGGGCGGCCAGATAAATGGCGAGCGGGACGGCTACGAACGCCGCGATTGCCAGGAGTGTCAGGTACTCCAGGACCGATTTGCGGACCTCATCCTGCACCGTGCTGCCAAAGACCTTCCGAATGGCAATATCTTTCGCGCTCTCGTTAGCGTAGTAGCTGCTCATGGCGGTCAGGCCCAATACGGAAAGCAGCAGGCTCAGCAGCATGAACACTTTGACGAGCTTCAAGCGCGCCCGGACTTCCGTCAGGCCCTCCGAGAGAATGTCCGGGATGTAGTCGAACATATAGGGTTTCTCCTCGATTCTCAGGTATTTCATGCTAAGCTCCTGATGGAGTTCTTTCAACTGGCGTTTAGCCTCCGCCCGGTCGCCGGTCGTCTCGATCAGCAGGCCATACAACTCCTCCGCGGGGCTGATAATCACATAACTGCCCACATCCGAGCCATAGGAAAGCACATCGTTTGCCGCAAAGTCGCCGATAATGCCACCGAGGGACTCACCCAGCACATGGTGTAAACGCAGATTCTCGGTATTCCGGTCGATGCCGAAACGGGTCATTTCCTGCTCGGAGATCCACACGGTGCCTTCCACTGGTTCCTGGAACTTTTCCCGGACATCGAATCCGAAGATATCGAACGCCGTGCTGTCGCAGGTGACGACGGCCATCTTGATCGTACCCTTGTCTTTGTCTTCTGCTTCCCAATCTTCTGCCATGCCCGGGAAATAGGTGCTGCGGCCGATCCGGTTGACACAGGACAGGGAAGCAGCCTGCTCAGCAAAGATGTCCCGCAGAACCCAGTTATCGAGTTGTATGTAGAAATCTCCATCCACATCGACACCCATCGGGCGATGGGCCATATGCGAAACCTGCAGGCTGAGGATCAGGGCGAGAGCCAGCAGGATAATGGAGAAGACCTGCTGCAGCACGATGAACACCTTGCTGAACACGTGTTTGTGCCGGGCGCGATATTCCCCTTTAACCACGGCAATGGCGGGCATCCGCGTGCCGTGCCAGGCCGGCAGGAGCCCCTGGATGACCGAGAGCAGGACAACGAAAAGGCTGTATATGGCCAGCCAGCCCGGGGTGTACAGCACCCGCACGGGTACTACAGCGCCGATGATCCGGTTGAACCAGGGCGTGCAGGCCTCGGCAAGCAGCACTGCCAGCAGGAAACAGCACGACGTAAAGAAGAAGGATTCCAGCAGGTAGCCTCCAATCAGTGATTTTTCTCCCGCTCCGAGAATCTTGCGGGTGGCCATCTCCTTGGCGCGCTTGCTGGAAAGCGCCACATTGAGGTTGATGTAGTTGAAAATCGCCGACAGCAACAAGATGATGGTGACCAGCAGGATGATGCCCGTGAACAGTTGGTTTCCCCGCCGCAGGGACTGGTTGTTGGCGGAAGAGAACCAAATCTCGTCGTAACGGATCAGGCCGCTGTCCTTCAGGAAATCCCTTGCCCCGAATACGTCGAATGCCCGGGCGACCAGCGTGTCGGCCTTGACCTCCAGCGCCGCCCGGTCGGTTCCCTTCCGGACTTTGACGAAGGGAATGACGTCGAGCATATACGGAGCGTTCTTCCGGCTGGTCAGGGTCTCGATGCTGTAGATGATATCGACATCGCCGAAGATGGGATTGGGCGTCTCTTTGACAATGGCCGCAATCGTAAACGCTCCGTCGATGGTCCTGCCCAAGGCCTGCTCGGTTCCGCCCAGACGGTTCGCAAATGTGCGGCTGACGATGACGTTGGAGTTGTCCAACAGAACTTCTGCGCTGCCGACCTCAAATTCAGCCGGAAAAATATCGAAGAAATCTCCGCCCACCTTATAACTGCTGACGTGGTACTTTTGTCCGCCCACTTCGGCGATATCCTCCTGATCCTGTCCCGACTTCCAGAACATCGCGGCTTTTTCCACTTCGGGAATGCTCTCTTGGGCCTGGTAGGCGAAGCCCCAGGACTGACCGATGCCCGAGCTCGTTCCGGTCGCCCGGTAGAAGGTATAGACATCCTGATAGTCCGGCACGTTCTGCGTCATCAACCGCTGTTGCCACACAAAATGCCCGGTCAGCAACACAAACGCCAGGCTCACGGCCAGCCCCACCGCCTCGATGGCGGTGTAGAGCTTGTTGCGGGAGAGGAATTTCAGGTAACTTTTCATATTTTGTTTGTCCGGGCACGTTTTTGCCCATTTTCGTGCCCGAAGGATTGTTTTTTCGTTGTCTGGGCACAAAATCGGCCGTTTTCGTGCCCGGACACCTTATTCATTCTTCAACGATTCCACCGGATTGGCCCGGGCAATCTTCAGGCAGTTCAGCACCACCACGGCCAGCACAATCAGCAGCACCAGGGCTGCACCACCGATGAAGTAAAGCGGATTGAGCGACACCTTTTCGGCAAACTGTTCCAGCCAGCGGCGGGCTACGAAGAAGGCCGCGACGCAGGCGATGACGGCCATGATGGCGGAAAGTTTCAGGATTTCTACGGCGAACACGCCCAGGATATTGCGGGTGGTGGCGCCGTTGATCTTGCGGACGGCCATCTCCTTGCTGCGCCGCAGGCTCTCGTCGCGGATAAAACCGATGAGACCCAGCAGTGCAATCAGCAGCGAGAACACCGCGCCGATGGTCATCGTGTTGCGCATCTTCTTGCTGTCATCGTAGGCTGCGCGCATCTGTTCCTCATAGGAGACGATGTTGATTTCACGGCCTTCCAGCGCTGATTCGAGGGCTTCTTTGACCTTGGCCAGAGACTCGCTTCCGTCATTCCCGGCCTGAACGGGAATCTTGAACAGCACGTGCGGCATCCAGGAGGACATCGAACCGATCTCGCCGTAGAACAGTGCGCTGGGACGCGTGTCAACGCCAGTCAGGTTGCCGATGAGATAGCTTTTGTACACGCCCGAAATGGTGAAATAACTTCGCTCCGAATCGCGTGAACGGTCGTGGCCCGTGATAAATACCTGCTTGCCCACGGCGCCGTCGCTCCAGTCCGTAAATTCGGCCATCTTGGCCACAAACTTCTCATCCACAACAATTTCTGAGGAGTCCCGGGGCGCACGGCCTTCCAGGAACTCGATTCCCATCAGATCATAGAAACTGTCGGAACACTCATACTGGTCGGCAATGTTGAACAGTTCCCGGTCGTCGTCCGGAAGATAAACATTGTCACCGCTGGAACCCTGGTAGGGCAGACCGTAGCTCGCCGCAACACCCCTGACCTCCGGAAGTCCTTGCAAAGTATGGAAAGCCCGCGACAAGGCCTGGCGGTCCCCGTCGAACATATCGAAGTAGTACAGGTTCTTGTAGTCATAGCCCGTATCGGCATGGGACACCTTCTGGTACTGCCGGCCGATGATAAGCATCATCACCACCAGGAAGACATTGATCAGGACCTGGATGCCCAGCAGGCCGAGTTTCCAATTGCGGGAGTTCTCCGTATAGTTCTTCAGGGCGGCATCGACCGGAATCCGCTGGTACAGTTCTGCCGGTACCACGATGGAAATGATGAGCACGAACACCAGCACGGCGGCAACGGCCACGATACTCTGCGGTACCAGCAGCGTCTGGAACGGAACGCCCAGCAGGTTCTCCACGATGCTTCGGCCCGCGAAGATAATAACGGCTGCAAGGGCCAGCGAGAGGATGATATGCAATAGCGCTTCCTTCGTCAGCATTCCGTAAATGTGCTTGCCTTCTGCTCCGTAACACTTGCGCACGCCCACTTCCTTGGAACGCTTCACCAGGGAGGAAATTACGATCAGGATGTAGTTCAGCAGGGAGATCAGGATGAGCAGGGCCGCCACGATGGAGAGCAGGATCACCTGCGTCTTCACCTCCGGGTCGGACGTATGCATCTTGCTGAAGGGTTTCAGGAAATACTTCAGGCTGGTGCCCTGGGCCTCTATCTGAGCCAGTGGCTGGTGCACCTCCTGCATCTTGCGGATAGCATCCGAGAGCGTATTCGGGTCCACTCCGGGCATCAGCTTCACATAGCCCTTGTAGCGGTCATTGCCCATCCAGTTGTCCGTGCTCTGCTTGCCGTAGGTCTCCATCGAGAGCAGGATGTCGTAATCCAGGCTGCCGTTCTTCGGGAAGTCCTCGAAGACGCCCTCGATGGGGAGTTTCAGTCCGGCCATATCTTCATTGCAGACCTGTTTGCCGATGCATTCCTGCACACCGCCCAACTTCTCGGCGAAGCTTCGGCTCACCATCACACCGCCCCACTTGCCCAGGATCTTTACCGGGTTACCAGCCAGAATCGGCCGGTCGAAGACCTCAAAGAAGCAGGTATCGGCACAGACGAGCGTGGCTTTGATCTTGTTGCCGTCTTCGTCAAGGTAAGTGTCTCCGTTGAAGACATATGTGGTGCGGGTACCGGCCTCAACGCCCGGGACCTCTTCCATGAAGCCCACCGCCACAGCGCCGCTGACCTGGCCATAATCGCGCTCATCCCCTTGATGGGAATACCAGGTGCGGATGGTATACACCCGGTCGATGTCCTTGTAAAAGCTGTCGTAACTCAGCTCAAAGAACACCTTGGCAATGAGCACGATCCCCACCGCCAGCCCCACACCCAGGGACAGGACTTTGATCAGAATGTCGTTCTTCTTTTTCATCCTTCGTGTTCGTTGCCCCTTTTTTCGCTGCAACGGACGCACTTGTAATTCAGATTGTTACGTAATGTGATCCCCTTTGGTTTTAGGGGGATCAACTCTTACAATCAGTTGATAATCAAGTGCGTACATTGCAGCGGAAATGGGAAGGTTCGTTTAAAGTTCGTTCTTCACGTCGGAGACGATCTGGCCGTCGAAGAGGTCGATGGTGCGCTGGGCGCAGGCGGCATCTTTCTGGGAGTGGGTCACCATCACGATCGTAGTGCCTTCCTGGTTGAGTTCCTTCAGCAGGTCCATCACTTCCTTGCCGTTCTTGGAGTCCAGGTTACCGGTGGGCTCATCGGCGAGGATCAGTTTCGGACCGGCCACCACGGCACGGGCGATGGCGACGCGCTGCTGTTGACCGCCGGAGAGCTGCTGCGGGAAGTGCTGGGCCCGGTGACTGATGGCCATGCGCTTCATGATTTCCGTGACCTTCTGCTTGCGTTCTGCCGCACTGATGTTCAGGTAGCGCAGCGGAAGCTCGATGTTCTCATACACATTGAGTTCATCGATCAGGTTGAAACTCTGGAACACGAAACCGATGTTGCCTTTGCGGAACTTGGTGCGCTCTTTCTCCTTGAGGCCGCCTACCTCGGTGCCGAGGAGTTCATAGGAACCGCTGGTGGGGTTGTCCAGCAGGCCGAGGATGTTCAGCAGTGTAGACTTGCCGCAGCCCGAAGGGCCCATGATGGCGACGAACTCGCCGTCTTTGATTTCGAAGGAAACGCCGTTCAGGGCCGTAGTCTCGATTTCTTCCGTCCGGAAGACTTTGCAAAGGTTGGATACTTTAATCATGATGAGATGTTATTTAATTATTTATTCATTCTTTAACGATTCGACTGGGTTGGCATTGGCGGCTCTCCAGCTCTGGAGAGTGACCACGGCCAGGGTGATGGCAGCAACGGCCAGCAGTGCTACGAGGAAGATCCACACCGGCACGGGTGCCTGGTAGGCGAAGCCTTTGCGCCAGGCGGTCATCAGCCAGTAGGCTATGGGAGCGGCCAGGATAAAGCTCACGCCCGCCATGATCAGGTATTTTTTATGGATCATCTTCAGGATACTGCCCACTGTGGCGCCATTCACACGCCGCACGGCAATCTCTTTCCTCAGGAACTGCGTCTCGAAGAACACCAGGCCGATGATTCCGATGATGGCAATCAGAAGAGCCACAAACGAAGCAATGGTAATGAGTTTTCCGAGCGACTGCTCACTCTGATACATATTCTCTATCCATTCGTCAAGATGTCGCACAGCCACCTGGTCCGGCTCGCGGCTGGGGTCGAAGGCACAGACTGCGTCTTTGATACTGTCGGAGATTTCCTTGAAATCGGTTCCCGGAACTGTCTTGACATACATCACGCTGAAGTTTCTCCAAGGATTCTTTCCCCAGATATAGAGTGCCAACGGTCCCATCGCGTGCTGCAGGCTCTTGAAGTTGAAGTCCTTTACGATGCCCACGATCTTGGTATCGCCCTCATGGCCTCCCATCAGGCTGCCCACGTGAAACTGAGGATACATCTGTATGAATGTCTCGTTGACAATCATACAGCCTGTTTCGTTTTGGTTGTCTGACGGCTGGAAGTCGCGCCCGTCCACCATCTGGAGGTCGAAGAACTGCAAGAAATCATCGGAAACGGGAAGCACTTCCGTATAAATCTGCTTTCCGTCGACGGTACGGCCCCAACCCATCTTCCCGTCGGAGACGATCAGGTTGTCGGCAAAAGCCACATCCGTGATGGCGGGATTCTGCAATAATTTGTCTCCCAGAGGCTTGTGTGCTGCGCCAGCATAATAGCCGCACCATACCTGCAGGATATTCTCCTGCGGGAAACCCATATCCTTTTTGATCATATACCGGGTCTGCACACCTACGAACAGCGCCATTAGGATGAAGAGGAATGAAAGCACGAACTGAAGTCCCACAAGAAGGGTACGAAGCGCCTTTCCCTTCACGCTGGTTCCGTAAGAACCTTTCAGGACAAGCGCTGCAGGCTGAGAAGTGGAATACAGTGCCGGAGCCAGCCCCGCAGCGACTGCGGAGATCAGCGCAATGCCCAGCATCAGTGCCAGAAGTCCGACATTATCTTTCAATGCCAGGCTGTCGGACACATACGACGCCCAGGAAGTCCCCGCCACCGCGTGTATGATGAGGCAGGCAATCGCGAACGCAATGATCGCAATCAAACCGGCGTGCAACAACTGACGTCCGATTAAGGAGCCGCGGCTTTCGCCCAGAACCTTGCGGGTATTGATGTTCTTGATGCGGAAAGGAATTTCTGCGAAAGCGAAATTGATGAAGTTGATGATGGCAATGAGGACCAGCAGCAGAGCGATGACGGCCAGCGTAAGGGTGATCGCCTTGTTGGCGCTGGCGGAATTGGCGCGGACATCGCGCTCGAAGTGTGCGTCGTGCAGTTTGCTCATCCGGACTCCCTTCCGGAATTTTTCCAGTTCTTCTTCCGAAGCATTCTCATTGTAGAACTCCTGGAAGGCATCTCTCATGGCCGAGAGGGTCTCCTCAGCCTGGGACGGATCTTTCAGCCTCACGAAGGGAATGAACGACCACTCGCTGGTTTCTTCGAGCCACCGGTCTGAGAGATTCTCGAAGATACCGAAATGCATACTGTAGTTGCGCGGTGTGTTTTTGAACACGCCCACGATACGGACTGTAGTCCCGTCACTATTCTGAAGAATCTTTCCGAGCGCACTTTCGTTCCCGAAAAACAGCTCGGCAAACGCCTCATTGAGAACCGCTGTACCAGCGGAGGAGAAATCCTTTGCAGAACCTTCCACCCACTCGAAGGGAAAGACACGGAACAGGGTACTGTCAACCAGAACGGACGGAACGGTAATGGCGGATTCCTTGTCTCCCTCGCGATAATAGACCTGTTTCCCCAACCCCATCATCGTACCGATTGCCTCAATGTTTGGACTGGCTGTTTTTGCCAGTTCAATCATCGGCCTGGAAAACATGGCGGAGAAGGGGCCATCATCCATCCAATTGTTCTCCATCTGGTAAACCCGCTGATGCCCTTTGAAATTCCGATCATAGGTCGTGTCCCAGCGCACCTGCACCAGGAGGATCATCGCCGCCGCAAAAGCGACGCTCATTCCAATGATATTGATCAGCGTCGAAACGCCTGTCTTTCTGAATACTTTCATCGCTATTCTTCTATTCTTTCTTCAACGCTTCGGCAGGATTCGTCCGAGCGGTCTTGATGCTTTGGTTGATGACGGAGACGATGGCGATCAGGGCGACGACTGCACCGGCCAGGACGAATATCCACCAGTGGAGGTTGATGCGATGGCCGTAACCGGAGAGCCAACGGTTCATGATGAACCAGGCGATGGGTATGCCGATGACAAACGCGATGCCCACCATCTTCATAAAGGATAGCACCAGTTCCTTCAGCACGCCGGAATAATCGGCCCCGAAGACCTTTTTCACCGACACGCTGCGGATTTCCTGCTGCATATAGTAGGAGCTCATGGCAAAGAGGCCAAGGGCGCTCACCAGGATGGACAGCAGTGTGAAGATGAGAACGATGTTCAGCACCCGGCTCTCGTCCTTGAAACCGTCTTCAATCATTTCCTCGATATACTGGCCTTCGAAAAGCCTATCAGGGAAGACTTCCTTGACGGCGGCTTCCACCTGCTTTTTCGCTGCAGCCTTGTCTCCTGTCGTTTTCACAATCAGCACCCAAGGATAATCGTTGTCCGGATTCTCTCCTCGATTGTAGATGAGTGCAGCGCTCTGGTCAGCCTCCAGAGGACGGATCTTGAAATCGTAGTAGATTCCGCCGATCTGAAATGTACCATTATGGGCCGATTGGAATTCCGTAGCCGTTTCCTCGATGCCAATTTGTTTGAAGGCATATTCATTGAGCCAGTAGGCACGCTGATGATTGTCCTGCTTCACTTTCAGACCAAGGATTTCGAAATACTTATCGTCTCCCTGGATCTGTTGGAACGATACCCAGCGGCCGTCCGGCAGTTCCATCGTCCAGTTGTTCGTTCCTCCCAGCGGGATGCCATCGCCCTGGCCGACTTCTTCTACGCAGGGCTCAGCGCGAAGACGATCCAGCAGCGGTCGGATTTCTCCGGTACTGCCGAAGGCATTGTCAACCACGAGGATATCCTTAGTATTGTAGCCCAGGTCAGCCGAAATCATGTGCCGTATCTGAAGGCCCATCGTGAGGGCGCTCACCAGCATGATGATGGCTACCACATTCTGCACGATGATGATGACTTTGCTATAGACCGTCTTGGTCTTGAGCCGGAGCGTACCGCGTACAATCTCAATGGGCTGCGCTTGCTGTATCAACAGAGCCGGTACAATGCCGGAAAGGAAGCCAAGCAGGGCAATAAAGCCCAGTACCAGCAACACATTGACAGGCGTAATTGCCCTGAAAATGGATACCTGGTACTCCAGCAGGCGGGAAACCGCCGGGGAGAGCGCTTCGGCCAGCAGGATGGCCAGCAGCATCGAGATTCCGCAGATGAGGGTGCTCTCGGAAATCACCTTCAGGAAGATGCTGCGCTTATCTGCACCGACAAGGCGTCTGGTAGCCATTTCTTTTGCACGGAAGCCCGTCAGGGCAGTGGTCATGTTGATATAATTCAGCACGGCAAACGCAAGGAGCAGTATGCACATAGCCAGCAGCAGGTTCACAAAGCTGCGGTTCCCAAACTGAATTGTCTCTGTCCAATCTTGGTTCCCGTCTTCCAGGAAGTACATATCCTTCAGAGGAATGATCCGGACCTTGTCATACTTGCTCTTATATATCCAGAAATTTTCTTCGCACCAATCCAGGATGGCATCGTGCTTTGACTGTAGGTCAGCGCCTGGATAGGTCATCACGAAGCAGATACCACCACCGGCATTGCTCATGTGTTCATCGTGTGCCGTATTGATCTTGGTCATGATCTCGCCTCGCAGCAGGACATCTGGCGCTTTCAGGATAGAATTCCCGAAATCTTCATACACGCCGCAGACGGTAAGCTGATAATCCCCATTATCATTTAGAGAAATTATCTGACCGAGCGGATTCTTGTCTCCGAAATGTGCATTCGCAAACTCCCGGCTCACCATACAGCGGTCCCAGGAAACACGCCAGTCTGCCTTGTTGCCTTCCACCAGGTCATAACTAAACATCTCAAAGAAGGTGCTATCAGCCGCCATCGTGCTACCATAAATCAATTCACCACCGATTGTGAAGGCAGCTGCAGATGCGATATTAGCTACGCAGCAGCCCTTCTCGATTTCCGGGAAGTTGTTTTTCAGGTGCTTGTCCAGCCAATAACCCATACTGACATTGTCGTCGTTGGCAATCACATGGATCCTATCCGCATTCTTCTGGAACGAATCCGTGGATAGCTGCCGCTGGACATAAGCTGCCAGCAGGAGCACAAAAGCCATTGATACCGTCAGGCCCACAAGGTTGATGGCGCCGTATAACTTATTCTTCTTAAGAAAGTTCCAAAAACTCTTCATCGTCTTTTCCCGAAAGTGACGGGGACCGGGCGTCCCCGTCACGCCGCTTTTAACAATATGAGAATACTAATAACCAAAAAACTAATAAAAAAGTATCATAAGTGGCTAAAATACAAGCACATCGCTGTCGCCATACGTATCGTACCCGGAGGTGATGACCTTCTCGCCGGGCTGGAGTCCTTCGAGGACTTCGTAGTACTGGGGATTCTGGCGTCCGATGCGGATTTCCCGCTTGACGGCCTTGTTGCCCTCTTTGTTGACGACGTAGATCCATTTGCCGCCGGTCTTCTGGTAGAAGGTGCCGCGCGGGATGATGACGGCCTCTTCAGGCTGACCGAGCTGGAGGTTGAGGTAGTAGGTCTGTCCGGCGCGGATGTTCTCGGGCTGCTCACCGTCGAATTTGAAATCGGCTTTGAACTTGCCGTCGCGGACCTCCGGATAGACCTTGCGGATGACGGTGGAGTAGGTCTCACCCTGGCGTTCGAAGGTGGCGGAGAGGCCCGCTACCACGCGGTCGATGTAGTGCTCATCGATTTGGGCTTCCACCTTATAGGTTCCGACGGAGTTGATCTGGCCGATCTTGGTTCCGCTGGCGATGCTTTGGCCCAGGACGACGTCCAGCAGGCCCAGTTCGCCGTCGATAGGGGCTTTTACGATGAGGTTGCTCTTGCGGCGGCGGATCATCTGCATATTGAGCAGCATATTGTCCAGGCTTTCTTCCATACGGTCGATCTGGGTGCCGCGGTAGAGGCTGTCCTGCTTGGACCGTTCGCAGATCAGGTCGTATTTCTGCTGGGCCAGACGGTAGTCTTCCTCGGCCTTGAGGTACTCTTCGCGGGCGATGAGCTTGTCCTCAAAGAGCGCCTTCTGCTGCTCATAGGCACGGCGGAGACGCTCCACCTGGGTGCCGTACTCCAGCACGTTCTGCCGCACGTCCAGCTTCTGCTGCTCCATCTGGATCTGGGTGTTGCGGAGGATGTTCTCTTTCTCCGCCAGCTCCGCTTCGGAGTTGAGGATCTGCAGGTCCAGATTGTCGTTGTTCAGGATGAGGATCGCGTCGCCGGCTTTCACCGGGGAACCTTCCTCGATGAGGATCCGTTCCACGATACCGCCCTCCTGCGGGCTCAGCTGGATCGTCGTCATCGGCTGCACGCGGCCGCTGATACGGATATAGTCGTTGAACTCACCCTTCACGGCGCTCGACACGGTGATGGCATCCTTGTCTACCCGCAGCGTCTTGTTGTTCGGCCGGGCAATCAAGTACACGATAAATACCAGCAGCAGGGCTCCCAGCCACCAGGGCAGAGCCTTCTTCGTAAACGCCACGCGCCATCCGGTTTTCTTTTCGATGATCTTATCCATAATCGTCATTCCGGGCTTGCCCCGGAACCTCTTTTTTTTATTGGTTGATGTATTCTATTCCATTGTAATAGCGGACCACCGCCTGCTTGATGAGATACTTGAACAGGGAGTTCATCTCATCGGCCTGGGCCTTGAGGAAGTTGTTGGTGGCGGTCTGGTACTCGAGCGAGGAGATCAGGCCCTGGTCCATCTTTTTGGCGTTCAGGCGATAGGATTCTTCCTGCACGCCCCGTTTCTTCTGCGCCTGCAGCCAGGCGGCCTCCGCGCCGTCGCGGTCCTGCACGGCCCGGTGGACTTCGCTCTCCACATCGCGGCGCTTCTGGTCGTACTGGGCCGTCATCTTCTTGAGCGCGTTCCTTTTGCGGGCGATGTTGTCGTGGCCCTGCAGCCGGTTGTAGATGGGGATCGACATCGAGAACTGGATGTACTCGCCCTGGTGGTTGCGCAGCTGGTCGATATACGGGTCAATCTGCAGCTGCTGTCCGGGATAATTGAAGTAGCTTGTACTCCAGCCGGCATTCAGGCTCAGGCTCGGCAGCAGTTGCCAGCGGGCCGTGGAAAGCTCGCGGCGTGCGTTGTCGACGTTCCAGCCGGCGATCTTTACGCCTGGATTGTTTTCCAAGGCATAACTGACGACATCGTCGGAGGTGGGATCTCCGGCCAATCCCGGGATGACGGACGAAGCGTCATGCCCGGCTTGACCGGGCATCCCGGTATCGATGCGCAGCTCTTCTTCCACAGGCCAGAACATCAGGTCGGCGAGTTTGGCGAGCTGGTCTTTGTAGTAATTATCGGCATTGATGGCATCATACTGCCGGTCGGCCAGGTCGGCTTCGGCCTGCACCACGTCGGCGTGGCTCTTCTGCCCGATTTCCTCCTGCTTTTGGAACTTGCCGAGCGTGGCTTCGGCCGTAACGGCCTGCGCCGCGTAAATGTCACTCAAACGCTTGTAATAGACCACATTGTAGTAGGCCTCCATCACGGCCAGACAAATATCGGCCTCCACCTGTTTCTCCTGCGTCTGGCCAATAGCCAGGGCCGTCTTGGAGATTTTCAGGTTGTTGACGGCGTTGAATCCGTCGAAGAGCGCGATGCCCGCCCCGAGGGAATAACCGTTGTGGAACGAGGTTTCCGTGACGTAGATATTCGTTTCCGGGTCGATGCTTCGGCCGAAGTTGTAGTAGGCGTAGGTACTTCCGCTGACCGTCGGCGTAAAGGCCTTGAGCACTGCGTTGCGGCGCGCCACCTGGGCGTCACCGATCTCGGCCTGTTGGATCCTCATCTTCGTCGAATGGGAGATGGCATATGTCATGCAATCCCTGAGGGTCATCACTTTCGCGTCCTGTCCGGCCTGACCGGGCATCTGCTGCCCGCTGGCAGCAAATACCACGGAAACCATCCAGGTCAATAGTAAGAACATTCGCTGTATCATCGTGTTTCTCCTTATGATCGATAATTCTGTACGCGAATACGTACATCCGCCATGCCAAAAGATTTAACGCCCTGATATAGAGATAGAAACAATTTCTACCGCCCGATAAAAAAAGTGTAAAGCTTTACAATGCTTTACACTTTCGGCTTTACACTTTACACTCTTTTTATCCAACACCCCCGGCAAGTGCTCCCCGGACCGCCGCTACCACGAATGGAGCTACACCCGGCAAATCGCCGCCGCCATCGTCCGGCAATTGAAATACTCCGGCTACGATGCCGACTTCCTCGTCCCCGAAGACTACGACGTCTCACTCCGCGCCCGTGTCGAGCGTGCCAACACCTGGTGCCGCCTGCTGGGCAAACGAAACGTCTGCCTGGTCTCCATGCACACCAATGCCGCCGCACTCAGCGAGAACCTTTTCCATGACAATGCCGATGACCTCGCCTTCCTCGAATCCGTCCCCGGCCGCCGGCCATCATCGACCTCCACGTCAGGGGCATAATATCATACGTTAAAGGATGATTTTCAGAAAATAGCGGTATCTTTACAGGACATAATTATTGAAGACGATGAAATACGCAACAACAATAGAAGAGCAGATACAAAAGTTGAAAGACAGAGGGCTGGGTATCGAGGACGAAGAGAAGGCCAAGGAAGTTCTGCTGGATATTGGTTACTATCGCTTTGGCTCTTACCTCTTTCCGTATGAAATAACTTACCCGAGCAAGAAGGAAAGAACTCACAAGTTGAAGGTCTCTACGCATTTTGAAGACGCCCTTGACCTTTACTACTTCGACTCTGATTTGCGGATGTTGCTTCTTAGGTACATCACTCGGATAGAGATCAACCTTCGCACCTACATAACGTACTATGTATCGAACCAGTACAAAGAGAATCCATGTTGGTTCGTGGATGGCTCCGTTATGGAGGCCGGCTTCATTGATTCGTTCGATGCGGAGATATACACAGACAAGTTCAAGAAACATCCGGTTATTGCAGACCATCATAAGAAATACCCTGAAGACACCTATGCGCCAGCATGGAAAACCATCGAGCACATGACTTTTGGGGCAGTGTTCCAACTGTTCTTGAGTATCTTGGATAAAGAGGTGCAGTCTGCTGTCTCTAGCCACTACGGTATTGACAAGTTGACGATCTTTACGAGTTATTTCAATGCGATTCGATACTTGAGAAACCAATGTGCGCACGGGGATGTCCTCTTCGATATGAAACTACCCACGCCTTTGAGGTCAGGTCCTGCAGGCAGATTCAATTCATTTACCAATAGCAACATCATTGGCGCCATCGAAGTCGTCAAATACTTCTTGAAACAGATCTCCACACATCGTTATCAGGATTTCTGCAAGCAGATTGATGTTCTTCTGGATGGCGTTGAGAACGACAATGTTGCTGAAATACTCAATGAAATAACGGGATTTGACATGAATTTTGCATAAAATTTGTTCGAAAGAAAAATAAATTCTATATTTGCAACGCAGTGCGCATGTTGTCTACTATCGCTGCATGTGGCACTTTAAAAAAGGAAATCGGCCTCCGAAGAGATTCGGAGGCTTTTCTATTGTGGCCTTTTTCCATCATTCCCTCACTTCCATCAGTTCCTGCAATTGATGGAAGTTTTTTTATGCAAATAATTACACACCCGAATTGCCGTTCACACAGACCATTGGAGTCATTTATCCCAACTCATTCCATATATATCAATAAAAATCGCTAAATTTGTTTGTTTTAGAGCAAAAGAAAGCATCAGTGTCACAAATAACAGCCCAGCAGGCAAAGTTTCTTGCGAACTACCTGACACGGCGCTTACCGGCGAATGACATCAATAAATTGACGGCATCGCTTCAAGACGCACAAGTGGACTTGACCCCTCACCAGGTCGAGGCCGCTTCTTTCGCGTTCAAATCACCGCTCTCCAAGGGTGCCATTCTTGCCGACGAAGTAGGCCTTGGCAAAACCATTGAGGCCGGTATTATTCTCTCCCAGAACTGGGCTGAACACAAGCGCCGTCTTCTCATCATCTGTCCGGCCAACCTCCGCAAGCAGTGGTCGAGTGAATTGTTGGAGAAATTCTTCCTCCCGTCAGTTATTCTCGAGACCAAGAGTTTTAATGCTGCCATCGAGGCTGGGAACCTCAACCCCTTCGATACCGACAAGATTGTCATCTGCTCCTACCAGTTCGCCAAAACCAAAGCGCCTTACGTCCGCCACACCCAGTGGGACCTCACCATCATCGACGAAGCTCACAGGCTGCGCAACGTCTATAAGCCCACCAACAAAACCGCCAACGCCATCAAACAGGCCCTCTCGGACCGCAAGAAAATCCGCCTCACAGCGACGCCGCTCCAGAACTCCATCCTGGAACTCTACGGTCTGGTATCCATCATCGATGACTATGTATTTGGCGACCTCAAGAGCTTCAAGACCCAGTTCAGCCACAACCTGGAAGAGGAAGACTACGCCGACCTCCGCAGCCGCCTGCAGCCCATTTGCAAGCGTACCCTCCGCCGCCAAGTGCTGGAGTACGTAAAGTACACCAAGCGCATCGCCATCCTGGAGGAATTCTTCCCCACGGAAAATGAGCAGAAACTCTACGACATGGTGTCCGACTATTTGGCCCGGCCCAAGCTCTACGCCCTTCCCAACAGCCAGCGCCAACTGATGACCCTCATCCTCCGGAAGCTGCTGGCCTCTTCCACCTACGCCATCTATGGTACCTTCTGCAGCCTGATATCCCGTCTGGAAAAACTCATTCAGGACCAGGGCTCCTTTGCGCTGGAAGAAATCGGTGAGGACTACGAAGCCGACGAAGAATGGCTGGACGATGAAGAAGTGGAGACTGAAGACGATGCCCAGGAACTCCACCCGGCCGACATTGACGGCATCAAGAAAGAGATAGCAGATCTTATCGTTTTCCGGGACCTCGCCGCCAAAATCAAGAAGAACAGCAAAGCCGAACATCTGTTTGTGGCCCTGGAGAAAGGCTTTGACCAGCTGGAACAGCTCGGAGCCCCCAAGAAAGCCCTCATATTTACCGAATCCCGCCGCACCCAGGAATTCCTGTACGAGTTGCTGGAGAAACGCGGCTACAAGGGGCAGCTGGTCCGCTTCAACGGCACCAACACAGACAAACAATCTACGGCCATCTACAACAAATGGCTCAAGAAATACAAAGGCACACCAAAAGTCACCGGTTCCCTTACCGCAGACCGTCGTGCCGCCATCGTGGACTACTTCCGGGATGAGGCCACCATCATGATTGCAACGGAAGCAGCAGCCGAAGGAATCAACCTCCAGTTCTGCTCCCTCATTGTCAACTACGATATGCCCTGGAACCCCCAGCGCATCGAGCAGCGCATTGGCCGATGCCACCGCTACGGTCAGAAGTTTGATGTCGTTGTCATCAACTTCCTCAACAAAGCCAACGCAGCCGACATCCGCGTTTATGAACTCCTAGACCAGAAATTCCAGCTCTTCAGCGGAGTCTTCGGTGCCAGCGACGAAGTCCTGGGCAGCATTGGAAATGGTGTGGACTTCGAGAAACGCATCTCCCAGATCTACACCGAGTGCCGCACTCCGGAGGCCATAGAAGCCGCTTTCGACGCCCTACAGGAAGAGCTCAAGAGCGAAATCTCTGAAAAGATGCTCAAGGCCCGCTCCACGTTGCTGGAGGACTTCGATGTCTCCGTCCAGGAAAAGCTGAAGCTCAACCTGGCATTGAGCCTCAACAATCTCGACACCTTTGAGAAACGCCTCTGGATGCTCACTGAATATGCCTTGGCCAAAGATGCTGTCTTCGACGAAGAGCACCATCAGTTCATGCTGGAGAACGGTTCCCGGTACGACGGCATCTACCGCCTTACCTCGGAGCGCGAGTCCAAGAGCGAGCTGGTCTTGCCGTACAAGGTACAGCCCTTCCGCATCGGTCATCCCTTGGCCCAGAAGATCCTCTCTACCTACAAAGATACTCAGCTGCCGGTTCAGGAAGTGGAATTTTCCTATTCAGGGAACGAAGGAAAGACGGCCCTGTTGGAGAAGATTGTCGGCCAGTCCGGCTGGATGAAGGTGCAGCGTGTCTCCATTGACTCCTTCGAGCAGGAAGACCACTTGCTTATTGCCTGCTACACCGACTCCGGAGAAGACGTTTTCCCGGAGATTGCGGAACGCATGCTGATGCTGCCGGCAGAAGTCACCAGTTCCGTTGAGGCGGACCAGGCAGTAATTCAGAACACCTCAATGCGGATTGAGCGGATGAAGGCAGATGTCCTTTCCGAGAGCGCCAATCGGAACCAGACGTTCTTTGAGGATGAGATGGACAAGCTGGACACCTGGGCCAGCGATATGAAGGTAAGCCTGGAGCGTGAAATTACCGACCTCGATGCGGAAATCAAGCTACGGAAGTCCGAGGCAAAGAAGATGCTCCAGCTCAAAGACAAAGTGGCTGCCCAGCGCGCTATCAAAGATTTGGAGAAGAAGCGCGCAGACAAGCGCCAGAATCTCTACGAGGCCCAAGACGAAGTGGACGCCCGGAAGGAAGATCTGTTGACCAAGGTTGAGAAGATGCTGGAGCAGAAGGTAGAGGAGAAGGAATTGTTTACCTTAAGATGGAGATTGAAATGATGTTTAATTTATGTCCGATAGATTGGAGTGGAATAGCGGCCATAGTCTCGTTTATTATGGTCATTTTAACGGCCATTACGTTGAATCATAATAGAAAGCAACTTAAGGAACTGAAACGGCAATGGGATGCTCAGAATACGCCAATCATTTCTTGTTCACTAGAAAAGAGAAGCGAATCACTTATCTTGGACATTCATAATTCGTCACAAGTCCCTGCGCACAAAGTAAAGGTACAACTTGAAAACCATTCAACAGAGAATATTTTTCATTTCGATGAGACTAATCAATTAATGGCAGAAATGTCTTTTGAGATACCACCGTTTTCATCGAAGCTTGTGCCCATATGGATAACTCCTTACATTGATGGTGATTATACAGGTTACATCACTGTGGTTTTGGATTATAATGGGAGACAAGAATCATTTGATTTGTACCTAAAGGAAATCAACCTTACGACTTGGCAATACACTACTAAGGAACTCTGTAAAAGAGTTGAAGGTGTAGAAGATGCAATAAAAAAGATAAAATAGTCAGCATATATGAGCAATAACACAAAACTCGAACTTACCTGGATTGGTAAAGATGACTCTCAGAACGCGATAGAACCCAGAATCCTGATTGAGACTCCAGAGCTCTCATATGGCACTGTCAAGCAAGACATATTGCCTAATGGTAAAGACTGGACCGGGAATATGCTCATACATGGTGACAATCTCCTGGCTCTAAAAGCATTAGAATCAAATTTCACCAACGCGGTCAAATGTATATATATTGATCCTCCGTACAACACTGGAAACGCTTTTGAGCACTATGATGATGGCGTTGAACACTCCATCTGGCTAGGATTGATGAGAGACCGTCTTACGTCACTAAGGAAATTACTCACAGATGATGGTGTTATCTTCATAAGTATTGATGACGACGAGTGTCACTATCTAAAAGTCCTTTGTGATGAAATATTTGGCAGACGCAACTTTGCCGGTACAATAGTATGGGAGAAGAAGAAAAAACCTTCTTTCCTTTCCAATATGGGGTCAATTACAGAATATGTTTTGGCTTATGCAAAAGATTCGCGGTATGCTCCTCCCTTCATCTATGGAGAAACGACAGTCGGTAAAAAGTATCCTTTCAATAATGCAGGTAATGGACTCGCCGTTCTAACTTTCCCTGCTGGTTATGTTCGCTTTTCAATGCCTGACGGAAAAGTCCCTCCCCAAAACATGTCAGAAGGAAAGATTATTACCAAGTTGTTGGATGAGGTAATTATTGAAAACGGAGTTAACAAGAATGAGTTCCGTCTTGAAGGAGAATGGCGTTATTCACAAGCGAAATTAGATGCTATAGTAGCTGCCGGTGAAGAGATTGTTATCAGTAAGGTTCCGTTTAGACCAAACCACGTTAAGAGTGGTGGAGAGCCTAAAAAGATGAAGAATCTTATAAGCGTCGCCCACTATGGTATGGACACTTACGAAGATGCGACAAAAGAAAGTATCGCCTTGTTTGGGAAGGATAATTTTGACTACCCGAAACCAGAGAGACTCATATCAGTTTTAGTTGGCGCAGTTACGCAAGAAGGAGATCTTGTTCTTGATAGTTTTGTCGGTAGTGGAACCACAGCAGCTGTTGCGCATAAGATGAAACGCAAATATATTGCAATTGAGCTAGGAGATCATGCTTATACCCATTGTGTTACGCGAATGAAGAAGGTGATAGATGGGTTGGACGATGGCGGCATAACCAGCGAGCAAAATTGGAAAGGCGGAGGCGGCTATAAGTTTTATGAGCTTGCCCCATCCCTTCTGAAAAAAGATTCCCATGGCCATCTGGTTATCAACAAAGAGTACAATGCTGATATGTTGGCTGCTGCTATGGCTAAGATGGAAGGCTTTACCTATGAACCATCAACTGATGCTTTTTGGAAGCAGGGACATAGTTCTGAAACTGATTTCATCTATACAACAACTCAGTTCTTGACGGTAGAATCCTTGGGAGCCATTCTCGACACAATGGCTGATGGAGAATCGCTCCTAATTTGCTGTAAGGCATTCCAGCCAGAGTGCAAGAACTTCTCTTCCCGGATTACGGTGAAGAAGATTCCTTCCGTCCTCCTTGGTCGCTGTGAATTTGACCACGATGACTATTCACTGAATATCATCGAACTTCCCCAAACCGAAGAAATAGAAGATTCAGAAGATATGGATAATTATCCGGAAGCATCCTCTGACAATCTTTCCTCAGAGCCCTCTTTATTCTGATTCTATGGGAAAAGTAGTTTATCTGTTCGGTGCTGGAGCCAGTTACGGCGTTAGGGATAAGCTGACGCCCAGGATTGATTATAGTCTCGAGTACCGGAACTATAAGGGCGTACATCAGAAGATAGAAGGCTCAGCACCGAATATTGTCGAAGGTCTTCCTATTGTAGCGGAGTTACCGGAACGAATGGACTATATCCGGTATCTTATCAAGAAGGAGATCAAGGATTTGGCCATTGATACAAAGCCCGAGGCGCCGATGTTTGAGAGACTGGAAGAAAGCCTTGCTTGGCTGCAGGAGGCATCTCAGGGTCACGCTACCGTAGATACTTTTGCAAAGAAATTATTCTTGACTGGTCGCGTCGAAGAATATGATAGATTAAAACGTACTCTCTGTGCATATTTTCTACTTGAGCAACTGACAAATAAAGTAGATAAGCGCTATGACGCTTTCCTTGCAGCTGTCCTTGGAAGCAATGCTAGTGACTTGCCTGACAATATTCGTATTCTTTCTTGGAATTATGATGTTCAATTGGAATTAGCATATTCAGAGTATTTACAGGATAATAATCTTGATACAATAGAACAGGCTTTCCTATGTTTTAATAAAACTCTTGATGTTAACAGGTACAGAAGAGGGAATGGCTTTAGGGTCATTAAACTAAACGGCTCTGCATTGGTGTACAACCGATCGACGCGTAGTATTTATAATCCATTTATTGACACAATTAACTTGGATGTACTGAATAATGTGTCTTCGTTAATCTATGATAGCAGTTATGATTGCGCTTTGTCTTTTGCGTGGGAAAATGCTGATGACTTCTTTTTTGAAAAAATAAAGAGCAATATCTCTGACGCGGAAGTATTAGTTGTCATAGGTTACTCCTTCCCGTATTTCAATCGGACCGTGGATAAGATTCTTTTCCAGTCAATGCCTGCTCTTAAGACAATTTATATTCAAGATATTGCCCCGGCACCGATTGAACAGTCTGTTTCCAATCTCTTGACACCTTCACATGCGAAGATTAATAAGACTAAGATAGAGCCGAGAAACCAAACGCAACAATTCTACTTGCCTCCAGAATTATAGTATGAACACAACCACTAACTTCATAAAACAGCGAATGTCTCTCCGCGAACCTCTTGCGGAGGCGCTGGATGTCGTAGCTAATTTAGCAGATGCGCTGGATCTTAAGAAACCGAATGCCGGCACTGACTATATGGTTTTCCTGGAAGAGCAGTTGCAGAAGGCCCGGAAGGTTTGCCCCACCTGCAGGGACTTCGAACGGGACTTCCCGTCATTTGCCTTCTCTATTGCTACTGGCATTGGGAAAACTCGCTTGATGGGCGCCTGCATAGCATACTTGTATCTCAAGAAAGGCATCAAACATTTCTTCGTGCTGGCTCCAAACCTGACGCTTTATGAAAAGCTAAAGAGAGACTTTGGCGATCCATCCTATGAGAAATACGTTTTTAAAGGTATTGCTGAGTTTGTAAGTAAGCCGCCCATCGTCGTTGACGGAGACAACTACAACATGTTCCAGCTGCATGGAGGCAACCTTTGGGATGCAGTGGAAATCAACGTCTTCAACATTGCCAAGTTCAACACTGACAGTAAAGAGAGCAAGCGCGGAGCGCCCCGTATGCGCCGTCTCTCGGAATATCTGGGCCAGTCATACTTTGATTATCTTGCTGGCCTTAACGACCTAGTTATATTGATGGATGAAGCTCACCGGTACCATGCTGATGCATCCAAGAAAGCTATCAACGAACTTCGCCCCATCCTCGGTCTGGAGATGACTGCCACGCCCACAGACGAAAAAGGCAAATCCTTCAAGAATATCGTCTATGAGTACAACCTAGCGCAGGCTCTAGATGATGGCAAGTACGTGAAAATCCCCACCATTGCCAAGCGACGGAATTACCGAAAAGGTGACCTCAACGACAAAGAGTTGGATATGCTCAAGCTGGAGGATGCCATCAGCATCCACCGAAACACCAAGAAACACCTGGAACTCTATTCCAAGGACCACAACTGCGAGCTGGTCAAACCCTTTATCCTGGTGGTCTGCAAAAACATCGCCCACGCAGAAGAGACTAAGAAACTCCTGGAAGAAGAAATGTTCAACGGAGAGTATAAAGGAAAGGTCCTTCAGATTGACTCCAGTACCAAGAAGGAGGAAGAGGTGGACCGCCTCTTTGTTTCCCTTGAGAAACCGGACAATCAGATCGAGATTGTCATCCACGTCAACATGCTCAAAGAGGGCTGGGATGTCACCAATCTTTACACCATCGTTCCTCTTCGTGCTGCAGATGCTCCCATCCTCGTCGAGCAGTCCATTGGCCGTGGCCTCCGCCTGCCGTATGGCGGCAAGCGTACCGGCGTCCGTGACGTAGACACCCTCACAGTGATTGCCCACGACAACTTTGAAGCCGTCATCCTGGCAGCTCAGAAGGGCAATTCTGTCTTGCAGCGGCTGTCCTACATCGACATCGAAGACCAGGACTACATTTCCGAAAAGAGTGAAGTGGTTGAGGCTCAGACCCAGTTTGACTTCAAGATCCAGGAGATTCAGGAAAAGGCTAAGACAGAGACCGAGAAGAAAGCGGCCGAGGTAGTTTGCGATGCCCGTAAAGCCGCCTGGGAAGTCATCTCAGATATGCCGCGCCTGATGGGACAATCCCTGTCCACCATCGGCCAGACCTTGGTCCATACCAAGGAAGACCTCAAGAAACCGGAGATGGTCAACATCATCAAGCAGCGCACCATCCAGAAGATTGAACAGGCCGCGCAGCAAGAATCTCCGCTCTTTGCAGAAGAGTACTCCAAGCCCCGCATCGAGGAAGTAGAGAAGGTGATACAGACCATCATCTACGACTACGTGGAAAACATAATCGAGATTCCCCGTATGACCGTCCAGCGGGAACAGTTCAAGGCAGAATATAAATGGTTCGACCTTGATACCCGCCTGGGCTTTGATTATCCTTCTTTACGGGAAGAAATCATCCGTCAGGGTCTTGTGGATAAGGTTACGGAGATTATGAGCGTCGAGTCCGGTCGTACATACGATGATCCGGTGGACCAGATTGTCGCGGAACTCATTAACTACGACGATGTGGACTATGACGAAAATGCAGACCTGCTATACCATCTGGCCGAAGCTGCTTACAAAGCTGTTGAGGACCACGCCGACAATAAAGCTGACGCTCCCAAAATCGTCTATAACTTCCGTAAAGGAATTGCCAAGACCATCTATGAGCAGATGAAAGCGCACTTCGTCATTGAGTCCCTGGGCTATTCCAAACCAAAAGTCCTTCCTTTCACCGGCATCGTTCAGCAGCACCTTATCGCTGTGGAAGGATTCGGCCGCATAGACTTCCGTACCATGGTGAAACCGGCGCTGGTCCGCAAATACATCTATACCGGCTTCCTGAAATCCTATTACACGGAAAGCAAGTTCGACAGCACAACCGAACTGGACTTCGCTAACGTACTGGAGACCGATAAGAAAGTCAAGCGCTGGCTCCGTCCGGCCCCCACCCAGTTCAGTATTTACTGGGGCAACGGCGCCCACCGCTACGAGCCCGACTTTGTCGTAGAGACCGACGATGCCATCTACCTGGTAGAAACTAAAGCTGTCGGCAACGTGGATGCAGCCGACGTCCAGGCCAAGAAGAAAGCCGCCCAGGAATACTGCAAGAACGCCTCTGAATACACCGCAGCCAACGGCGGTAAGCCCTGGAAATACGCCCTCCTAGCACATGACGTCGTAGACCGCACCTCCAGCTTCCAGTACCTGATGGCTTTTGCTTGATGTTCACAAAATCGGCTCAAATAGAAAAAAGTTGTTAAAAGACGAATAACTTTTATGTGAATCGCTTCCACTATTCATGATCGCCAAGGACTAGGAAACAATCCTGAACCATACTTTAGTGTAAGAGATAGGGATCATGTTTTTTGCACTGTTTTCCGTAAAAAAATTACGGAAATTATATTTCTTTTATTATCTTTGCATTGAATATTAGAATACTAGAGTTATGATTGCAAAGTTTTCCGTAAAAAATTTCCGGGGATTTACTGATAGAATTGAGCTAGACCTTACAAGGCATAGCAACTATAATTTCAGTACTTATGCCATTAAGGATGGCATTATTAAGAATGGTATCATCTATGGCCCCAACGGTTCTGGCAAGACAAATTTTGGTCTCGCCATCTTCGACATAGTGAATCATCTTACCCAAAAATGGAAAAAGGCTGACTACTATGTAAACTTCACTTATGCTGGTAGCCAGACAATTCAGGTAGAGTTCGATTATACATTTGTCTTCGGCGCCCAGACTGTTGAGTATCGATATAGCAAGGACTATCACGGACTCCTCCGGAGCGAGGAAATGCTTGTGGATGGGAGACAGCTGTTTAAGAGGGAAGCGGGTAAATTCCATATAGATGTCAAGGAATTTCCGATGGATCCAATGTTTCAAAAGAATCTGGCTGATAACGCAAATAACGTGTCTATCGTCAATTTCCTTCTGACATCTTATCCGCTTGCTACGGATCATTATCTGTTGCAACTGCAGAAGTTCGTCAATGGAATGCTTTGGTTTCGCAGCTTGGATATAACTGAATTTATCGGACTTGAGAACAATACGACATTCCTAGATGAGTACATAATTCGCAACAAATTGATTGATGATTTCAGGAGGTTCTTGTTGAACGTGAGCGGGCAGGATTTTAAGTTCGCCACCCCTAACCCAGGAGATAAGAATCTCTTCTGTGTCATTGATAAAAAAAAGATTCTCTTTGATCTGATAGTATCCACAGGAACCAGACATCTTCGGCTGCTTTATTTTTGGATGAAACGCATGGGAAATGCCACCTTTGTCTTTATCGATGAGTTTGATGCGTTCTACCATTTCAAACTGTCCTTTGAAGTTTGCAAACGGTTGTTTGCCCTGCAATGCCAGGTGTTCACATCTTCTCATAATACATATCTGATGACGAATGACCTGCTGCGTCCCGACTGCAACTTCATCCTAAACGAGAATAAGATCAAGCCGCTCTGCGACTGCACAGACAAAGAGCTTCGGTTCGGACATAATATTGAAAAACTTTTTAGAGGCAACGCATTCCAAGTATGATTCTGTTCGTTTTTGAAGGCAAGAGGCGTGAGCCGGACATTTTCAGGACACTTGAATATTTGTTCTTTCCGAAGGGCCAGACGATAGTCTGTTCCTTTGAAAACAATATATATGAGCTATATCGGCAACTTAAAGCGTTAGATGGTGGCGGAGATATCGTGTCAATCCTCCGAGAAAAGTATAGGGACAAGCCAGAAAGTCCATTCGGTCCAGATACAAAGTCTTCTGATTTTTCCGAAATCTTCTTGTTCTTCGATTATGACTTCCAAAATAGAAACTTGACTATGGAGCAAATGAACAGGCAGATTTCTGAGATGCTTGAACTGTTCAACGACGAAACAGATAATGGTCAACTCTATATCAATTATCCTATGATAGAGGCGATTAGATATACAAAAGAGTTGCCAGACAGTCATTTCTCGGAATACTGTGTATCACGAACCGATTGCCATGATAAAGGATTTAAGGATTTAGTCCAGTCGTTCTCAACTTATGGAAGTCTTGACTTTATTGTCTTCGATTTTCGTAAATCTCCAAGCGAGAAAAAAATATCTACTGTCAAGCAGAATTGGGCTTTGTTGGAACGTCAAAATGTGGTCAAGGCAAATAAGATATGCAATGGAGAACTAGAGATTCCCACTGATAAGAGTACTATTTCGCAACAGAGAATATTTGAATCGCAGTTATCTCAGTTCATCATACCAAAGGACGAAGTTGCTATCCTCAGCGCTTTCCCTTTGTTCAACTTCAACTATTTCAAGCATTAGAATATGCAACTCGGTAAAATGAAGCGCATTACAGATCTGCGCACAGTTTGGCCACACGAGGCAAACGATTTCACCAAATGGCTGGCAGAGGATGCTAACCTGGAAGAACTCGGTAACGCCGTTGATATCGATATAGATCTTGAAGAGCGTGAATCATCGGTGGGTAACTTCAGCGTAGATCTATTTGCCACGGAAACCGGATCCGGCCGCAAGATTATTATCGAGAACCAGTTGGAGGATACTAACCATGACCACCTTGGCAAATTGATAACCTATGCCTCCGGTAAAGGTGCAGAAGTGATTATCTGGATTGTCAAACGCGCACGCGACGAACATCGTCAGGCCATCGAATGGCTGAACCAGCATACCGATTCCAACATCGGCTTCTTCCTTGTTGAAATCGAATTGTGGCAGATTAACGATTCCCTCCTCGCCCCAAAGTTTAATGTGGTTGAGAAACCGAACGATTGGGCGAAAGCTATGAAGAGTATAGAGGGCATGTCCGAGACCGACCGTCTGAAACTTGAATTCTGGCAGGCATTCAACGACCAGATGGGCTCCAATCCCGCATTCCAGAAAGAGTTCAACCTTCGTAAACCGCAGCCCCAACACTGGTATGATCTTAGTCTCGGCACATCTGCCTATTATGTCAGCATCAATATCAACACCCAGAAAAAGAAGATAGACGCCGGCCTTTACATCCCCAACGACAAAGAAGTCTTCCACAAGCTCCAGCAGCACAAAGACACCTTCGAACAGACCATCGGTAAAGACATCGTCTTTCACGACGCCGGCAAATCAAGCCGTATCCTCCTCTATCACTCTATCAACATAAAGGATCGTGCCAAATGGTCCGAGGCAGCCAACTGGCTCTTCGAAACCGCTCTCAAATTCAAACGAACTGTCAAGGAGATTGACTAGTAGTATGATTTCTGCAGAAGAGGACCTTAGTTTCCGGACATATTCTCCTGTGCTGAACTATCGATATGATCGGTGGTTCCAGAACGTGGAGTATAATGGTCATACCCTTAACGAAAAAGAAAGGAAAGAGTTCATCAACGTCATTGATGAAACTGTCTCCACTTTTACTTCGGGTCTCCCTTTGCTTACAGATGAGCTGAAACGGACAAAGGATTTAAAGGACGATTATCATAATATCTGCCGCGTCGTATATTCGGTTTCGTTGTTCGTCGTGATGACGATGTGCGATTGTATGGTTGCGGGAAAGTATTTCATTCTTGCCGATGCTGATTATGATAAGCGCTTTATGCGCGGAAAGATGAAGGTCATCCTCAATGAGGGTTTCAAGAAGCTTTACGGCTATATTGAAAAGAATAAGAAAAGCGCAGGATGGTTCCGACTTCTTGGTTATATGAAGTTTTTCCCTGAAGTCATCAACCGTCAATATCAGGACTTGACCTTCCAATTGGAAAAACAATCTAGAATCTCTTCCTGGTGGAAAGACGAGCGTGATTATGAAACCCACATTGAGTCGGAAAAGTTATATGCATCGAGAATAGTGGATATAGAGGAGAGCAAGGAAATGATGGAAACCCTACGGCTTTATGATGCATTGTTTGCTGTCAATCATTTTTTGACCAACGTTCATGCTTGTCTCCGGAACTATCTGGTCGAGAAGTATCGAAGAGGTGAGATAAAAGAAGAGTAAAAAAGTTGTTAGAAGACGAACAACTTTTTATGGGCCATTTTTGACGTTTTTGGGACATTTTTTGGGCCACTTTTTACGAAAGATCCCTCACAGAACGCTTTGTGAGGGAGTCAGACGGATAGTAG
>JAEEGK010005537.1_pt1 | contig 30550 bp, 17 predicted proteins | sample 8958771 | NCBI WGS metagenome assembly JAEEGK01 (sample SAMN16246547, study PRJNA631951) | gut metagenome | biome: gut microbiome; feature: rumen; material: SC-attached | host: Bos | place: Iran: Karaj | collected 2018-10 | reverse complement strand
TAAAGCGGAGGCTTTTTTGTTTTACAATAAACACATGCAATATCATCAAATTCATTTTCAAGAAATAGATTCCACAAATACGTATATAAAAAATACTTATAAGTTATTAAGTAACTTTACTTTTGTGTCCACTGATTATCAAAGTCATGGTAAAGGTAGAAACGACCGTACTTGGACTAGTGAACCAGGTGAAAACCTCATGTTCTCATTTTTAATTAAGGATGAGAGTTTATTAAAACAATCACCAATTATTTCCCTTTTAAGCGCAGTAGAGGTCGCAAAAGTATTAGAGGCATATAAAATCAAGCGTGTGAGTATAAAATGGCCCAACGACGTCTTAATTAATGATAAGAAGGTATGTGGTATTCTCGCAGAAGGTCAGCTACCTGATTATATGGTCGTGGGCATTGGTCTTAATGTTAATCAAAAGAAATTTCCTGAGGGATTAAGAAGACCAGCGACATCGTTGTGCTTAGAACATAAGAAAGATATTAATATCGAAGAACTTAAAGAAAAGTTATTCCCTGCGCTTGTGAATTCTTTAACTAATTTAGACTTGGACAAGTCTTTAGAATACTTTAGAAAGCATAATTATTTATTAAATAAAAGAGTAAAGGCTGTTGTTAATAATCAAACATTCATTGGTGAAGTAGTGGGAATTGATGATTCATTCTGTCTTCAAGTCGCCACTCATGGTATGCTTTTACACATTGATAGCGGAGAAATTGAAATCTTATGAAATTATTAGGCAAAGACATCAAAGCGGTCATCTTCGATATGGATGGAACAATGATTAATTCCACTGGTCTTTGGCATGAAATTGATAAAAAATTCTTCGCTAAAAGAGGAATGGAACTCCCTAAAGACTACGCACAAAACATTGTGCATCTTGGTTTAAAAGAAGCCGCGAGATTCACTAAAAAAACATATGGTATCAAAGAGAGCGAACAAGAAATCATGGATGAATGGCATCAAATGTCCATTGATATGTATCAATATGATGTCGAATTAAAACCAGGCGTTAGAGAATTATTAGACTTTATTAAATCTAAAGGTATTCCAATGTCAATCGCTACAGCGAATGACGATTCTTTATATATGCCATGTATCAATAGACTTGGCTTAGGCAAATATTTTGACTTTATCGCTGATGTGAATAACGTTAAAGAAGGTAAGCATAGTGTGCGTATCTATTCATATTTATGCGAAAAGATGGGCACTCTTCCGGAGAACACTCTAGTGTTAGAAGATATGCCAACATGCATTAAGACATGCCATGATAATGGCTTTATCACAGCAGCGGTTTATGACCATGCCTCTCAAGATTTTGATAATGAAAAAAGGTCTAATTCAGACCTCTTTATCAATGATATGAGCGAACTACTTCCTTTATTAAAGTAGTTCAACGTTATATTTCTTAAAGTTTTCGATATCTTCTTTAGGCCAATAGGAGGATTGGACTTCTCCGATGTGGACTTTTTTTAATAAGTACATACATAATCTGGATTGACCGATACCACCGCCTATAGAAAGTGGTAATTGTTCATTTAAGATTAATTGGTGATATGGAAGATTAACCTTGCTCATTTCACCTTTAGCTTTGAGCTGTTTCATTAATGATTCTTTATTAACTCTGATACCCATACTGCTTATTTCAAAAGCAATTTGTAGTGGTTCATACCAAAGTAAGATGTCACCGTTAAGTTTCCAATCATCGTAGTCCGCTGCTCTACCATCGTGTGGCTTGCCATCTTTAAGATTGGCGCCGATTTGCATTAAGAAAACTGCGCCATATTCTTTAGCGAGAGCGTTTTCTCTTTCTTTTCTATTAAGGTTTGGATACTTAGTTTCTAATTGCTTCGTTGTTACGAAGGAAATATCTTTTGGTAAGTTATTGTTTTCTAATTCAGGATAACGTTTCACTAATAAACGATATGTTTTTAAGAATGATTTATAAATCTTTTTAACAGTGCGTTTTAATGTTTTAACATTTCTATCTTCCGCTGTTAATCTCTTTTCCCAGTCCCATTGGTCAACATAAAGGGAATGCATATTATCAGTATCTTCAAATCTTCTAATAGCGTTCATATCGGTATATAGACCGTTGATATCGTATTTCTTTAATGCATATCTTTTCCATTTCGCTAAGGATTGAACGATTTCTAAATCTTGTCCGTTTTCGTTCACAACGAAACCAACAGGTTGTTCATAACCATTTAAATTATCGTTTAAACCAGTATTTGGTTCCACGAATAGTGGAGCACTGACACGGATTAACTGTAAATCTTTAGCGAGTTCTCTTTCAAAAGTGTCCTTAATCAACTTGATCGCAATTTGAGTGTCCACTAAGTTAAGAACACTTTGATAGTTTTTTGGATAGATGTTGTTTTTCATACTAGATAATTTCTTTCTTGTTCTTGTTTTTATATGTTGTAAATCTGATTTCTAAATCTCCATCCATCACTGGTGTACCTTCATCGATACATTCAAAGTCTGGATTTTCATCTAAATTAACGAAGAAGACTTCTGCTCCTCCATCAGCGTTGACCTTGGTTAAATAGACTTCGTCAACGTATGGAAGTGTTTGTCTATAGATAGAAGCGCCACCGATAACGAATACCGTGTCGCTTGTTTCGTATTCTTTCATCTTTCTTAAGAAGTCTTCAAATGTGTGAACATTGATAACTCCTTCATAGTTATGAGTGGGGTCTTGAGATAAGACAATATGTGTTCTATTTTTAAGTGGTTGGCTATTTGGGAAAGATAATAAAGTGTTTTCACCCATACAAACCACATGCCCTTTAGTGGTTTCTCTAAAGAACTTCATATCTAAAGGTAAAGAAAACAATAAACCGTTTCTTTTACCAATACCAAATTTTTTATCGCAGTTAAGAATGGAAATAATCATAAATTAAATAGCCACTGGAATCTTTTTATCTAAAGGTTCGTATTCGTAATCAATAAGTTCAAAATCTTCCACTTTGAAATCATAGAAGTTTTTAACATTAGGGTTCATTTTTAATTTAGGTGCTTTGTGTTGAGGCTTAGCGATGACTTCTTTAACGATATCAACGTGTCTATCGTAGATATGCGCATCAGCAATAACGTGAACAAGTTCGCCCGCTTTTAAGCCAGAGACTTGGGCAAACATCATAAGAAGTAGGGCGTATTGTAAAACGTTCCAGTTATTCGCTGTTAACATATCGTTACTTCTTTGATTTAAGATGCCATTTAATGTATCGCCACTGACATTGAATGTCATGGAATAAGCGCATGGATAAAGATTCATTTCATGTAAATCTTCAAAGTTATAGATGTTAGTCATAATTCTTCTAGATTGAGGATTATGCTTTAAGTCATATAAAACTCTATCGACTTGATCGAATTCACCTTCTGGGTAAATGGATTTCTTCGCTAATTGGTAGCCATAAGCTTTACCAATGGAACCTTTTTCATCAGCCCAGGAATCCCAAATGTGAGAACCTAAATCATGAATGTTGTTGGATTTCTTTTGCCAAATCCAAAGTAATTCATCTAAGCAACTCTTAAAAGCGGTTCTTCTAATTGTTAAGATTGGTAATTCTTCTTGAAGATTATAACGGTTAACGATACAGAATTTTTTCACTGTGTGTGCTGGAGTGCCGTCTTCCCAATGTGGTCTGACATTTAAATCAGTGTCCCAAAAGCCATTCTCAAGAATGTCTTTCATGTTGCTAACAAAAATTTCATCTGCTTTTGACATAAGAGTTACCTCGCAATGAATATATTATATTCAATAAACCGCCTATCTTAAAGAGAAACTATTTGAAAAGCAAATATTGTATAGATGTGGTCTTAAATTATTTATTTTCAATAAGTTAAAAACTTTTAATAATTTTTTTAAAATTAAGAAAAGTATTTTATAATTAATATATGCGCGAGATATTTTCTAAAGATAAAAACATTATTGTCGCGGATTTTGATTATCAATCCGCGCTTTTCCTCTTTAAAAATAAATATCCTGAATTAGATATTAAGATTATTTCCCGTCACGAATTAATTAATAAGGTTTCTTATTCTTTCGCTAAAGACCCAATTCCTTTCTTACTTAAAAATGGTATTGGTTATAAGAAGGCTAAGAAATATTTAGATATTCTTTTAACCGCGGATGTTTCTAAAAGTAGCCGCCTTCAAGAATTATTCAATGATTTAAATGATAATGGCTACTTAGTTAAAGATGAGTATGGTCTATATGAATTAAAAGATAGCCATATCTTCTTATTTGAAATGAAATATGACGCCGCTATTCAAGAGTTCATGAATAGAAACGGTCTAGCGTATGAACAATTAAGACTAGAGGATTTAGAGCTTGTTAAAAACAATGCTTATATCAGCCCTAATATCATCTATTTTGAAAACAAGATGTCGCAGTTCCTTTATATCTTTTCTTGGATTAGAGACAAAGTTAAAGAAAATGTTAATCAAAAACATAGAATCATCATCAACGGTAATGAAGATATCTTCTATGTCAAAATCATGAGTGATTTATTTGATTTACCAGTCTGCTATATCGAAGAAAGACCATTATTATCCGTTAAAAAGGTCAAAGCTAAAATTAATGAAATATATAACTCCAAAGAGTTTGCTTTTAATGAAGAAGAATTAGAAGATCAAGACGTTAAAGCGCTTAAAGATTTAATTGATTATTATGATTTAAGCCATCTTGATAGTTTTGAAATAGGGTACGCTAATTTGTTAGAAATTGTCGCTTCTAAAAATACTCGTATCCCAGTTGGTAACAAGGGCATTGTAATTTCTAATAAATTTACTTTTAGTCCTGAATTTTTTACTTACGTCACTAATTTCAATTCCGATAAGTTCTATAAGATTTATCAAGATGATAACGTCTTACCTGATACCATCTTAAAAGAAATTGGTTATAACACTTCTTATCAAAAGACCGCGGTGGAAAAAAGAAACAAGATTAACTTCTTGAGACATAATAACGTCGCTATTCTTTCTCGTGTTAAGAAACACTTAAACGAACTCATCTATGATTCTCCTTTAGTGGAGGAACTTGGCTGGAAAGATAATGTCAAAATAGAAGATGAAAATCTCTTCTTTCCAACGTTTACAAGTGAAGCATCCGACATTCGTCGTTCGATGATTTTAGATAAAGAAAACGCTAGGGTAAGTGAATACTTCTATCGTACTTACGATCAAAGATATACACCAATTGAATGTGGTAATGATTTTAAAAAAGATACCTGGTATATCACTAATCTAGAAACATATATCAACTGTCCTTTTAAATATTACTTAAATATTCTTATTCCTATAAAAAGAGATGATTACTCAAGAAGATTCAATGGTACCTTCATCCATAAGGTGTTTGAGAAGTTTAATCATTCTGACTTTAATATAGAAGAAGCTTTTAAAGAAGGGGAAGAAACATTCTTAAAAGAGTTTGAGAAAAATGAAATACAACCAACCCCAGAAGAACTAGCGTCTTTAGAAATCATTAAGCATTGGTTAAGAAAACTTATTAAGACTTACCGTAAAGTAAGTGACGATATCTCTTTTGCTAAACCAGTGGAAGATGATTATGAACTAAGGATTAAATTCAAATTAGAAGATAACCAAGGTGAAACATATAACTTCAGTGGTCGCATTGATAAAATCGTGGTTACTGAACTTAACGATAAGAAGTATTACTCAATCGTCGACTATAAGTCCGGTAGTGAATCATTTAAACCATTAGAAGTATTCCTTGGTAAATCTATTCAATTACCTCTTTATTACTATGCGATTGAAGAGAATATCCAACCAGATTTCTATACGAAAGGTGGCGTCTTTGGGGGATTCTATATCCAACATCTTTATTTCAACAGCATCAAATCTGGTTTCAAAGATAACAACACTCCGCGCTTAATGGAAAAGAATCTGATTAGTTCTTTCCGTTTATCCGGTATTAATAATCAAGATACAAACTATATCATTTCCGTTGACCCATCAGCGTTCAACACTAAAACAGGCAAAGTAGTGACCAAGGGCACTAATTTGTTACAAGTTAAGAATCAATTTAATGATCCTGAAGGTGATGAACAAATCATTGATAATAAGAAAGTTCTTATTGATAAATATAACTTAAACGATTTAGTGGAAGATGCTAAAGAGGCGGCAATTGAAACAATTCATCGTATTTGTGAAGCGGATTTTCCAATCGCTCCAACCTCATTATCCCCAAGTGAATTTAATGATAAAAAGCTAGTGTGTACATATTGCCCTTATAAGGCAGTTTGCTATCACGATAAATCAGATGCGGTGGATTACCGTAAGAAGATTTGGAAACGATTCCAGAAAGGAGAAAAGTAGATATGGGTTTTAATAAAGATCAATTATCTGCCATTACCGCTCCAATTACGGAAGATGTTTTAGTGGCCGCCGGTGCGGGTTCTGGTAAAACCAAAACTCTCGCAGAAAAAGTGTATAGAATCATCGCTAATGGTGAAGTTAAACCAAGTGAACTATTAGTGCTTACTTTCACTGAAAATGCCGCTCATGAAATGCGTAATAGAATTATCAAAGTATTTAAAGATAATCATCAAGACGATATCGCTGAACAAGTCGCTTGCGCGCATATTCAAACATTCGACTCATTTGCCAGATATTTAGTGGCCTCACACGCTGATGTTTTAGGCATCTCTTCTAATATCAATTTAGCTAACTCTGATGTTATTACCGCGAAAAAGAATGTCTTATTAGACGAGATATTACATAGTTATTACGTTGATGATAATAAAAGAGAAAGATTAATCAAAACGCTTTGTAAATTTAATATGTCTGGCGATGAAAATACTAAGACAGTCATTTTAGATTTGTATAAGCAATTAGATAAACTCTCTTCAGAGAAGAAAGAACAAATCATTAACCACTATGATGAAAAATATCTTAGTGAAGCTTATTTTAAAAAGGTTATTGATGAACTAGTGGCCGCTAATAAACGCACAATCATTGATACGATTAAAGAAGCCTGGTTTATTGAAAAGAATTATGACGTCATATTTGGGGATAACCCCGCTTTAATCGCGCAGTTATTTAATAATAAAGACGCTTTTGAAATTGACGAAAACTTATGTAGTTTCGCTAATGATCCTTATAACCAAAAAACCTATCAAATATTAAAAGATGCTTTAAGAAGTGAACCTAATGATTTTTTAAAGAAGATTAAAGAGCTCGCTAGTGATGAAACACTCCTCCCTCAAAGAATGAAAGGCAAAGACTTTGAAGGTGATAAAGATATCGAAGTTAACAAAATCTTTAGAAGTTTATTCAAAGGTGACGATAAGAGATTAGATTCTCTTCTCTTAATTGATAGCTTTGATAAAGAAATTGAGAAACTCAAATACTTCCAAGATGATATCGCTTTAATGCTAGAAATCATTAAGGAATTAGATAAAGGCATTAACGATTATAAACGTGTCACTAACTCATTTGAATTTAACGATATCCTTTTAAAAGCGGTTTCTCTTTTAACTAATCATAAATATCAAGACGCTGCAAAGAGCGTTCGTAATCAATTCAAGTTCATCATGGTGGATGAATATCAAGACACTAATGATTTCCAAGAAGATATTATTAATAGTCTTTTGAAAGAAAAAGAAGATGGCTCAAGAGCCCATCTCTTCTGCGTTGGTGACGCTAAACAAGCCATTTATGGTTTTAGAAATTCTAAAGTCGAATTATTTGTTAAAAGGCAAGAAGACTATAGAAGTGGTGAAGGGCATAGAGTCATTACTATGCATAAGAACTATCGTTCAGGTAAAGCCTTACTTCATGAAATTAATCACGTCTTTAATTTCTATATGACTTTAGCCCATGGTGGTATTGATTATGCCTTTGGTAATGAAAGCCTAGAATATGATGATGAAGTAGGCTTATATAGCAAATATAAGTATGATGACTTTGGCGTTTCTCGTATCACTTCTATCAGTGGTAAAGATAACGACGCCTTCCCTGAAAAGAGTGCCGCTCTTTGGGAAGCCTACGCTATTGCACACGATATCAAAGAGAAAGTTGATAACCATTTCCAAATCTATAAGCGAACTAGCGAAGGTTCTAAATTAATGGACTGTGATTATGATGACTTTGTCATCATTATGAGAACCACTAAAGGGTTTGATGATTATCAAAGAATATTTAAAGAATGTAATATCCTTTTAAATAACAAACTTAAAGGTGACCTAAGAGAGATTAACGCTATCTTGCTTATTCAATCTCTCGTGGAATTAATCGCCAATGAAATGTATGAAGGACTTAATAGCCAAAAGGATCTTTTATTTGCCTCTGTTGCCCGTAGTTATATCTATCGTTATAAAGACCAAGTTATCTACGATATTTTAAAAGACCACGATGAATCAAAGATGGAAGAAGACAAAATCATGCAAGACGTGCATGCATTTGTGGATAGAAATAGAGATTCCAGTGCTTATGAATTCTTCACTAACATGATTAATGATTTTGGTATCGTCACTAACTTATGTTATATCGGTGATATTGAAAATAACGTCAGCAAGATTGAATCTCTCGCCGCTATTTTATCCTCACAAGAAGGCATGGGTGATGGTTTAGAAGAATTTGTTAATTTATTAAAGATTATTGATAAATATGCGATGGGTATTTCCGCTGATACAACAGTGAAGACCGCTAAAGCGGTGGATATGATGACCATCCATGCTTCTAAGGGTTTGGAACAAAAGATTGTTTATCTTCCAGTTAGCTTTAACAAGATGTCTACTGGTAACAACTCTGAAAAACCAGATTATATCTTTGATGAAAACTATGGTATCGTTCTTCCTTATTACAACTACGATGAAAATGACGTTGATGAAGAAGGTAACGTCAATAGTGTGGTCTATGAAACATTACCAAGTCTATTAATTAAGAAGAGTGATAAAGACCCAGAAAGAGATGAACATGTGCGTTTGTTCTATGTGGCTTTAACTCGCGCGGAAAATATTGTCTACATTGTTGGTGATCGACCAAAAGATGAAGAAGGCGATAAGAAGAGTGAAAACCTTTATGGCATGCTTTCTTATTTACCACATTATTTAAAACTCGATGAAGAATACGCTATTAAGAAAATTAAAGAACATAAAATCGACAAAGTTAAATACCAAAACTATCTCAACACAATTGAGATTATTAAAGGTATTCATTTAATGTCAAAAGATGACCTTAGCGAAAGTAGTTATCAAACTTATAACAAATTATTTAATAAATATTATTCCGATAATTTAACCAATCTTTTAAATGAACAAGTCCATCACATGCTTTATGACTTATTCAAAGAATACTATTTAGAATTCATTAATATGACACGTGATGCAAATAATGATACGAATGTTTACGCTTTATATAAATATAACGATGAATTTGCGTCCTTCGAAGAACTCGAAGCGGTTGCTAACGAAGACAATGAAGCGCCCGCGGATTTAGGACAAGCGATTAATGAATTTATTACCGCGATTTGTGATGGTGATCTAGTTTATTTCCTTGGTTCAACCAAAGCTAAAGAAATGAAGAATTTAACCGTAGATAATATCCCGTATGGCCTATTTGATGTTTTAATGCCAGTTTTCGTGAGATTCTTCGATGAACAAAAACGCTTCTTGTTTGAATCATATGAAAACAAAGATTTCAAAGATCATGTAATCGCTTATGACTATAACGACTTTGAACATGGTTATACCGATTACGACGCTGAAGACGTCATTACCAAATTCCTTGATTTACCAACTGATGATACAAAAATCTCTTTCCCAGAAATCATTAAAGAAAGAGCGAGTAAGCAGCGTCACTATGAAGAATCGCTCGAGGATACTGTTCCAGATCAAGTCTTAACGCGTGGTGTTTGTCTCCATAGATTAATGGAACTTGTTAACTTTGTAAGTAAAGATACATCGTTCATTAGAAATGAAAAAGATCGAAAACTTATCAATAATGTTTTATCAAATCCTGTTTTTGATGATTTAAGCACTGTAAAGATCTATAAAGAATACGGTTATTATGATGAGCTATTACAAACAACAGGATTTATTGATTTGCTTTATTTCAAAGGTAGTGAATGTTACATCGTTGACTATAAATCTCGTTCCATCGATGATGAAGCTTATGAAAGACAATTACATATTTATCAAAGAAACGTGCAATCACTATTTAATATAAATAAGGAACACGTGCATCTATATCTCTTATCATTAAGCGAAAATAGAATAAAAGAGGTCCAGCCAGAATGAACATTAAAGACTTGATTGTTTATGAAGATAAGTATCTCGTGATTATTAATAAACCACGTGGTCTTTTATCACAGTTCGATGGTAACAAAGACAATGTATCTTTAGATGTTTTACTTTCTCAATACTTAAACAAACAAGCGATGCTTATTAATCGTTTAGATAAAGATACTTCTGGTTTAATCGTATTCGCTAAAGATAATAGAAGCGCGACAGAGCTCGCTAATATCATTAACGATCACTCGATTGTTGAAAAACATTATTTAACTCTAGTGGCGGGTGAGATTAATGAAGATGGTGCAGTGGACGCACCTTTAAGAAAAAGCTATGAACGTAAGAAAATGGTCGTAGCTCCTCTTAAAAGTGGTGCAAAAACCGCAGTGACTAAATACTTTGTTAAAGAAAAATATAACGGTTATACATTGCTTGATGTTCAATTAGTGACTGGCCGCACTCACCAAATCCGTGCGCATATGTCATATATCCGTCACCATGTCGTAGGCGATATTAAGTATGGCGACTATAAAGTAAACAATGAATTTAAACGTAAATTTAACTTTGAAAATCAATTTTTACACTCCTATAAACTCGTTTTTGGGGACATAAAAGGTACATTTTCATACTTAAAAAACCAGGTATTTTCCGCGGAATTACCTCCTGAATTACAAGAAATATTAAAAAATTTAAATAATTAATTATTTAACAAAATTATTTTCAAAAATATTTGGCACTCCTATTGACAGAGTGCTAATTTAGGTTATAATGTAGGTGTTAGCAGTCCAAGAGGAAGAGTGCTAAAAGGTAATATAAGGAGGTACGAATTATGAGAAACTATATTACTAATTACGATCCATTTTTCGACAGATTTTTCCTTAGAGCAAACAACTGTTCCGCATCACACATGATGAAAACTGACATCAAAGAAAACAAGACCGATTATCAAATGTTCATCGAACTTCCTGAAGTGAAGAAAGAAGACACAAGAATCACTCTTGAAAACGGTTATCTTAAAGTCACTGCTACCTTAAATAAGGAAGATGAAAATGACGAAGACTACATCTATAGAGAAAGAAGCTATGGTGAATTCTCTCGTTCATACTACGTTGGCGATACAGTGAAACTTGAAGATGTATCCGCGAAACTTGAAAACGGTGTCTTAACAGTTAACATCAAAAAACGCAGCGAAAAAGAGATTGAAAAGGAACACTTAGTGCAAATCGCTTAATTCCTAATCAATAAGAATAGACTCCTTTCGTAAAAAGCTTTGGGCTTTTATATCACGGGGTGAAAACTCCGTGATTTTTTAAGGAAAGGGGGCTACACTAAATACGGTAGATTGTCATACATGACAAGAGGACATAAATATGAAAGAAACAAAACAATTTCAGACTGAATCAAAAGAGTTACTCAATTTAATGATTAATTCCATTTATAGCAATAATGAAATCTTTTTAAGAGAGCTTATTAGTAATGCTTCTGATGCGATTGATAAATATCGTTTCCAAGCTTTAAATAGTAAAGGTGAAATCCCTCTTAAAGATTTCGAAATTAACATTAAAGCAGATAAGAAAAAGAGAACAATCACCATTACCGATAACGGTATTGGTATGAATAAAGATGACTTAGTGAACAACCTTGGTACCATCGCTAAAAGTGGTTCTAAGGATTTCGCCTCTAAGTTAAAAGAAGCCAAAGAAAAACAAGATCTTAACATCATTGGTCAATTTGGTGTTGGTTTCTATAGTGCCTTTATGGTGGCGTCCTCTATCCAAGTGAAAACTAAGACATATAACGGTCAAGGTTATTTATTCACCAGTGATGGTCAAGAAAGCTACACCATTGAAGAATGCGATAAAGAAGAATCTGGTACAGAGATTACCTTAACTTTAAAGAAATCTTCAAAAGAAGTGGACTATGATGCATTCTTAGAAGAATACCGCATTAAAAACTTAGTGAAGAAATATAGTGACTATATCCGTTACCCAATTAAGATGATGGTCACTAAACATGAACAAGTTTTGGATAAAGATGGTAAACCTGTTGAAGGTAAATATGAAGATAAAGAAGTCTTAGAAACTCTTAATTCCATGATTCCTCTTTGGAAGAAAAATAAGAATGAAGTCAGTGATGAAGACTTAAATGAATTCTACAAGAATAAATTCGGTGATTATGAAAATCCATTAACATCTTTATTTGTGAGAGTGGATGGTAAGATCACCTATGACGCTTTGTTATTTATCCCAAGTCATATCCCATACAACCTTTATAGTGATTCCTATGAAAGAGGCTTACAACTTTATAGTAAGGGCATCTTTATCAAAGATAAATGCCAAGAATTAATTCCTGATTACTTAAAGTTTGTGAAAGGTCTCGTGGATTCTGGTGACTTCTCACTTAATATCTCTAGAGAAATGCTTCAACAATCACCAATCATGCAAAAGATTAGTGAAAACGTCGAAAAGAAGATTGTTGATAAATTAAAAGATATTAAGAAAACTGATTTTGATAAATATGTCACCTTCTGGAAGAGCTTTGGTGAATTAATTAAATATGGTATCTATTCTACCTATGGTGCGAAGAAAGAACTCTTACAAGATACCTTGGTGTTCCACTCATTGAATAACGAAGATAAATACATCTCTTTAGCGGACTATAAAGAGAAAATGGCTAAAGATCAAAAGTACATTTACTTTGTATCTGGTGAAAACTTAGATGCGATTAAGTTATTACCTCAATTAGAGAAATATCGTAAAAATAACGTAGACGTGCTATTGCTTGATCAGAAGATTGATGAATTCTGCATCATGATGCTACGTGATTACGATAAGGTTGAATTCAAATCCATTAGTGATGAATCCGCTTCTGAAGTGAGTAAAGAAGAACAAGAAAAAATCGATAGTGTGACCGCGGACAATAAGAGATTATTAGATACTCTTAAAGAAGCGTTAAACGGTAAGGTCAATGATGTTGTTGTTTCTTCTAAACTCGTGGACGCTCCTGTATGTGTTTCCACTAAAGATGGCTTATCTCTAGAAATGGAAAAGACACTTAATGAACAACCAGGTGCGGAAGATACCGTCAAAGCGGAAAAGATTCTTGAAATCAATCCAAATCATCCATTATTTGAAGCGTTTTCTAAGATTCAAAATGATGATGAAACTGTGAAGAATTACGCTAGTGTTCTTTATGAAGAAGCAATGCTTCTTGAAGGCAGAGAAATCGTTGATAAGAAAGCCTTTGTAGATAAAATTAACGAATTATTTATCAAGGCTATGAAATAGTGGAAAGTTTCTCCTCCACACGAAAAGGTCTGAGACAATCAGACTTTTTTGTTTATGCAATTTTTATTGATGTTTACTAATATTTATTTGCGTATTATTTGCACGCTTGGTATATTGTAAGCGCATGCGTTAAACACGAAAATCTAGCTGAAATAATATTTTTTTCTTGTTTAACAAGCTTACATAGTTTCGAGAAAGGAGTTTTTTGCTATGTTTAATTTACCTATCTTAGAATCTTTCTTAGATAAGGAAGTAACCGCCGGCTATACTTGGGGCAATATCCTTGAGTATTGGTGGGTTGGTTTAATCATCATCATAGTGCTTGCAGTAGGTGGAGTTGCTACCTATGTCTTACTAGCACACGTATTTGGTCGCATGAAATTTAAAGAAGGCGATCAAGAAGTTGTAGACAACTATTCTAACGCTCCAAAAGGAGAAAAGAAGGCTGTTAAAAAGGCAGCGAAAGGGGCCGCTAAAAACGTTATTATTTGGCGTAGCATGAGAGCGTGGTTCATTCCTGTTGTCTGTGTCGCGGCAATTGTCATTGCCCCGGTCGCATCATTCTTACCAACAGCTGCATTCGCAAACTTGATGTTTACTGCATTCGGTAGCCCAGTTAAAATTATCGACACTGAAACATCAAGACAAGCTGCTAAGGAAGCAGAAAAGAACGTTGTCGTCATTCAAGAAGAAGGCACAGTTCTTTTGAAGAACAAAGATAATGCCTTACCATTAAACCTTGAGACAAATAAGAAAGTTAACATCTTTGGTTCTTGTGCTTATGGCTTATTCTTCAATAATGGTGGTTCTGGTGCATTCCAAACTAATGGTTGCGTTGATGGTTTTGAAAGAACCGCAACTAAATTAGAAGAAGCTTTAGTTGAAGAAGGTTTTGAAATTAATAACAACCTCTTCAACTTAGTGAAGAACTACTATAACGGAAAGAAAATCTCTGTTGCGGAAAGTGACTACAAGATTTTCTGTGGTATCAATACATTCGGTTATCCAGAAGTTGTTCCAAGTGGTTATGGCGCAACTCTTGACCCAATTGATTATGAATTACCTGTCTCCGCATACGAAACCGCCTTTGACGCACTAGGTGGTAAAACTGTATTAGAAGACGCAAAAGAATTCTCCGACACTGCAATCTTTGCCATTACAAGACATGGTACAGAAAGTGCGGATATGAAATATAACGAACTTAAGTTATATGCCGCCGAACAAGCTGCTATCAACATGCTCGAAGAGAACTTTAGTAAAGTTATTATCTTACTTAACGTTCCAACAGTTATCGAATCTGAATTCTTAGATGACGATGCGATTAGCGCGGCTCTTTATATCGGTCATCCAGGTTTAACAGGTACCAAAGCGATTGCTGAAATCCTTTCTGGTAAAGTTAATCCATCAGGTCACTTAGTGGATACATGGCCATATAGCGTGAAGAGCGCTCCATCTTACCAATGTTTTGGTAACGACACCACATTAACATATACTTCTGGTGCGGCTAATAGAGCAAAATTCACCAACTATGTTGAAGGTATCTATGTTGGTTATAGATATTATGTAACCGCTGCTAAAGAAGGCTTCATTGATTACGACGAAGAAGTTCAATACTCATTTGGTCATGGTTTATCTTATACAAAATTTGATAAATCCATCGCCGAATTCAAAGTGAATGAAAAAGAACAAAAAGTTGAAGTTACAGTCGTGGTTAAAAACACTGGTGAAGTGGCTGGTAAAGACGTTATCCAACTCTATACACACGCTCCATATACACCAGGTGGTGTTGAAAAATCATATTACGCATTAACTGATTTCCAAAAGACAAACATCATTGAACCAGGCGATGAAAAAGCCTACAAATTAGAATTTAGCTTCAGAGATATGGCTTCCTGGTCAACCCAAAAAGGTTACTATGTCTTAGAAAAAGGTGACTATGAATTCTCTATCAGAGAAAACGTTTGGGACCTCGCTGTGACTGAAGTTAATGGTAGAGAAAATACAAAGACATATACATTGAAAGAAGATGTCGAATTCAAGACCTCTTATCAAACAGGCAAAGAATACGCCAACATCTTCCAAGATGTCGAATTCGGTGGTGGTGTGGAAAAGAACACATATTTATCCAGAGCCGATTTTGATGGCACATGGCAAAATAAAGCTGATATCCCATTAGCCTCTAATCCAGATAAAGCGCATTTCCCAGGTGGTCCAAGTAACTCTACAGGTTCTAGTTCCTTCACATTTACTGACAATCAAATTGATGAAGAAGTCAAACCACAAGATGTCGCTGGTAATTTAACTCTCAGAGATCTTAAAGATGCCGCTTGGGATGATCCACGTTGGGAAGACTTATTAAGTCAATTATCATACGCCGATATGGAAAAACTTATCGAATACGGTGGTTTCCAAACTGCTTCCGTTACAAGTATCGAAAAAGGTCAAACAGTTGACTACGATGGTCCAAGTGCGGCGTTCCACTCTGGCACAGGTCACCCAAGTGAAGTTATCGTTGGTTGTTCCTGGTCCACAGATGTCGCGAGATTGATGGGTGAATCCATTGGTCGTGAAGGTGCCTCTCGTGGTTTGACTGGTTGGTACGCTCCTGGTATCAATACTCACCGTTCTCCATTTGGTGGTCGTAACTTTGAATACTATTCAGAAGATCCATTAATCTCTGGTTTAATGGCTGGTAATACCGCTCAAGGTATGTCCAAGTATGGTGTTTATACATATGCAAAACACTTCTTCTGCAATGACCAAGAAAATAACCGTGCTGGTGTCTTTGTTTGGGCAAGCGAACAAGCACTTAGAGAAATCTACGCCCGTGGCTTTGAACTCTATGTTGATTTAGGTGGTATTGGTATCATGTCCGCTTATAACTGCATTGGTTCATGGTGGTGTGGTGGTAGTGAAGCTGCCTTAACAACTCTCTTAAGAGAAGAATGGGGCTTCCATGGTGTCGTCGTTACTGACTATGCTGGTAGTGATTACATGGCCACAAGTATTGGTTTAAGAGCTGGTAATGATATGTGGTTAACACCAAGCCAATTAAGTACTAACTTAAAACCAAGCAGAGTCCGTTCACAATGTCCACATGACGGCGCAATCCTCGAAAGAAGAGCGGCAAAGAACATTCTTTATGCCTGCGCGCATTCCAATAACGTGTGGAACGATGCAGACTACGCTGCAGTGGGTATTCCAGAAATTAAGAAAGCTGCTGACGGTCACTAGTCTTAAACATCAAATAACAATCAAGGTCCTTCTAGTTTAGAGGGGCCTTTTTTGATACTCCAATGTAAGTTTATGCTAAGAAAATGTAATGTTACGTTTTTTATACACATCACTAATTTTTGATTGTTTATAGTAATATCGCATTCGTCAAACATAGCTGTTGGTTTTTACTAACTTTTCTATGTTTTGGCAACTCATAAATAGTTAAAAAGGAGTATATTTATGTTTAATTTACCTATCTTAGAGTCCTTCTTAGATAAGGAAGTTGCCGCTGGCTATACTTGGGGTAATATCCTTGAGTATTGGTGGATTGGTTTAATCATCCTTATCGTTGCAGCTGCAGGACTCGTTGGAACATTCGTTTTACTTAAACATGTCTTTGGTAAAATGAAATTCAAAGAAGGCGATCAAGAAGCTTTCGATAATTATAAGGAAGCTCCAAAAGCCGAAAAAGCAGCCGCTATTAAGGCATCATCTGCCCCAGTTAAGAACGTTATTAGATGGCACAGAATGAAACGCTGGTTAATTCCAGTTGTCTGCGTTGTGGCAGTTGTCACCGCCCCAATCGTCTCGTTCTTACCAACTGCTGCGTTTGCTAACTTAATGTTCACATTACGTGGTAGTCATGTTGACATCATCGACACTGAAACATCAAGACAAGCCGCTAAAGAAGCAGAAAATAACGTTGTTACTATTCAAGAAGAAGGTACAGTTCTTTTAAAGAATAAAGGAAACGCGTTACCACTTAATTTAGAACAAAATAAGAAAGTGAACATCTTTGGTTCATGTGCTTTTGGTTTATTCTATGGTAATGGTGGTTCTGGTTCCTTCCAAACTGATGGTCGTGTTGATGGATTCAAAAGAAACGCTTTGAAACTTGAACAAGCTATGAAAGATCAAGGTTTCGAGATCAATGAAAACATCTTCAACATGATCAAGAACTACTATGATAGCAATAAGAAAACAATTTCTGTTGCCCCTAGTAACTATGACATCAAGTGTGGCTTTAACAAATATAACTATCCAGAAATCGTTGATAGTAAAGCCCCATACGACTACGAACCACCAGTTAGTGCTTATGAAAAAGCATTTGATGAATTAGGTGGAAAGACCTTATTAGAAGACGCTAAAGAGTTCTCTGACACTGCTATCTTCTGTATTACCAGACGTGGTAGTGAAGATGAAGATATGAAGATTGGCGATTTACAACTCAAAGCAAATGAAATCGCTGCCATCGACATGCTCGAAGAAAACTTTGAAAAAGTCATTATCTTATTAAACGTCCCAACAGTTATCGAATCTGAATTCTTAGATGATCCAGAAATCGACGCTGCTGTCTTTATGGGTCACCCAGGTTTAACCGGTACAAAAGCTATCGCGGAAATCCTCGCTGGTGTTGTTAACCCATCCGGTCACTTAGTGGATACATGGCCATATGATGTGAAGAGTGCCCCATCTTACCAAAACTTTGGCAATGACACCACATTAAGATACACATCTGGTGCCGCTAATAATGCATACTTCACCAATTACATCGAAGGCATTTATGTTGGCTACAGATACTATGTAACTGCCGCTAAAGAAGGCTATATCGACTACGATGATGAAGTTCAATTCTCTTTCGGCCATGGTTTATCTTATACAACATTCGATAAATCCATCGCTGAATATAAAGTTGATAAAGAAAATCAAAAAGTCGAAGTTACAGTCGAAGTTAAGAATACTGGTAACGTCGCTGGTAAAGATGTTATCCAACTCTATACCCATGCTCCATACACAAAAGGTGGTATTGAAAAATCTTATTACACCTTAACAGCCTTCCAAAAGACAAACCTCATTGAACCAGGTGAAACAAAGGCTTATAAGTTAGAATTTAACTATCGTGATATCGCTTCTTGGTCAACCCAAAAAGGTTACTATGTCTTAGAAAAAGGTGACTATGAATTCTCTATTAGAGAAAACGTTTGGGATCTTGCTGAAACCGCAGTCAAAAATAGAGAAAACACCAAGACATTAACTCTTGAAGAAGACGTTGAATTCAAGACCTCTTATCAAACAGGTAAAGAATACAAAAACATCTTCCAAGATGCCGAATTCGGTGGCGGTGTCGAAAAGAACACCTATTTATCTAGATCCAGTTTTGAAGATACATGGCAAAATAAAGCCGATATCCCATTAGCATCCAATCCAGATAAAGCACACTTCCCAGGTGGCGCAAGCAACAATTCTACTCCAAGTTCTTTCGCACTTGTTGATAATCAAATCAGTGAAGATGCGAAACCACAAGAAGTTGCTGGTAATTTAACACTCAGAGATCTTAAAGACGCTGATTGGGATGACCCAAGATGGGAATCCTTATTAAGTCAAATGTCCTATAGTGACATGGATAAACTCATTGAATACGGTGGTTTCCAAACTGCTGCTGTTAGTAGCATCGGTAAAACCGCAACAGTGGACTATGATGGTCCAAGTGCGGCATTCCACTCTGGTACAGGTCACCCAAGTGAAGTCGTTGTTGCCTGCTCTTGGTCAACAGATGTCGCTAGAATTATGGGTGAATCCATTGGTAGAGAAGGCGCGGCCCGTGGTTTAACTGGCTGGTACGCTCCTGGTATTAATACTCACCGTTCTCCATTTGGTGGTAGAAACTTCGAATACTATTCAGAAGATCCACTTATTGGTGGCTTAATGGCTGGTCATACCGCTCAAGGTAGTATGAAATATGGTGTTTATACCTACGCTAAGCACTTCTTATTAAACGAACAAGAAAGAAATCGTAGTGGTGTCTTCTGTTGGGCTACTGAACAAGCTATTAGAGAAATCTACGCTCGTGGTTTCGAACTCTATGTTGATTTAGGTGGTATTGGTATCATGTCCTCCTTCAACTGTGTTGGTTCTTGGTGGGCTGGTGGTAATCAAGCCTTATTAACCACTCTCTTAAGAGAAGAATGGGGATTCCACGGTGTCGTCGTTACTGACTACGCTGGTAGTAGCTATATGGCCACAAACATTGGTTTAGTTGCTGGTAATGACTTATGGTTAACACCAAGCCAATTAAGCAATGATAACAAGCCAAGCAGAATCCGCACACTCTTACCACACGATGGTCCAATCCTCACCAGAAGAGCGGCAAAGAATATTCTTTATGCCTGTGCTCATTCCAATAACGTGTGGAACGCTGAAGACTACGCTGCTGTTGGCATCCCAGAAGTCAAAAAAGCGGCTGACGGTCACTAATACAAACATCTAAAATGAACCCCTGTCCGTACGCGGATATGGGGTTCATTATTTTCTTAATGCTACCTTAATGGTATAATTCAATTAATGAGCGAAATAGATATTAGAATCGCGGTCGTGGAAGACTCCGCTGATGATTTAAACAACTGTCTTTCATTATTAGATCGTTATAGCAAAGAGAAAAAACTCACCTTTGATATTCAAACATTTGCCAGTGGTGATGCTTTCTTAATGCGCTTTAAGAGCCAATATGACTTCATTATTCTCGATATCAATTTATCAGCGATGAATGGTATTGACGTCGCAAGAAAGATTAGAGAAAAAGATGAAGAAGTCATCATCATGTTTGCGACTAACTTAGCGAAATATGCGACCAATGGCTATGAAGTAGACGCTATCGATTTCGTTTTAAAACCATTATCCTATGCTTCGTTCTATTTAAGACTTGAAAGAGTCATGAAAAGATTAGGTAAAAAGAATGATGCCTTTGTGGTTATACCTAATGAAGGCGGCTTTAATAAAATAGGAACCAATGACATTATGTATGTTGAGGTTATTTCTCACGACATCATCTTCCATTTAGCGGGAGATAAAGAGATTACCACAACTGGTACTCTAAAGAAGTATGAGGAACAGCTTAAAAAGCATTGGTTCATTAGATGCAATTCTTGTTATTTAGTTAATGCGCACAAGATTAAGCGCGTGGAAAAGCTTGACATTCAATTAACAAACGACGAAATTATTGCCATATCGCATCCAAAGAAAAAGGGATTTATGGAAAGTTTCAAAAAGTACATCATGGAAGAAGGTAACTAAATTATGGATCTTAATACCTTGTTAACAATGTTCATATCCTTTACAGTCGAATTTTTGATCGCGGGCATTATGCTCATGAAACATCGACTAACTTTTAGATTCAAACCTTATATTTCTATTCCTGTCGGTTTATTAATTGCCTCTAGTGGTGCGGCTGTGAATATTGTCGGTTTGTATAACTTTGTCAAACCAGAACAATGGAGTGAATGGCTTAATATTGTCGTTTATACCATACCCGTCTTCACTATTTTTGGTGGATTCTTATTTGCCTATAAGATTAAGCCACTTAATTTAATGCTTCTTCTTTCTGTGGCCTATACCTTCCAACATATGGCCTATCAACTAGGAACAATTGTTTTAGATACCGGCTTAAACGGTAAAATCTTTGGTGCATTATATAACGATGCTGAACCGATTGAGGCCATTGTGCAAAAATATAACATCATCTATAACTGCATCCTTTATAGTGTTAAGACTTTAGCGTTCGTTGGCTTCTATTTTGCTATCGCTAGATACTACGTTAAATATTCAAAATATATCATAGGTAAAGTATATATTATTGTTTTAGGTATCGTCGTTTACCTAGTTGTTAACGTCGCTAACGTATTTGTGGCACAACATATTTTTGATGGTAAATTAAGAGGCATCTTAGCGGGTACGCTCATTATCTTCTGTATTTTATTTGATACTTTAGTGGTGGGTGGCTTCCGTGTTGTGGAACACCGTCAAGAAACAATGATTATCAAAGCCACACTTAATTCTAAAATCAGACAACAAGAAATGATGGAAAACAACATTAATTTCATCAACATGAAATGTCACGATTTAAGAAAAGAATTAAGAAGATTAAAAGCTAAAAAAGGCGAACTAACTGATGAAGACTTCTGTTTGTTAGAAGAATCACTTAACTTCTATGATAGTTCCGTTAAAACAGGCAGTGTTAATATCGATGCTTTGTTACAAGATAAACTCATTTACTGTAATTCAGTCGGTATTGAATTCACTTCTCTAGTGGATGGTGATGCTTTTAAAGATATGGCTACGAGTGATGTCTATTTCTTATTAACAAATATCATTGATAACGCTATTGAAGCTACAGAAGCAATAAAAGAAAAAGAGCATCGCGTTATCTCATTAACCGCTTCTAGAAAACAAGGCTTATTGATGATTGAAGAAACTAATTATTACCACGGTGAATTATCGTTTAATAACGATGGATCAATCAAAACTACGAAACAAGAAAATAAGAAATATCATGGTTTTGGTACAAAGTCGATTGCCTATATTGTTAAGAAGTACGATGGCAAGATGCATTATGAAACTGAAGATAACATCTTCAAGTTAAAAATCGCTATTTAAAACTAATAAAAAGAGCACAATTCAGATACTGATAATTGTGCTTTTTTGATACCCACAAATATAAGATTACGCTCAAATGTTATAAGGTTATGCAATATCTATTTTTTAATATTTTTTTCTTTTTTATGATAAGTGCGAATTTAGAAATACTTTTTGAATTTTTAGTGCCCTTTTTGCGCGACGCGTAAACACGTAACTTATCTTAAAGTATTTCGCTCACAATGCTTATTTATTGAGAAAGGGAATAGTTTTTATCCCTCCTTAATAAACCTGATTTTAGGAAAGGAAAAAAATATAATGAAAAAAACTAAAAAAGCATTATTTCCATTATTAGCGGGTGCTTTACTCCTAACAATGGGTCTTACAGCATGTAACAATGCAAAAAACGATAAACCAGCAAGTAGTGGTGACACTTCTGAAGTAGAAGAAACAAAGATTAACGTTACCGCCGCTGGTAACAAAACCACACTTAAAGTTGGCGAAACAGTTCAATTATCCGCTGACGTTGAAGGTGTTGAATGGTCCACAAGAGCGGGTACTGTCGTTTCCGTTGATAAAAACGGTTTAGTTACCGCTTTAGGCGTTGGTTCTGGTAAAGTCACCGCCAAGAAAGATGGCTATGCCAATGGCAGCATCACAATTACAGTTGAAAAAGCTCCAGATAGAGAACCAAACTATTCTTTACGTTTAGAAGATGCTGAACACTTTTCTCCAAATGATTTCTGGGGTATGGACTTATCCCAATACGGTATGGGTATCATGGGCCCAGGCGATAGCCCAGTCGAAGACAACAGTGGAGCAACTGATGATGGCACATCATTAGGTTGGTTACAACAAGGCTGCAAAGAAACATTGAGATTCACATCCAATAAAGCCGCTAAGGTTGAACTTGGTGTCACAATGGCCTATAACGCTGAAATGAGCTTAGACGGTGTTCTTTCTGTTAAATTCAACGGCAAAGAAATCTCAATGGCTGGTAGAACACTCGCAGGCCCAGAAGACGGTGAATCCTATTATGAATTCAATACCGTTTCATTCGGTCAAGTCGATTTGATCGCTGGTGAAAACGTTTTAGAAATCGAAATGTTAGCCCAAGGTCCAAACATGGACAAAGTCGTAATCTTCACAAGTGAAACATTACAAATTGCCTCTGTCCCAGCACAAGCAAAACCAAAGATTGAAGTTGTTGAAGCTGAAATCGAAATTCAAGTCGACGGAGAAAAACAAATCCAAGTTAAAGATAATTTAGCGGGTGTCGCATATAAATCCGCTGATGAAACAGTCGCTACAGTTTCTACCGCTGGTGTTGTTAAAGGTATCAAAGCTGGTAAAACAACAGTTGAAGTAACAAAAGATGGTTATAAGAAAGCCACAGTTAACGTTACTGTTAAAGCTAAACCAGTTGCTGGTCAAGTGATCCTTGAAGCAGAATCTGGTGAAATTGGTGGTAGTGCTCGTGTTGAAAACGATGCTAACTCCAGTGGTGGTGCTCGTGTCGGTTATTTAGCCGCTGATACATCCTTAACATTAAAAACCACACTCGAAGAAGCTGGTGAATACACAGTCTCTATGCTCGCATATTCCAACAATGTTGCTGATTGGTCCGGATATCCAAATGTTACTGCTGAGGAATTAGATTTATCCACATGTATGACATTCAAAGTCAACAACGTTGATGTTCCATTAACAGGTAAAGTTCTCCCAGGTGGTGCTTGGGGTACATATGTTGAAGTTAGCTTTGGTGATTTCAACCTTGTCAAAGGTGAAAACACATTTGCATTCGCATTCTCCGCTCAAGGTCCAAATATTGACTATGTCAAATTAGTTGATAAGAACGCTCCTCAAGGTGGCCAAACAACACCAGTCGAAGATAAAGTTACAGTTTCCTTCGACGCTAATGGTGGTACAGGCGAAATGGCCGCTGTCGAAGCTGAAAAAGGCGAATACACCTTACCAGCTAACGGTTTTACAGCTCCAGCAGATAAGGTATTTGGTGGCTGGGAAATTACAGTTATGGTTTCTTATGGTCAATGGTCATTCCCACAAACCCAAGTTAAACAACCAGGTGAAAAAATTAACTTAACTGAGAACATTACAATCAAAGCTAACTGGAAAGCTATCATTGAAAAGACAACACCAGTTGACTTAACAGACGCTTTCTATCTTGAAGCTGAAGATGGCACATTAGGTGGTCAAGCTAGAGTTGAAACAAACAATGCGACCGCTCACGGCACAGGCTCTGTTGGCTATATGGCTAAAGATGCATCTATCACATTAAAATTCGATGCTTCTGCAGCAGGCAAAGTTAGATTAGTTCTCATTGGTAGTTCTGCTAGTGCTAACTGGCAAGCACAACCAGTCGAATACTATGATCAAGGTTTAGCCGATACAACATCTATCAAAGTTAATGACACCGAAGTTTCCTTAGCACGCAAAGGTTTCTTAGGTTCAGACGGTTCCACAATGACTCAAGTCGACTTAGGTGAAGTCGCAGTTAAAGCTGGCGTCAACGAAATCGTTGTTACCGCTCTTGCTCAATCTGCAAACTTCGACTGCTTCGCAATCCTTGGTGGTTCAATTACAGTCAGTGCTCACGTAGAAGCATAATTAACACTATTTAGAAAGGATAGAGGGTTTGGGAAACCAAGCCCTCTACTTAAATTATTATGAAAAAGAAATTATTATTACCTCTAGCGTTTGCCGCCTTATTCGTATTAGGTGGATGTAACAACGCCGCTAACGGTTCAACTAGTTCTAGTGAACCAGCAGTGCAAACTGCAAGAAAAATCTTAAAAGCTTCTTTATCAAAAGATACCGTTGAAGCGGGTATTAAATCAAAAGTCGTGACTGAAGTTGAAGGTGTCACCTTCCGTAGTAGCGATGAAAAAATCGCAACAGTTGATAAAGATGGCAATATTAAAACTGATGAGCCAGGTATGGCTTATATCACAGTTAGTAAAGAAGGCTATTTCGATAGAGTTTTAAAGCTCTTCGTTGATGAATATGACACAATTGATTACCTTGTTGAAGGTTTTGAGTTCGGTCCAGCTATTGTTGGTGTGAAATTAAACTTCCCAGAAAAAGTTAAAAAAGCAGACTTACAAGGTAAACAATTCACTGTTAAAACAAATAGAAGTAATCGCACAGTTAAAAGTGTCGATTTATGTGACCAAGAAGGTCAAATAATCACCGGTGATGAATCCCATTACGTCCGTATTTCTTTGGAAATGCGTTACAGTGGCTGGGGTCCAGCGGATGGTGCTTCTTGCTTCACATACGCTAATAACGTTAATAACTGGACTAACAACATTACTGCTGAAGCCCAATTAGCGAGTGGTCAAACACTCAAAGTGGGTGAAGAAACATATGATAGTTCATTTAAATTCAATGCGATTAGATCAAGAATCTCTCTTTCCACAAGAGATTGGGGCGAAGCTAAGTCTCATACCGCTGAAGGATATACCTTAACTTATAAAGACTATCAAACAGATGCTTTAAGAGAAGATGGTGTCTTAAATCCATTAGTGATTTGGTTACATGGCATGGGCGAAGGTGGTACAGATCCAGATATTGCTTTATTAGGTAACGATGTGACCGCTTTAGGCGAAGAAAAGATTCAATCTCACTTCGTTAAAGGTCAACAAAAAGGTGCTTATGTGCTTGCCGCTCAAACACCAACATATTGGATGAATAGTGGCACAGGCTCCATCAATGGTGGTGTTGGCCATTCAATCTATACAAAATCATTAAAATCCTTAATTGATAACTACATCCAAGAAAACGGTGATATTGATACAAAACGTATTTATATTGGTGGTTGCTCCAATGGTGGCTATATGACCATGGAAATGGCGGTCACATATGGCAACTTCTTCAGAGCGTTCTATCCATGCTGTGAAGCTTATAGTGATTCATTCGTTACTGATGAAGATATCCAAAAGTTAAAAGACTTACCAATGTGGTTTATCCACGCTGCTAATGATACAACAGTTGATCCAAACGATTTCACTTTAGCGACATATAAGAGATTAAAAGCCGCGGGTGCTAAAGATTTACATTTATCATATTACGTTGATGTCCGTGGCACAGATGGTAACCCTCAAGGTAATAACTACCAAGGCCATTATTCATGGATTTATATCTTCCGTGATGAAGTTGCCTTAGATCAAAAAGACCCAAATAACATTGCCGCGCCTTCAACTGAAGCAGTCAAAGACGCTAATGGTAATACAGTCAATTTATTCGACTGGATGGAGTCAATGAAATAGGTACTGAGATTTTTTCAATAAATCTTCATGCATAGAATTCCTTTCTGCAGAAGGGACGCTGAAAACCGAGCGTCCCTTTTGTCTCAGAAAGCAGTTTATGAAATAAAAAATGCAATATACGCAAGTTAGTGTATTTATTAGCAAACATTGTGATAAACTAATACTGCATTTGAAAAAATATTTAGATAATATCCCACAAATAAGGAGTTTTTTATGGCGAGAAAATATCAAGATTTAATCAATCAATTATCTTTAAAAGAAAAGGCTAGTTTAATAAGTGGTAAAGACTTCTGGCAAACAGTCAATATTGACAGAGTTAATATCCCTAGTGCTTTCTTGAGTGATGGCCCTCACGGGGTGAGAAGACAAGCCGCTGCTGCGGACCATTTAGGTTTAAACGCTTCTATTCCTGCAACATGTTATCCAACCGCTGCCACAATGGCAAATTCATGGGATGAAAAGTTAGGTGAAGGCTTAGGCGAAAGATTAGGCCAAGAAGCTGCTGTTCAAAAAGTTAATATCCTTTTAGGACCTGGTACAAACACCAAAAGAAACCCATTATGTGGTCGTAACTTTGAATATTTCTCAGAAGATCCTTATTTAGCGGGTAAAATGGCCGCTGGTTATATTAGAGGTATCCAATCAAATGGTATCTCTGCTTGCGTTAAACACTTTGCGTGTAATAACCAAGAAGAAAATAGAATGACCCTCGATAGTGTCCTTGATGAAAGAACGTTTAGAGAATTATATTTAACTGCTTTTGAAATCGCTGTTAAAGAAGGTAAGACCAAAAGCATCATGTCAGCGTATAACTTAATCAATGGCGTATACGCCAATGAAAACGAACACTTACTCGTTGATATCCTTAGAAAAGAGTGGGGATATGACGGTTTAGTGGTCACTGACTGGGGTGGCAATAATGATGGTGTTTTATCGCTTAAATGTGGTAACCAATTAGAAATGCCTGGTACACCAGATAGACCAGAAGAAGTTATTAAAGCTATTGAAAACGGTGAATTAGACGAATCCGTTTTGGATGACTGCTTAGATAAATTATTAGAAACAGTTTTTGACACAATGGAAAACGGTGTTAATAAAGCACCAGAAAAATTTGATGTCGAAGAACATCATGAATACGCGAAGAAATGTGCAGAAGAAAGTGCGGTTCTTCTAAAGAACAATGGTGTTTTACCATTAAACAAAGAAGAAAAAGTAGCCTTTATTGGTGATTTCTTATATTTACCAAGATATCAAGGTGCGGGCTCGTCAATTGTTAACCCAACAAAACTAGATAACACTGTCGATATTTTAAAGAATACCGATTTAAATATCGTTGGTAGTGCGCGTGGCTTCAATAGATATGGTAAGAAAAACAAGAAACTCTTCAAAGAAGCGATTGAACTAGCCAAACAAGCCGATACAGTCGTTTTATACCTTGGTTTAGATGAAGTTACCGAAGCGGAAGGCTTGGACCGTCAAAACATGTATTTGGAGAACAATCAAATCGAATTAGTTAAAGCCGTTAAAGAATTAAACAAGAAGATCGTTGTGGTTCTCTCATGCGGTTCTGCAGTGGAAATCCCATTCATCTTTGATATTGATGGTTTATTACATTGTTACTTAAACGGTCAAGCGGGTGCGGAAGCCACTTTAAGAATCTTAGAAGGTAAAGTTAATCCTTCTGGTAAATTATCTGAAACATTACCAATTAAATATGAAGATGTCGCTAGTAGTGATAACTTCCCAAGCCATACAAGAACAATTGAATATCGTGAAGCATATGGTGTTGGCTATCGTTATTTTGAAAAAGCTGATATTGAAGTCAGATTCCCATTTGGCTTTGGCTTAAGTTACACAAAATTCGAATACTCAAATTTAAAAGTTAACGAGAATGGTGTGAGTTTTGAAATCAAAAACATTGGTGATGTTGATGGTAAAGAAGTCGCTCAATTATATGTTGGCTTAAAGAGTAGTGAAGTTATTAGACCAGTTAAAGAATTAAAAGGTTTCACTAAGGTCTTCTTAAAAGCGGGCGAATCTAAGAAAGTGGAAATCGCTTTTGATGATAAGACATTTAGATATTTCAACACTAAGACAAATAAGTGGGAAATTGAAAAAGGTGTCTATGACATCTATGTTGGTGCTTCATCAGATGATATCCGTTTGTTTGGTACAGTAGAACAAGCCGGTACAGGCGCAGAAGCCCCATATGATATCGCTGATTTACCACATTACGCTGATGGTAGATTAAGAAAGATTTCTAACGAGGAATTTGAAAAGTTATTAGGTCACCCAATTCCTGATGGCTCTCTTCCTTTCTATAAGAAAAATAGAATGGTTATCGACTATAACACCACGTTCAGTGAATTACGTTATTCTAAACGCTGGATTGGTCGTTTAGTGGGTAAAGCTATTCCTTGGTTCACAAGAGTGCTACGTAAGATGGGTAACCGTGTTTTAGCAAATACTCTTGTTATGGGCGTTGTCCATCAACCAATGAGAGGCATGTCCAGATTCTCTGGTGGTGGTCTCCGTATGAGTCAATTAGATGGCTTAATCATGATTTTCAATGGCCATTTCTGGAAAGGCTTACATCATTTCATGAAGGAAGGTCGTAAGTATAAGAAGCTCGCAAAAGCCGAAAAGAAAGCCCGAAAAGAACTTGAGCAACCAAAACAATAATTGTTTACAACAGCAAATAACAAAAAACTTATTAGCACAGCATAAAAAATCGCCTCCAACGGAAGCGATTTTTGTTTTATCCAAGTTTAGTTATTTTCTTGGGTTTTTGATATTGGCTTGAGCAGCGGCTAATCTAGCGACTGGCACACGGAATGGAGAGCAGGAGACATAGTCCAAACCGACGTTGTGATAGAATTCGATAGATTTTGCATCGCCACCTGTTTCACCACAGACACCAACGTGGAGATCTGGGCGGGTGCCACGACCTAACTTAACGGCTAATTGGACTAATTTACCAACACCGTTTTGGTCTAAGGTCTTGAATGGATCTTCTTCAAAGATCTTGGTTTCGTAATAAGCTGGTAAGAATTTACCGGCGTCATCACGGGAGAAGCCGAATGTCATTTGTGTTAAGTCGTTTGTACCAAATGAGAAGAATTCAGCGTCTTTAGCGATTTCGTCAGCGAGTAATGCTGCACGTGGGATTTCGATCATTGTACCAACGTGATATTGCATTGCTAAGCCAGAATCTTTAATGAGTTTATCAGCGGTATCGCAGATAATCTTCTTAACGAAGGCTAATTCTTTTTCTTCAAGTACTAATGGCACCATGATTTCTGGTTGAACCATTTTGCCTGTCTTCTTGCTGACGTTGATAGCGGCTTTCACGATAGCAGTTGTTTGCATTCTGCAAATTTCTGGATATGTGACCGCTAAACGGCAACCACGGTGACCCATCATTGGGTTAGCTTCGTGGAGTTCAGCAATTCTATCTTTGACATCTTCGACTGTTAAGCCGAGAGCGTCAGCTAATTCTTTAATGAGTTCTTCTTCTTGTGGTAAGAATTCGTGTAGTGGTGGGTCTAATAAACGAACGTTAACGTTGAATGGTAACATTGTTTCATAGAGAGCTTCGAAGTCAGCTTGTTGCATTGGTTCAATTTCCGCTAAAGCTTTTTCACGGTCTTCAACTTTGTCAGCAAGAATCATCTTTCTCATAGAGAAGATTCTGTCTTTAGCGAAGAACATGTGTTCAGTACGGCAGAGACCAATACCTTCAGCACCGAAGATCTTAGCTTGTTTGGCATCTCTTGGTGTATCAGCGTTTGTTCTGACTTTGAGGGCACGGTTTTGATCAACCCAACCCATTAAACGACCGAAGTAACCAGCGGTTAAGTCTGGTTCAACTGTCTTAATTTCGCCTTCGTAGACTTTACCTGTACTACCATCTAAGGATAAGACGTCTTGATCTGTGTAGACCTTATCACCGATGGTGACTGTACGTTTTTCTTCATCGATAACAGCGGCAGCGCAACCACAGACGCAGCATTTACCCATACCACGGGCAACGACAGCGGCGTGAGATGTCATACCACCACGCATTGAAAGGATACCTTGA
>JAEEGK010005533.1_pt1 | contig 30559 bp, 16 predicted proteins | sample 8958771 | NCBI WGS metagenome assembly JAEEGK01 (sample SAMN16246547, study PRJNA631951) | gut metagenome | biome: gut microbiome; feature: rumen; material: SC-attached | host: Bos | place: Iran: Karaj | collected 2018-10 | reverse complement strand
AACACATTTATATCCAAAATGGGACTTGGCGATTGGAGATTTGTGATTGATCATTTTGGATTAGAAATTGTGCCCAATCCCCAATTACCAATCCCCAATCCCCAATCCCCAAAACATTAAGAAATAATATATAATTGTTAATAATTTTACTGATAAAATGAATTAATTAATTTATTTATTTTTTTAAATATTTATTAATAATAAAAATAATAAATGATAAATAATAAATAAATGACAGAAAATAAAATACCAATTATTCCTAATTATACAACAGAAAACTTAAATTATAATACTATTTCTTCACAAATAAATCAATCAAATAATAAATTTATTTATATTCAAGATTATAACAATAATGTTCCAACAAATTCTAATAATGATATTCCTTATAATAATTATATTAATAATGATTATAATTATGATTATAATAATTATAATGATTATAATAACCAAATTAACTTAGATAATAACTTGAATAATAATAATATAAATAATATTGAAAAAGAGAATGAAAAAAAAAAATTAAAGCAAACTTATTTCTTTTTTGTAATAATAATTTTACTATTTTTATTTTTTGAATCAATCTATTACATTATTATAGGAACTTTCATGAAAATATATATTATTCATATTGAACAAATAATAATGTTAATATTTGTAAGTATTTTAGTAAAAAAATATAAAGAAAAAGAAGAAAACAAATGTCTGAACTGGTTACTTACTATTTTAAATATTTTTCTTTTTTTGATTGGATCAGGAATGAGAATGTATGGTTTCTTTCAAATATATGAAATAAAAAACAATGTTGAATCTAATATTACTCTTTTTTTAATTATTATTAGAATTCTTATTCTATTATTTTGTCTTCCATTTTCTTGTAATCATTTAAAATAAATATATTATTTTTTTTATTTCTTTTCTCTTTTTATTATAAATAATAAAAATGTGTAAATTATTTAAAATAATATTCAATAAAAAATAAAAATTTAAATAAGAAAAGATAATGGCTTTATTAAAATCAGTTAATACAAAATTAGAAGCCTATAAATTAATTCATGATCCAACAAAACTTTTATCTTTGTTATTTTCAAAATATGGAGATATAGAAGATGATTATAATCTTTTATATATTGAACAATTAATTTATAATAAATCATCACATTATAATGTATTATATAAAGAATATAAATATTTATGTTTAATTGAAGAGAATTTAAAAAGATTTTATAATGTAGAAGAAAGTAAAAGAAGATTACCAAAATTAAATGAATATTATAAAAATTATCATATTTTTTTTTGTAAACCAACATTAAGAAATTTTCATTTTGGAGAAATTCTTCATAATTATGATGATAATAAAGCAGAAATATTTTATAAGAAAAATTATTGTTCTAATCAATCTGATAATAATAATAAAAAAGACACTTCATTATCATCTCTTGATAATTTAACAAATAATAAAACTATTTTTGGTGAAAAAACAATAATTTATATTGAAGATACAAATAGTAATAAAGATAACATTACAATAACTTTAGACAGTTCTAAAATATTAAATTGTAATTTATTATCAAAGAGAAGTAAAGATGATTCTTTTAGAAAAGTAATAAGAGAAATTGTAAGTTATAATTTAGATAAAAATAAAAAGAAAAAAAAATTGAATAAAGAAAATAAAAATGAAATTAATTATAATAAAAATCATAAAATAACAATTAATAAAAATAAAAATTCATTATATTCTCTAATGAAACCTCAATATAATAATATAAATAGGGAAAATACAAATAATAAAAATATAAATATAATTCCTTCAGAATTTAAACATATTTTATCAAATTTAGAAGAATTTAATAAAAATAAAATAATAGGTAAAAATACAAATATTTCAAATTTTACTAAATTAAGTGCAACATTAAGTCATAGTGATAAAACTTCAATTAAAAAAAATAGTAATAAATATTCTTTAAAGTCAGAAATTAAAAGTAAAGATTCATTTAATCAAACAATTAAAAATAATAATAATATAAGTGCAGGAATTCAAAGTCATTATTCTTTATTAATTGGAAATATTCTTCATTCAAAAAATAAAACTAATAATAAAATAAATAAAAAGAAAACTCAAAGTCAAAATAAAGAAAATAAATGTAAAAAAAAAGGAAAAAATAATACTTTTGATTCAAATTCACCCAATTCAAATTATATAAGTAAATTTAATTCGAATTCAAATTTTTCAACATTTAATGTGAATTCTAATTTTTCATCAAATAAAAAAATAACAAAAGGTTCAAATTTTAATTTAGTAAAATCACCTATTTCAAATATCTTAAAAGTAAAAGGAAATCAATCTTCAATATTAAAAGATCAAAAAGTTTCTTCTTTAATTTCTCAAAAATCTCTTTTATCTAAAACAAATTTTCATATGAGTTCTTCTAATTCATTGAAAAAAAACCAAAAAAAAAATTATAATAGGAAATATAATATTTTTAATCATTTTGATAATAATAATAATATTATTTATTCAAGTCAAAGATCTACTTCGGATACTTCAAATAGAAATTTTAGAAATAATATTAAAAATGAAAGAATTAAAATTTCAAGGAATAAATTAAATAATATTATTTGTCAAACTAAAACTTTTAGGAAAAATATTTCTAATAAATTATCTTCTAATCATACAAGAAGTGTTGAAGAATTGAAAAAAATAAATAATAATAAAAAAATTATTCATAATTCTCAAAGATTAAAAAGTGTAAATGAAAATAAAAAAAATGTTCAGAAAGTTTTAGTTAGGAAAAAACCTTTAAAAAATAAAAATTGGAATAAAACAATTGATATTGATTCTACTCATAATAATAAAAATATTAATATTAATGTTAAAAATAATATTTCAAAACCAATTATTGAGAAATCTATTAAATTAATTAATGTTAATTTAAATAAAAATTTATTATTAAGTGCTGAAAAAAAAAATCATAAAAATGATAATATTAATCAATAGAATATTTAATTTTACATTTTTAATAAAATAAATATTTTTTGAATTTAAAAAAATAACTAATAATTTTAAAAAATAAAAAAATTATGGGATGTATTCAATCATCGCATATTAAAGTAAATGAAATAAAAAATAATGAAAATATAATAAATGGGAATGAAATAGAAAATAATAATAAAAAAACAACAAAAACAAATCAATCATCTTTTCAAATTTCAAATTCATCTCATTTAGAAAATGAAGGAAATAATATAGATGGATTAATTAATATTAAAATTAAAGAAATAAATAGTAATTATCATATTATTAATCAAATATCAAAAAATGAAAATTTAATTGAATATCAAATTCAAAGTAAAAATAATTTAAATTTATTTAAGTCTTTAAAAATATTGAATAAAAAATTTTTAAATAAAAATGCAAGTGATGAAAAAATTATTGAAGAAATTAAATTATTAAGTTTATTAAATCATGAAAAAATAATTAAAGTTGAAAATTATTATTATGATGAAAATTATTATTATATAATAACTGAATATTGTAAATTAGGAAATTTATATAATTTAAAAAAGAAAAACAATTTTAATGAAAATCAAATTAAATTTATTATATATCAATTATTAACAGCAGTTCAATATTTATGTTCAAAAAATTTTATTCATTCTGATATTAAACCAATAAATATATTAATTGAAAAAAGTTTTAAATATAAAGGAGATGAATATTATTATATAAAAATATTAGATTTTACTTGTAAAAATAATATAAAATCTTCAAAAATAAAAAATTCAGAAATTAATCTTCCTTATTATACAAGTCCTGAAATTTTAGATATGGATTTTAATAGTAAATGTGATATTTGGTCAATTGGAATAATATTATATGAAATGTTATATGGTTATTTACCTTTTAAAGGTAAAACTTTTGAAGAAATTATTAATAATATTAAAAATTCAAATATTACTTATGATAAAAAGTTAATATCTCAAAATGCATTAAATTTATTGAAAAAAATGTTAGTCAGAGATTATGAAAAAAGATTAAGTGCTAATGAATGTTTAAATCATATTTGGTTTGAAAATATAGAAGAAATTAAACCTGATGAAACAAATGAAATTGAATTAACTCAAAGTAAAGAAGAAAATGATATTAAGAATAATAATAACAATAAATCTAAGAAACAATTAAAAAATTTATTTAAATATATTATTAATGATTTAAATTTAGTTAATAAAGATCATTTAAAAAGAATAAGTGTTTCTTCAGGAAAAATGTTAAATCAGAAAAATAATAATTTAAAAAATGATTTAGTTAATGAAACAATTAAATTTATTCATCATTATAATAGAAGAAAATATGAAATAAATGAAGAAATGGAATATTTAAGAAATTTATTTAATAAATATAAAGTCAATGAAGAAATTTCTTGTGATTCTATTATTTATTGTTTTAAACTTTATACTGGATTTAATACTAATTTAGTAAATGATTTAATTTGTGATGAAAGAATTTATTATAAATTAAATAATGAAATGAATAAAATGAAATTAAATTTAATTCAATTTCAAAATTTTTTAATGAAAGAAAAAAGTGATATTATTAATGAAAGTTTATGGAAAGTATTTAGTAATTTAAGTACAAATAATAGAAATGATTTATTATATTGTTGTAATTCTATTCATTCTTCTTCAAAATATAAAAAATATTTTTTAGAAATTAAAAAAGAAATAAATGAACATAAATTGAAAGAAAATTATCTTTTTTTTGAATATAAAAATTTAATAGAAAAAGTTGTTGAAAAAATTAGAGATTGAGTAAAAAAAGTAAAATGTACTTATTTTTTTTCTATAAATTAATTTATAAATTTTAAACAAAATGTAACATATTTTTAATAATTATAAGATAAAATCTTTTTTTAAAAATAAAAATAAAAATAAAAAATATCTAATATTAAAATAATATTTAATTATTTCCTTGATTAACATTACAACTTTTTTCTTTTTTCATTTTTGCTTTAAATCTATTGAAAATAACAGACATTAAAGAAATAATAATAATAACTAAAACTAAAGTTTCACTGTTATTATTATTTAAATTTATATGAGGATTATTATTTCCTGAATTAATATTTCTATTTAACAATCTTAAATTAGTTACAGATTCAATTAAATTTTGAAAAGCTTGATTAACAGTAGAACAAATGCAATCATTTCTAAAATGTTCCATTATAATTTTTAATATATATTAATTTTATTAATTAACTTAATATATGAATAAAAAAAAAATAAAACAATTAAATTTTTATTTTTTATTTTTTTATATTTAGGTAATAAAAAATAAATATTTAATTAATAAATAGAATAATAAACTTACAAAATAAATATAATCTTTGATCAAATTTTTTGATTCAAAAATTTTTCTAATCAGATACATTATTTTTTTATAATAGGATTTAATATATTACATAAATTCATTTCCAATTTTTTATTTTTCTCAAATTTTGATTTTCGTGATTAATATTTAAATGAAAACTATTTTTACTATATCTATTATTTATTTTTGGATTTTGATAATAAATATTAAAGACTTTATTATAATTATTATTATTATTATAATTGTAATTTTCGTTTTTATATTTATTATTAATTTTTACATAATATTCATTTTTATTATAATCATTGCCTGAGAAAAATTTAAATTTATTAGAATGAAATTTCAAATTTGGAATTGGATAAATATTAATTTTTTTTTCATTCTTTTTTACAATTTCTAAAGTTTTATTATTTGATTTTCCTAAAAAAATTTCTTTTTCATTTTTATCATAATCTACAGTTTTATTTTTAAATTTTTTATAATTTTCTGTTTCTGAATTTTTAGTTTTACACTTTTTAATAGTATTTTCATTATTTTCAATTTCATTCTTACTTTTATTTTCTTTTTTTGGAATTTTAAAATGAACTTTAGGAATTAATTTAATATTAATTTTATTAATATATTCAAATAAATAAGGTTTCCAATTATTTTTAGCTTTTTCAATAAGATTAATTAATTGGTATTTTAAAATATTATTAATATTATTATTTTCATTTGATAAAATATTTTGAATAAAAATAATATCTTTATTAATTTCATTTTGAAAAATTTCTTTTTCGTGTTCTCTTATTTTATCTTTGTGAATCATTAATCCAGTTCCAAAATTATCAAGAATAGTAATAATACATTTTAAATAAAGATATTTTTCATTTTCATTATTTTTAAATTTATTATATTTATCTATTAAATTATTTATTGTTTGAACAGCAACTTTTTTAGAAACCATTTGAATATTAATTAATTCAGAAATAAAAGAAATATTTCCAATTGCAAAATTTATATCTTGAATTGAATTTTTAATATTTTTAAAATTTTTTTTACAAACATCAAGTAATTTATTCCTCATAGCACTTTTATTTTTATTTTTTTTATCAGCAAGAACTTTATCTAAATCTTTACATAATTTAACATATAAGCATCTGAATTTATTTTCATAAATAGCTTTATAAAATAAAATATCAATAAATTTTTCTTGATTAATATTATTATCAAAAGTAAGATTAATAATTTTATTTCTAATAATATTATAATTATCAAGAGTGATTAAATTTAATAATTCAGTGCAAATAACTTTAAAATTATCTTTATTAATTTGATTAATAAAAGAAGGTAAAGGAAATTCTTCTATTTCATTTTCTAAAGAAACTTCTGCCCAATCATCATATTCTTCTTCAGAACAAATTGTATCTTTTCTAGAAATTATTTTAATAGGAGATGCTATTTCAGATGATTTTTCTTCTGATATTATTTGATGAAATAATTTTTCTGGTTTTATTATATTATTTTCTATTATTAAAAATGGATTCATTTCATGCTTAAAAGTTAATTTTGAATTTGAATTTAAAAATGAACAGCCACTTAATTCTTTTGATTTTTGAGGAGTTTGAAAAAAATTTTTTTCAGGAGTTATTAATAATTTTAAACTATTTTTTAATAACATTTCTTCTTCTTCTATTTTATTATTTTCTTCTTCTTCATTATTATTATTTTTTTCTAATAATTTGATTTCTTTTATTTCTTCTTTTGAAAATAAATTTTCTATATTTGATATTTCTTTATTTAATGAACCATCATTTAAAATTAAATTAGTTAATAAATTTCTTTCTTCTCTTTTTAATTTTCCTTCAAAAACATTATTTTGCATTTGTTCAATATTATTTTCTAAATATTGATTTTTATTATTTGAATCATCTTCATTTTCTTCTGAAGAAACAGAAGATAAAATACTAAAATTTATTGAAGCTCCTTTTCTATTTGATGATAAAATACTTCCATTACTATTTTTTAATTTATTTGGACTATTATTATATTTATTTAAAACTTTACATAAATTTAAATTTCTTGAAAATGATTGTTGACTTTGATTATATATTTTTTTTTTTGGACTATTTATTTCTAATTCTATTTCTTTTTTTTGAATTAATCTTTCTCCTTTTTTATTCTTTTTAAATTCATCGTATTCAATATTTTTTATTTCTTGAGAATTAAAATTTTTATTGTTATTTATAAAATAATCTTTATTGTATTTTTCAAAAGAATTTTTTTTTATATTTACTTTTTTCATATATTTTTCTTTTTCTATATTCTCATTAAAACCTTTTATTTGTTTTTTTCCTTTTAAAATATTTTCTAGAAATTTTTCTTTATTTTTTATTTTAGGTTCTAAATTAGTTTCTGTTTTTCTAATTAAATTAATTTCTATTTTTTTTTGTTCATATTTATTGTATCTTATATTAGAACATGATTTGAATATTGAATTTGAAGGATATCCATTACTAAGAAGTTGAATTATTGTTGATTTATTTCTAAGATGAGATCTATTCCTTGAAGGTTTTAATGAAGACATATTTTATTTTCTAGAAAATTAACTGAATTTTAAATAATCAGTAAGTATTTCAAATAAATATTTTTTCATCTTTTTAAATAATTAATTTTTATTATATTTTATGATTATTTAATTAGACCTTATCTAATTTATAAATTAGTTTCTATTTTTAATTTTAGGATTTTAAACATATTAAATTTAATTCCATTATGGTTTTTCATATATTAAAAAAAGAAAATAGTTATTTTATATTTATATTTATATAATATTTTTTCCTTATATACATTTAAAAATAAATAATTTTTAATTAATAAATCAAAAAATATTTTTTATCTTCAATAATTAAAATTTAAATTCTGATAATGAAAAAATTTTAGAAGAGTAATATTTCTTTTAATTTATAAAGATATTTAATTACAATAAAAAATGAATTTCTTATAAAAATATATTTCATAATTTATAAAATCCTTTTAAACATTATATTTTTATAAATATTATATTTTTTTAAATTCAATATAAATAAAAACTCAAAAGGAAATTATATAAATTAACTATAATTAATTTTTAAATAATTGTTTTTAGATTTAATTATCTCCTTTTTCTAACTTAATCATTTTTTGATAATGAGAAATAGTATCCATCATTAAATCCATAGTATGAGTAATTTCTTCTATATTTCTTAAATCACTTTCATTATTTAATCTATTGGCTAAATATTTTAATTTATCATTTAAAATAGTTTCTATAGAATCATGATGAATAATTTTTTTTTTTGGATTTGTTAATTCCATATGTTTAATTTCAATCTCTTGTTTTCCTTTTAAAGGAACTAATTCATTAAATTTTTTTTCTTTTCTTTTCTTATTATCAAATTGCCACATTTCACAATTTACACAATATTTTTGACCATCTGGAGATCTCATTAAGGGAACTCTACATGATTCTAAAGGACATGAATCTGCTAACATTGTCCATCCTCTTAATAATAAGTCACTTAATTTTTTTTCCACTCCTTCAAAATTTTCTTCTTCTTTTTTTTTCTCTTTTAATTCTGGATTCATTTTTTTTTTTTTTGAAATAATAATTTTTATTTTATTTTTTTAAATTTTTTTTGATTAAATGAAATATAATATTATTATATGAAAAAAGAATTTTTAATTTTTAATTTTAATACATATAATCTTATAATACAAGTAAAAAATAATAAATTAAATAAAATAATGATTATAATAATTAAAACTTTTACATAGTGAAAAAAGAGTTAGTAAAGTATAGGTATCATATCTTGTAGATAAATTTCCATTCTTATTAAAATTTATTTTCTTCATAGAAACATAAGTACTTAAATTACAATTAAAATAAAGATATTCATATATATCTTTATTAATAATTATTTCTAAATTATTATTATACCGAATCAATTATTTATAATATGAAGTGTGAAATTGTTAGATTTAAAATTTTAGTAGTGTAATTTTTCTTCTTTGTTTAAAAACTTTTAATCTTTCATTATATTTTTTATCAAGTAAAGTCTTTTAAATTCATAATCATCTTCATCATATTTATTTTTAAGAAATTTATTATTATTTTTATTATTTTGTTCTTGATAATTATTTATATAATAAAGAATCTTTTAATAAAATCTATTTGATACTTTTTTTCATTGATTTATTGGAAGTTGACCAAAAATTCTTTCGTTAATAAATTTCTTTTTGTAATATGATTTAAATTATATTTTGATTCTTTTAAAAATGCATTTGGATCATTTTATCCTTCTTTGAATATGCTCATTTTTTTGTTTCTTTTCTTATAAAAGATTTTGATGAATTTATTATACTTATTTTTGATGTGTTCGTTTTATTTTTTTTTTAAATTTTTTTATATTTTTTTTCTATTTTTTTGTTTTTTTATATAAAAATGAAATTTGTTTTTTTTATAAAAATGAAATTTGTTTTTTTATAAAAATGAAATAAGAATGTTTTAATTTCTTCTTATTTCATTTTTTTTCAATATATCGTTTATATATTGTTATTTTTTAGGTTTTTTATGGATTGATTTTATTGTTAGTTAAAACAAATTAATTAGAATAATATAATCAGATGAATTAAAGAAGATTTTTGGATTTTACAAAATTTAAACATATTATTGTTACATAACTATTATCATCAGTAAAGATGAATATTTAACATTTATTACGATTTATTTATTATTTGGAAGGTTCAGCCCCTTCCAAATTTATTGTTAAATCTAATAAATGTTTTTTAACAATAATTCTTTTTTTTTTTTTTTTTAAAAAAAGATTATTGTTTTATCTTTTTTTTTATCTTTTTTATGTTTCTTTTTTAATAATAATAATCAATACACAACGTCTGTAAATATGTTTGAAAATATATATTCATAAAATTAATTTATCACAACTTTTGTAAATATATTTGAAAATATGTGTTCATAAAATTAATTTATTACAAGTGTTTATTTTATTTTACATGAAAATTTATGGTTTTATGTATTTATAAGGAAGACAATCCTTATTTATTTATTGAATTCAAAATGGAATTCTAAACATTTATTAGATAAAAAACAAATCAAAATCAGATGATACAAATGAAAATTTTAATTGCTGTTTTATAATTGTGCTTTTGAAGAAGAAGAAATAGGTGTTATTGTTATAAAATGTCATTCAATTATTTTTTGAACAATCAAAAATAAATATTTATGTTATTTTTATATTCCTTATAATATTCAAATATAATAATACATATCATAACAATAGATAATTGTTAAAGTTTTTTATAAATTATAAAAACAAAACAATTTTAAAGTTAGTTTTTTATATTGATTTAATATTATTTTTTTCTATAATATATAAAAAGTAAAAACGAAATTTATAAAAAAATGGGACAAATGGAATTAAACACAGCTTTAAAAGGAGTTAAAGAACCAAATAAAAGTCTTTTTGAATTTATAGAAATAATAGGCGTTGGAGGATATGGAAATGTATGGAAAGTAAAATATAAAAAAACAAAACAAATATTAGCTTTAAAGGAACTTTCAAAGAGAATATTATTAGATTCTAATTTAATCTCATCAACTTTTAAAGAAAGAGATATTTTATCTTCATTATATTCTCCTTATATAACAAATTTATATTGTACATTCCAAGATAAATATAATTTATATATTGTTCTTGATTATTTACCAGGGAAAGATTTAAGAGAGAAAATGAGAAAGAAAAAAAAATGCGATTTTACAGAAAACCAAATAAAATTTTTATCATCAAATATAATATTAGGATTGGAATATATCCACTCAGAAGGAATAATACATAGAGATATAAAACCAGAAAATTTAGTGTTTGATTCTAAAGGTTATATAAGAATAGGAGATTTTGGTCTTTCTGTTCATAATGATGGTAAATATTATGCTCCTGCAGGAACTCCTGGTTACATTGCTCCTGAAAGTATTATGAATAAATATAAATTTTCTAATACTGCTGATTTTTTCAGTTTAGGAATTATTTTATATGAAATAATAATGAATAAAAGACCTTTCTCTGGTAATGATATTAGCTCTTTAATTGATGAATTTAATTGTAAAACTATTCATTTAAGTTCTAAGGATTTTAATGGGAAATATAGTGAAAAATTAATCGATTTTATTAATAAAATACTAGTTATTGATCCAAAGGAAAGAATTGGTTATAATAATATTGATGAAATTAAAAATCATAAATTTTTTGAGGGTGTTGATTGGAAACATTTATATCATAAAACTACAAGATCTCCTTTTATTGAAGATAAAAAAGAAATAAATAAGAAAGAAATTATTAGTGATGTTATTAATGATGAATTTATAAGTGATGAATTACAAAAAAAATTTGCTGATTTTACTATGTTACATAAAATTAATTTTTCAAAACCTTTATTATATCAAAAACATATTAGAAATCAAAATTCTAGAGTTTCAGATTCGAATTTAAATTCAGTAATGAAAAATCCTAAAAAAGCGAATTATCCTAAATTATCTTTTAATAATATTCCAAAACCATTATTTTTAGAAGGAATTTCTTTTGAAAATAAAAATAAAAAATATGAAGGAAGATTTAGTCAACGTTCTAATACAGTTATTGAAAAATTAGATAAAATAAGAAAAGAGCTTAATCCAATTAAAAATCAAAATAAAAAAAAATAAATGTTAGCATTTATTGTAAATTTTAATCTATAAAAAATTTTATAAATCCTTTTTAATGATTTCATTTTATAAAGTGATTCTTTATAGGATAAAAATTGTATTAATGTTATTGTGAGAATTTTTTATATATTTATTTTTACTTTAAAAAAAGCATTTTTTAATTATTATTGGTAAAATATAAAAAAAATTATATAAATAAATTTAAAAAACATAACATTTTTCATTTTTTCCTGTTTTTCCTTTTTTTTTTCCAATACCTTCAATATCATTAGCTTCTAAATTTTCTTTATCATTATATTTTTCAAAAGCTTTCATCATACTTTGTTGATTTTTATAATTAGAATCTCCTATAGCTTTAGTATCATTATTATCTTTCATAGTAGAATCAATATTATTATCATTTCTATTTTTTTTATCAATTTGATTTTGTGCTTTTGAAAATTCATCGCTTCTGCAAATTGAAGCTTCTTTTAAAACTCTTGTATTATTTTTGACAGTTATCCAATCATACATATAATCCATTTCAAAATCTTTATGTTTAAATAACTCTGTAAATAACATAATATATTTTTTATATTCTGGTTCTTCTTCAAAAGCTAATTTTTTAACATATTCAATATATTTAGCAAATTCTATAGGTAAACCTTCACATAATTTTTCAGGAGGAGTACTCATTTTTAATTCTTTTATTTTTTGATATTTTTCAGTTTTATCTTTACATTTTAAACCTTGCCAAGGTAAACTTCCTTTTAATAAATATAAAAGAACATAACCAATAGATTCCATATCATCTCTTCTTGATTGTTCTAATCCATTATGTGCATTACAACTTGCATATCTTGCAGTGCCAGTTAAATTTCTATTTTCTTTTAAAGGAATATGAATTCTTGTATGTTCATCTCTATATCTTTTTGCAAGACCAAAATCAATTATATATATTGTTTGTTCTGTTTGTCCTTTGCCTATTAAAAAATTTTCTGGCTTTATATCTCTGTGAACATAATGATTATCATGAATATGTTTTATTCTTTCTATTAATTGAATTGATATCATTAATATTGTTTTCAAAGTAAAATTTCTAGTACAGAAATTAAATAAATCTTCTAAATTTTGACCTAATAATTCCATTACCATTGCATTATACTCTCCTGCTATTCCAAACCAATGCATTTGAGATATTCCTGTTCCTGGAATTGATTTTAATAGTTTTGCCTCAAATAGAAGTTGAGGATATTTTATTGAGTTGTGTTCTAGTTTTATTGCCACTTCTGAATTGTCAAATATATCACTTCCTTCATATATTTCTCCAAATGATCCTGCTCCTATCTTTTTCCCTAATCGGTAACGACCTCCTACTCTTATTTCTACAGTACGTTTACTGTAATTACTCGTGTCTGCCATTTTCTTTTTTTTTAATTTTTTTTTGTTTTACTTTTAAAATATATTTTAATTCTTTTTTTGAAAATAATATTTATTATATATTAAAAAATTATTATAACTATTTCAAAGAATGAATATTAATGAGAAAGAAGAAAAATCGATTAAAACAGAGATAAGAGAAGAGAAAAGGAATATTGAAAGAATAAAACGTTCTCTTAAACGTCAAATAAGAAAAATAGAATATCAGAAGAAAAAAATGGAAAAAGAAATAAAAAAACTTGTTTTAAATAATCAAAATAAAGGAGCAAAAATGTTAGCAAAAGAAATAATAAGATTAAAAAATAAAATAACTAAAATAAATGATTTTCTATGTAAATTAAATTCAATTTCAATTAGAATTTCAACTTTATATTCAATAAATAAAATGAATGAAACAATGGAAAAAATAAATAATTCAATTAATTTTGTTAATTCTAAATTAAATTTAAGTAAAATATGTAATTTAAGTAAAAATATAATAAAAGAAAATTATAATTTAATGAATGAAGAAGATATATTTAATGATAGAATTGATGAAAAAGGAGAAGAAATAAAAGAAGAAGAAAATAAACTTTATGAAGAAATTTTAAAAGAAATTAGTTTAGAAATTGAAAATGGATTACCTAAGATTATTCAAAAAGAAAAAGAAATAGAAGAAAAGGTTATTGATTTAGATAAAATTTTAGAAAGTTAAAAAATAAATAATTTTTTTATTTATATTATTTTTAATATAAAGATATTAAAATATAAAATAAAATCAGTATTTATACTTTTTTTTTATTTTTTGTTAATAATATTTTGTTCTAAAATTAATTTTTTGCTAGAAATATTTTGAATTTGATTTATATTATTCAAATCTTTTTGTATCGAAAAAGAAAGATTATTATTTTGACTTTCTGTATCTATAAAACAGTTTTCCTTTTGTAAAAAATTATTATTAAATTCTAAAATACCTTTTTGTAAAATTGAATTGATTTTATCTATTTCAAAAAGTTTTTCGAGACTTAAACTTAAAAAAATAAAATCTTTATATTTTTTAAAAGTATTCATCTGAGTACTTTTAGAAAAGAATTCTAATGGAAAAATATGATATAGGCATCCTAATTTTACATTTATTTTTTTAGAAAAAAGTTCTTTAATTTCACTACTTTCTTTATAAGAGTTATTTAAATTTCTTCTTAAAAATAAGCCTTCAGATTTTGATGCTAATCCTAAATTACTTTTTATTAAATGATTATAATTTAAATTAATACTACTAGTATTTATTGTTCTTTTTTTTAAATTATTAATATAACCTATTAAAGTCTTTTTCTTAGTTTTAATTATATCATTTTTTTCAACAACTAAATTAATAATATCTTCATTCATAATATTTCTTAATAAATAAGAATTTAATAAATTACAAATTGAAAAAATAAAACTACAGTTTCCACTTATTTCTCCTAACATTTCAGTAATTTTTTTATAAGATCTACTTATATCATTATATTTTTTAACAGCATAAAATCTGATGTTTAAAAAATATTTATTGTTAAATTCAATTAATTCTGATTCTGATGAATCATAATCAAACAAAGAATATTTATGAACATTTAAATTTATTAAACCATCATCTGAGGAAAAATTTCTTTGATAAAAATTATAAATAAAATCTTTAGATTGAGAATCAGATAAACCAATTTGAAAACTTTTATAATAATGTTTAATTGGGTCTTTATAATTATTAAAATCAGGATAATTTATTTTTATATAAAATATTAATTTAATATTATCTATTAAATAATCATCAAGTTCTGATAATTTAATACATTTTTTATTATTTTGACAAACAGAAATTTTAAAATTTAAAAATCTAACAATTGAGTCAATACTATAATCTCCTTCTAGAAAAAAATCTTGATGAAAATTTGGACATAAATAACTTTCAATTAATTTAAAATCATAAAAATCATAATATTTTTTTAAGAGAAATTGATTTTCATTACATTTTATAAGAGGAATAATTTCAGTTTTTATAAGACCACTTTTATTTACTATTTTTGTTAATGAAATATTAAATAAACTTGAATTAAAAGTATAATCTTCTCCTGTAATTTCATGTTTTAAATGAAATAAAAAAGGAATATTTGAAAGATTTGTTTTAGGATGATTTGTATATTTTGTTTCTTCTACCACAGAAATATTTTTTCTTTTTAATATTAAAATAATTCCATCAATAAAAAAGTAAATAAAAAATAATATAGATATAATTCCTAATGAAAATCCTATTTTTGATTTGTATAATTTTTTTTTTTTGAATCTTAAAGGAAAAGGAGGTGCATATAAATCAAAAATATACCAAAATTTGAATTCCATTGACTCAATATTTTTAAATATATTTATTTAATATTATTCATATTTATAAAATAAGATTAATTACAATATAATAAATGTTAATATTTTTCAATTAATGAAATTTAAACTTTTAACAGATTACATTATTTAAAAATAATCAAACACGATTATTTTCAAATTATACTTTTTTATTACTTAGACACAACAACAAACAATTTAATTTATAGAATTAGATTAAAATTTGACTGATTCTATATATAATTCTTTGATTATATTTTAATCCAACATATCTTAAACCAGCAATTATCAAAGCAAAAATAAATTGAAAAATAACTCCAAAAATAATTGCTATAATAGTAATAGCAATAATTTCAGCTTGAGTTTTAGGAAAAACTGCGCAAAATGAAGATATATAATACCAAAAGAAAAGCATTAATATACAATTAACAACGAGAACAATTATTAATTTAATTTTATATTTTTGCATTTCTGATTTTGCTTTTTTTAAAAATTGATCATGATTTTTTTCATATCTTATCAAAGCAACAAATTTACTTTTGACAGATAAAAAATAATCGAATAAAAATCCAACAATTGAAGAAAGAAATCCAGAAAGTACACTAATTCCAATTTCATGAGATAAAATATATCCTAAACTGAGATATTTTTTGGTTCCATATCTCTTTGAAAAAAATTTGTCTTTGAAAAATAAACAAGAAAAAACAAAATACCAAGTAATATAAAAAATTAAAATAGTGATTCTAATTGGAAAAGGTTCAAAGACTGAAATATCTGAAAATGGTCTAATGAACATAACTTTTTTTTTGCACATTCTCCAAAAGAAATAAAGGAAAGTTCTATTATCAAAGTCAACAGCATCATTTAATTGTAAATAATCAATTTCATCATCATCAAATGATTCAACTTCTTCATCTTCATTTGGAACATATGTTTTCTTTTTTGTTAAAACATTTGAAGAATTTGGAATTATATTATAATTTGTATTTGAATCAACTTCTATACTTTCTTTATTTGATAAGATTGGAAGATTGTTTGGTAAACAACTTTTTGAATGTTTTTTTATTGAATTATTTCCATTTGAATCTGAATCACCTTCAGAATTTTTGTCTGCTTTTATTGTAAAATTATTTTTAGTTGAATTAAATGTTTGAGTATTTTCTTTTTTAATATCATCATTTTTACTTGATCCATCTTCCTCATATTCTTCTTCTTCATTATCATCTTCATTTTCATTTTTTGAATTATTTTTCAAACCATGTTCATTTATATTTATCTGATTAAATTGAACACTATTTGATCCTTTTGTTAATTTTTTCCTGGTTCTTTTTGGAGGATTTGATTGCACAAAACTTGTATTTGGTTCAGTATCTTTCATTCCATAAGTAAATTGATTTAAAAATCCATAAATTCTATTAAATCCAGAAATTAAAAAGTAATAAACAACACCTCCTCCTTGGAAAAGAATAAAGAAAACTACTATATATGAACCAGGATTTTTTGAACTGTATTTCCATGAAAAAACTAATTTATAACATTTCATACATATTATACTTCCTTGTTGTGTTTTTACTTTGAAATTTCCTGCTCCTTTTGTTTGTGTTAATTCATTTACTTGAGTTGATGAAGCCAATTGCTTTTCACAACTACATTTTATAGATGTTGTATCCCAATCAAACCCTTTATATTCACAACTTTCTTCACATAAAGATACATTTTGAAATATATAATTTCTTCTATCTTTTAATGTTACATCATGAGAAAATTCATCATAATATTGGAAACAAACATCATTATAAAAATCATCTTCCGGATTAAATACATCTACACCATATTTATCATATAATTCTTTTGCTTTTTCCAAATCTACTCCAGCTGTATTAAAAGAATATGATATTTCTTCTTTTCCACATTTTGTTATGTCTAGTTCAGTTCCTGTTAAAGCATTATACGCACTATAATGTACTTGATTAACCATTCCTTCTCTTTTTATATCATATTTCAAAAAGAAAATTTCATTATCACTTAAACTATTTATTCTCATCAAAGTATTTTTACATTCAGTTATATCTACATAAGAAATTCCATTTTCTACACTAGAAACTTTTTGACAATTATCATCTTTGAAAATTTGAAGAGTCATTCCATTACCTTTTAAGATATCAACTCTATGAGTAAAAAGAATATTATAACTATACATATATCTTTCAATCCATTCTTCATTCATTGATTCTATATTAGTAATAGTACCTTCATTTGTTAAATCATCAACTCTAGTAGAACATTCTCCATCAACTATAGGTTCCATTGTACAAGAATAACCATTATCTCCTGCAAAGTAACCAATTGGACATTGAGTTACACAAACACCATTACTTTCAAAATAAGCATGATTTTGTCTACAATAAATACAATGTTTGTCATTACAATATTTCACACATTGAATTCCTCCTAAATGAGGTCTTGATGAATCTTTAACATCATTACATTGATTTGTACATTTGTAATTGTTATCATCATCAACATACCAGTACTCTGTTGTACATTGAATAACACATTTATTTTCATTATATGGATGAACTATATAATCTGTTGAACATGAGGTACAATGATCTGCTGAGGATTCACATGTATCACATGAATCATCACATTTAGATAATATATTATATTCAGTATTTGAAATATAATAACCATGTGGAATTGATTCTTGACATTCTTTTTCTGCTTCTGTGGGATTTTCTTTTATTAATTTATAATGTGGATTTCCTGTTGAACCAACATAATTCTTACAGTTTATACATTTTTTATCATCAGGATTTGATACATCAATTCCATATAAATCACCACAATCATCTACACAATTCATTGATGGTAATGCTTGATGGTATAATGTTGGAATACATACATCACAATTCATATTTTTTATAGTTCCATTACTATATTTTTCTTCACCTTTTGAACATAAAACACAATTATTATTGCATTTCTCAATGACACCAAATCTTGCTTTTTGGGTGTCATCAGTTACTTCATAATAATTTGTATAATCAGGTTCTTTATTGACACATATTCCATTATAAAAGAACATATCATATTCTTTGCAATTTTTACATGAATTACTTGAGCTATCTTTTATAGAATATGGAAAATTATCACAATTTAGGAGACATTTATGTGAATTATCAGGTTGAAGATAATATCCAGTAATACAACTAAGGCAAATTTGAGTAGTTCCACTTATGCTACAAGTTAAACAAGGTGAATCACAATCACTAACAATATTATAATCATAGTCTGATATTATTGCATTAGCAGGGAGATCTGATGATGAAATACATTGAACATTATATTTATACATTGGATAATTATTTGAGTCCTTTTGCTCTTTACAATTCACACAGATGTTATTTTTCATTACATGTTTTGGTTCACATGAAGTTACACAATTTGTACCTAATAATCCTCTGCTTCCACTACAACTATCACAATGTTGTTCTTCTGATGTTGGTCCTTCCTGACAACTTGCGCAATTTGAATGACATTGTTTTAATACACCATATTCTTTTTCACCATCTACTTGAGAAATATAATAATTTAAATTTGTATTTGAATCTTTATTTACACATTCATTGTTTAAGAAATATTTATTTGTCGATGAATCTTGGCAATTAATACATTTTTGAGTAGAAATATCTTTCACTAAATAGTTTCCGCAATTAGTTTCACATTGAACTTCACCTGTACTTCCATCTAGTGAATTATATTGTTCAAAGTAAGGTGATTTACATGAAGTACATTGTGTTTTACTTATCAAACAAGAAGCACATTTCTCATCACATGATTCAGCGTAACCAGTAGTATCATCAGTGACGACATAATCATCAGGAACTGAGTCAACACATTTATTATTGACATTGAATTTATTCTTTGTTTTACAATTGACACATTCACCATTTAGTATACCATATTTTGAATTAGTACAACTTGTCTTACATACACCATCATCTAAAACATAATCAGTGGAGCATTTAGTACATATAGTTGAAGATATACAATTTAAACAATTAGATGGACAATATCCAATTGTTCCAGTATTTGCATCAATAATATAATAACCATCTGTTGGTTTTTCAATACATTCATTTACTCCTTCATAATGAACTAATAATTTCTTCTTTGATTCAATTGATATATTATTATCACAATTAACACATATTCTCTCTGGCGATGTTTCTTTAACATAATAACCATCATTACTATCATCACATGTTGTTTCACAATTTGTGGTTCCTGTTCTTAAATATTTATTACTCACGCAAGTTAAACACTTTTGATCATTTGAATTACTTGAAATTTCAGAACAAGTAGCACAATTTGAATAACATTCTTCATATAAATAATCATATTTATCATCTGATATTGCAATTCCATTATCAGGAATTTCTGCTAAACATTCATTTCCGTTTTTTTTAAGATATTTTTTTGTAGATGGACAAAATTCACATTTCTTACTTTCTTCATTTTGAAACAAAAAATAAAAACTAGAACAATCACTATAACATTCTCTGTTATATAAATAAGGTTTTCCTTCGATAAAATTACAATTATCATAACAATCACCATTATAAAAAATTGGAGATTTGCTTGAACAAGTTTTACATTTTACACCATTACTTAATTTTTCACAAGTTTCACAATTATCAGGACATTTTGTCACAGTTCCAAAACCATCATTTTCAGCATAAAATCCTATAGGAACATTTTCTAGACATTCAGTGCTTCCTATTTTATGATATTTCTTTAGAGTATTAACACAATTTATACAATAGAGTCCATCAATATATAATCTATTATCATCACATTTGATACATGTTGAATTATCACTATTATCGTAATATTGACCTTCAACATCACATCCTCCATTACATTGAAAATATGTTGATGAAGATATAGGCTGAGCTTCCATTCCATTTTTACAAGTTAAACAATTATTTTCTTCATCTGTTCCTGAAGTTTCACAAGTTTTACAATTTGAATGACAAGGATAATATACATTATTATCCAAATAATAATTTTCTTCAAATTGAGCACAACTTTTGTCTTCACCATTTATAGGATAATAACCATCTTTACAAGTATCACAATTATTATTTCCTTCTTCACCTGAGGCTGAACAAGTTTTACAAGAAGTATAACATTCATCTAGATAAGCTTTATTTGTTGTTTCATCAATATTTAGATAATAAAAGTCATCAGTATCCAAATGCTTAAAACATTCAAAGGTTGATTGACCCTTATCACTTAATTTCTGATAATAATGATTATTATTATCACAAGAAGTACAGCCTGAACTTGAACAATAATAACATCCTGCATTACATATTTGATAATAATCATCATCTCCATTTTCAACAAAATAATAATAAGGAATTTTACTATTATCAATATAACATACAGTATCATCATTAATTAAATAAGAATAACCATCAGAACATTTTTTACTTACACATTTTGTGTCGCTGACTTTTGTAGAAGCAGTAGAACATTTTTTACATGCAATATTACAAGGTTCAAATCTTTGATTTTCACTATTATAATAATAATGATCAGGAACTTCATGATAACAATCACGAGGATGATCTGATAGAGCATAATATGAATTGGCACACTCTTCACAATTCATTGATGTTCCTGTAGCTGCTCCTGAACATTCTTTACAATTTTCAAAACATTCTCTAAATGCACCATTTCCATCGTCTCCTGTTGAATCAAAGTAATAATGTGATGGCTTTTCATTTATGCAGATATTTGTTAATTTTCCATTCACTTCTTTTTTATGGTAGTTTTCTAGACATGTATCACAATTATTATCTGCTGTTGTAGCTCCACTTGAACATGTCGCACATGTTTCGTAACATAATTTCCACATGTTGTTAACATCATCAAAATAATAATTATCACCTGGTTTATCTTTTGAACAAGTTTTTTCATCATTTTCAATTTTATAATAATCAGTATTACATTCTGTACACTCAGTTGAAGAACCACTACATTTTGCACATGAAACATCACATACCTTAATTTTACCATCAGTATCTAAAAAATAATTGTCTGGGACATGTGTTTCGTCATAACAATTTCCAGGATCATTTTCATGTCCTTCTATTTCTTGAGGATAATAGTCAGATAAACATTCAATACAAGTTTGGTTTTGAGCATCTCCCTTTCCCTTACAATATTTACATGAAGATTGACAAGGTTTAAAAGAATGAGTGCTTTCATCATAATAATATTTTTGAAGCGCTGTTTCATTATTAGAATCATAACAACTAACTGGAGTTTCCCTATTTACTTCTTTACCTTTTTCATCAAAAATTGGGTAATAACCACTTAAATCATTACATCCATAACAATATTGATTGTAATAATCTCCTTTTTGAGAACAAGTATAACAACCTTCATAACAATCAGTAACATTAAAAACCATCCAACAATATCTTCCTATATTTCCCTCTGTTTTACCAGCATATTTAACTGTTAATTTTCCATATTTGAAAGCAGAAGTATAAAAATATTTTGTATTCAAAGGAAATTCATTGTTTTTTTCAACTGTAATATTCTCTTTGATTTCATTATTTTCATTATATACTACTCTCTTCAAAACTCCATCTGTTGCAGATAATTCTTCTGGGAAATATACTAGTAGTGTTGTTCCACTGGTTCCACTTCCTTCAGTAATATAATTTTCTAAAGAAAAGATTTCAGTTTGTGAATTAATATAAATTCTTCTTGCCTCATAATCAGAACAAGAAGGATAATATAAAATTTCAAAAACATTTGCAACAATATTAGAATTCTTTAAATTATAAAAAAGAGAAATGAAAGTTCCACTAAATCTAGAAATAAAAGGGTAATTTACACTTTGAAATTTAGTAATTAATTCTTTTCTTTGGGTAATTGTACCAGTTGAAATATCAAATGTTTCAATGGCAATGTGTCCTAAATCTTTTTGGTAACCAGCATTATTATTATCTGTGACACAAGAAAGAATAAATGTGGTTTCATTAAATTTAGTAGAATCTGTTGTCATAGTATTTTGTTTACAATATTTTAACTGAGGATTTGAAAATTCATAAGGACCATCACTTATATCATTTTTATGATTTATTCGTTTTAGAGAATATAAAATACTCTCTTTCTTTTGAAAAGTAAAAACAAAATAATTGCTAGTTAACCAAAATACTTTATTAAAAGCACAATCATTAGAATTATCATATATGGAAAACTCTGTATAAGAACTTATATCATTTTCTAAAACTAAAGCTTTTTCATTACATGCAATTGTAACATATTGACAAGCAATGATTGAATTATATTGTGATTGAGAACAAGAAATATAATAATTATCAGTTTCAATAGCAACTTGATTGCCAAAAAATTCAAAAGAATTATCATCTTTGATTTTAGCTTTTTGAATTCTAATACAACGTTGTTGTGAATTTGTCTTACATTTGATATTATTCACATAACTAATAAGTAAATTGCTATCTTGAAGCAATTGAACATCAATTTTATAAGAAACAACACTAAGGTTTTTGATTTGTGAGTGTTTAATCACTCCTTCATCATTTAATAAATAAATATTCATAACGCCATCTTTTGAATCAACTAAAATATATCTATTTTTATCATCAGAAGTATTTAGATATTGTCTAACTGCTACATTAGAATGGTAATTATCAATAGGAACATCAACATATATTGGTTCAGCATTTTTATTATATTTTGACATCCTTCCTGGTTGCCCTGAAAAAGCCATCACATATTCTGAATCTAAAAGAAGAGGACGAGGATAATCATTGTCTTTATCATATACTTTATATGTGGTTGCTGATACAGATGCGGTTTGGCATGAAGAAAGTTTTATTAAAAGAATTTCTGTTAGGAAGAAAATAAAATATTTTAGATATTGCAATTTTATTGAAACCATTTTTTATAAAGTGTTTTTTTTATGAATATAAATACTTTTTTGTAAATAAATTTAATATTGTTTTAAATTTTTTGTTCCAATTAATTTTTTTTCTTTTTCTTTTTTAGATTTTTCTATTAAATTTAATTATTATATCTTATTTTTTACATTTTTTTAAAAAAAAATCCAACAAAACAAATAAATTATAATTTTTAAAATTGATTTTAATAAACAATGAAAAAATAAAATTATAAATTATTTGTAAATATATTTTTACACATTTTTGTTATTTTTATCCCATTAATCTTATTTTATCCATAACTAAATCCATTTTATTCCTATAATCAGTATGTCCTAATTTTAAAGAAGTAAAATCTAAACTTTTAAATTTTTCTAAATTTAAATTAAATTTTCCTCCATAACCAATAGCATTTTTTTTCATTGCAGCAACATATAAAATACTTAAAACTTTATCTTCATTACTCCAACAATTAATTATTTTCCCATTAACAATATTATCGAAAATTTCAGCATAATGTTTCTCTTTATTTTCCATTGAAGTGGCTCCAGCAATTAAAATAACATCTTTTATTATATCATTACATTTTATAATTGAATTAATTTTATATAACATTTTTATACAATTGACTATAACTTGTGTTCCTAAAGAAAACCCAATTAAAGAAATAGTTTCATATTTAAAAAATAATTTAGATGCAATAATTAATGCTAAAATTTTTCCACTTAATTTTGCTTTTTTAGATGAATTAACAAAAATTTCTTCAGGTTTAATATTAGAATTATTATTTTTCAAATCATTGCCTCCTAAAGCTTGTAAAAATAGTTTACTGAATTTAATTAATGAATCTCCTGTTAAAGATTTAATATTTTCACTAGGCCAATTATAATAATAACATATATTAGATTTATTTATTTTTATTGTTAAATTATCCCATTCACTTATATGATCTTCATTTTCTGAAAGAAATCCACTTACAAATATTATACAATGTGTTGAACGGCTTTTCGGATTTAATGATTGTAATGATATATTTCTTATATTATTATCTTTTCTCTCTTTAATTAAATTATCTAAAAAATTTACTAGGGAATTTTGCTTATCTGTAATTAATTTTGAAAATATTTGACTAGAAATATTTTCTATTTCTGTTTTATTTTTCTCAGATAATAAATCTTTTTCTGGACAAATTATATTAAAATCTTGACTAAATGTTTTTAAAAATGGATTATTTGTGTTAGAAATTTCTTCTTTAGTTGAAATAGGATTTATTAAAATATTTTTTATTTCTCTTATATCATAAGATATATTATCTTGTAGAGGAAGAAGAGAGTGAATAATTATTGATTGAGAAAAATTAGAAATATCTTCAACATCAACATATTTTTCAAATGGAATCAATGCATTTAATAATATAATTTTCATTTTTGCACTTGTTATTATTCTTTTAATGTTTCCTACAAAAAATATTTCTGATGTTATTTTATTTTTTACTATTAAGCCATTAAAAATTAAAGTTAAACATAAAATTATTGATAAAATTTTTCTTGTTTCGTTCCCAAATTCTTTTTGAATTAGATCTAATTTTTTTTCTGCTTCTTCTTTTGTTATTTCTAAATTTTCTTTTAACAATTGACTTATCATTTTATTTATAACAAATATTTCATTAAATTCAGAGTTTTTATTCATTTCATTTAAATTAAATAAATAATATAAATAAGGAGAATACTTAACAAAAATATCTAAAACATCTTCATTTTTAAGATATGAATAATTACATAACATTACATAATCTAAATAAACTTTATAAGATTCATTTTTTGAATTACTTAAAAACATATTTTCTTCACGTGTTATAAATATTCTTTCAAATAAAGATGCTGTTTCTAATTGAAAAGAATCAAAAATAATTTTAGTAATATCAATTCCTTGAGATGAAGCTAAAGTTAAATATCTTTCTTTAAGTAAATCTTTATATTTTGAAATCAAAAAATTAGGAAATGAATTTTTATCAAAAATCTTATTTAAATATTCAATAAATTGTTGATTTAAACTTAAAATTTCTGAAAGCAAATAATCATATACTATATTCTCATTTTCTTCATTTTGTATTTTATCAAAGTTGATTTTAGAAAGGATTGTTTTTAAAAAAGTCTTATAATTTTTTTTTAATATATAATTTATGTTTTTAGAATGAATAGATTGTTCATAAGAAACAATTAAATTTTCTTTCAAAATATATTCATATTGTTGTTTTGTTTTAAAAGAAATATTTGGATTTTTTTGTAGAATATCATATAATTTTAAATATAAATCATTTTCAATTTCAACAAAATATGATAATAATTGATTTTCATTTTTAAATTCCTTTTCCTTTAAAGGAAAATTATCTGAAATAAAATTATTAATTTCATTGTTTAAATATTTTTTTCCTGATTCACTCATAATAAATTTAAATAAATAAACCTAATTTAATTATAAATTAAAAAAATAAAATAGAAAATATGAACAGTAGTAAATATTTTAGAGTTCCCAAGAAGAAAGAACCACTTCAAGAGAATGAAGTATATATAACAACTAGACAATCTCCTATAAATTTCTTAAGATATGCTATATTTTTATTTGAAAAAAGAAATTTACCATATATTAAATTTAAAGCAAGTGGAAGTGCAATAAGTTCTTTAGTAAATATAGCAGAAATTTTAAAAAAAGTAATTCCAGAAATTCATCAAATTAATAAAATTTATACTTTAAAATATGAACAAGAATATGAACCAAAAGAAAAAGGATTAGATCATGTTAAAATTGTAAGAAATGTTCCAATTTTAGAAATTGATTTTTATAAAGTTTTGCCTGAAGAAATAGGAGATCCAAATAAATTATATGGTTATCAACCTGCTTTATCAAAAGAAGTTTTTGAAAGAGTTAAAATTAATATTAACAATTTAATTAAAAGAAAAATTAATGAATATAATAATAATAATAAAAGAATAGGAATTAGAGGAAAAAACAATATTGTTTATAGAGCTGGTTTTAGAGGAAAATTAAGAGGTAGATTTAGAGGAAATAGAATTTTAAGAAGAGGATATTCGGCTGGTTTCAGAGGAAGAAATTATTTTAGAGGGAATAATAAATATGATCATGGAAATACTAATTATAATAATTCAAAAAAAGATTTTAAATCTTATCACCAAAATAAACCTTTTAGACCTTTAACAAAAAAAAATTTTGAACAAGAGAACACAAAAAAGCAAAGTGACGAGAAAAATTAATTATTTAAATAAATAATTTAAAAAACTCTATAAAAAAAATAAATACAAGCTCATTTAAATTATTAATAAAAATATTAATAAAAATATAACTAAAATAATGGAAAAAGACCAAAAAAAAGACGAACAAAAAGACCCAGCAACTAATACATCTGTAGTATTAACAACTCAAAACAATTCAACAACATTAGAAAAAGATAAGAAAAAAGTGAGAAAATATACTTATTTAAATCAAAAAGTAAATATTCCAGCATCATATGGTGAAAGAATGCAATATATTCGTAATATGTTTTATGATGAAGATTTGCCTTATACTATAAGTAGAGCACCTTCAAATTTTTCTCATAATTGTATGGATTTAGGAAAATATTTTAAAAAAGAACTTCAAACAATAGTTGAAATAGCTGGAGCAATTTTGTCTTATTTATCTAAAACAATTCAAATAGATTTAAAATTACAAAAAGATAAAAAATACATTCAATCTTTAGACCCAGATGAAATCTTAAAACATGGTACTGTTTCAAATTCTGAATCTTTATGTATTTTATATAAAGAATTATGTAATTGTGCTGGTGTCAAAATGGAAATTATAAGTGGAATGATTAAAAGAGATGATTATAAAGTTGGAGATTCTTTATATAAACATAAATGGTGTTATTTAGAAGCAGGAGGAAAAATATATTTCATTGATCCTTTATTAGCAATAGGTGATATAAAAGAAGATGATAAATTTGAAAGTAATTTGAAGTTATTTTATTTTTTATGTCCCACTAAATATTTTCATGAAAATCATAGACCTGATGATGATAAATTTCAAGAAGTCATTAAACCAATTAATGTTAAAGAATTTACTAAAAGACCTTTAAATAATATAGAACTTTTTTATCATGAAATTTATGAACTAAATATTAGAGAATTAAATCATTATGAACCAGAATTTAAATGGTCTGATGAAGATTTAGTGATTAAATTTATTGTTGAGATGATGGATATAAAAGTAAAAGCAACTATAAATGGAAAAAATATTCCAGATGATAATATTAAATATATAAACACAAATATGAAAGATAATTTTGAAATTAAAGTCACTTTTCCTTCCAATGGAGATTATCGCGTTTCTGTTTTAGGAAAAAATGTTACTTCAGGAGAAACTCATCATGAGTTATTTGCATATAAAATAAATGTTAAAATAGTAAAAAAAGAAGAAAAAAAAAATATTTCTATTATTAAAAATTTAAGTACTCATATAAGATTAAGTTCACCTCAAAATAGAAGTAAAAGTAAAAGTCAAGAAAGAAGATTGAATAAAAGTGCTTCAGATTTTGATGAGAAAATTAAAAAAAAATGTTTTGATAATAAAGGTGCTCATTTATATGAACCAAGAAATCACTTTTTAAGAATTGGATTTGATACTAAATTTAAAGTTAGAATAAAAGATGCTAAAAATGTTGTTGTATTAGATGGAAGAAAATGGAATTTTTTACATAGAAAAGAAGAAGATTTATATGAAGGAACAATTAAAATTAAAAGTGAAAATGTGGTTATCTGTGCTATGAGAGGAAGTAATATGTACACTGAAGTTTTTGAATTTTTAGCAAACAAAAGATAAAAATATAAAAAAATAATTTTAAAAAAATATTTATTAAAATACAATACTATTTTTATTCAGCATTAATTTTTTTTTTTTATTAATATGATTTTTAATGAGTAATAAGAATCATTATTTTTTTATTAATTTGATTATATACTACTTTCATATTTAGTTAATTTAACAAAAAAAAATTAAAAAAATTAAATTTAATTTTAATAAATTTATAATATTCAATGCAAGAAACGTCTGTGAAAAATTCTTTAAGAAATTTTGGTGAAGTAAAATCAAATAAAAATAATATAATAAGTGCTTCAGATGCCTCAAATGTTACACTTCAATTAACAAGAATTGGTAAAATGTTAGATGAATCAGTGTTAAAATTTACAAAAAGATATCTAATAATACAAACAGAATTAGAAGAAATGAAAAGAGAATTTGTAGGTGATGTATCTTTGATTTCAGAATATTTAAATTTAACTAAAAAAGAAATTAGATATGATAAATTTGATAATGCTATTTTAGGTAAATTTGGAAATCCAATAAATATTCCAAAACTTCCTAATTATGAACAAAAAATATTGAGACAAGATAAAAAACCCAATAGATATAATAATATTAATAATAGTGTAAACTATAAAAAAAATTTAAATACTCATACTTCATTAAGAACTGGAAATTCCACAAGTAGAAAAAATAAGACAAATAAAATTATATCACCACAACAAAAGAAAAAGAGAATAAATAAAGAAGAAATATCTGATAAAAATGTTATTAAAAATTTAGATTTAAATGGATTTAATAATAATTCAAATTTAGTTACAAGTCCAAATCATAAAAAAAATCAATATAGTATTGAAAATTCAAAACAAAGTATTGAAGATTATAAAAATAGAAAAGAAGAATCATTAGAAAAAGAAGAAAAAAAAAAAAAAATTTTAAAATCTTTACCTGATAATAAAAGTAAAGCAATTTTTATTTCACTAAATTCAGATGTTGTTCCATATACTGAAAAGTTAAAATTATTAAATTTAAATAAAGAGATTTCATCTCAAATTTCTACTAATGATATTTATAACGATGAATTAGTTAATATTTACAATAAAATTAATTTATTAAGACAACAACCTATTGAAGATGATGAAAAAGCTATTCTTGATAAAATATCAATTTACCCAAGTAAAACTGCAAAAACAGGATTAAATTTTTTAAATAAACAAAAAGAAAATGAATTAATGAATGATGAGATTGAAATAAATAAAAAATTATTAGAAATGATTTATATTTCTTGTGGAGATCAATTAAAAGATAATCAAACTCTTAAAGATTCATATCAACAATTATTTAAAAAATATAATGTTGATTCAATTAAAGAATTATTTTTTTCATATATTTATCCAAGATGTTATGAAGATTCACTTAATGGAAAACTTGAAATAAAAGATATAGAAAGTATTATTAATATTATTTATCAAAATAAAATGTTGATTTCTGATAATTTGGTAACTAATAATAATAAAACTTTTAGTTATGTAGCTTTTTCTTTAGATGAAATTTGTGAATATTTAATTGGAATTAAAGATTTAGATGAAGATTTAAAGGAAAAATTAAAAACTGAAATTGAAATAAAAGAATTAATGGAAAAAGAGCAAAAAATTAAAAATTTAATGAAAATATAATTATTTAAAATTAATAATTTTTTAATTTGTGATTTATATTTAATAAAATTTTTTAATTTTAATGAATAAAGTTTATATTTAAAAAATGTTCTAGTATAGTCTTAAAATATATTTTATAACTTTTGATTTGGGGATTGGGGATTGGGGATTGGGGATTGGG
>JAEEGK010005532.1_pt1 | contig 30560 bp, 10 predicted proteins | sample 8958771 | NCBI WGS metagenome assembly JAEEGK01 (sample SAMN16246547, study PRJNA631951) | gut metagenome | biome: gut microbiome; feature: rumen; material: SC-attached | host: Bos | place: Iran: Karaj | collected 2018-10 | reverse complement strand
CGCTGCCGAAGTATGAGATTGCTGGATTGGTGTATAATCTGTTAAACAACAAATAATTGCGCATTGTAGAGACGCATGGCCATGCGTCTCTACAAGCACATTATTATGGAATTACAATCATATAGAGCGGATTTACACATGCACACGGTGCTATCGCCGTGCGGCGACCTCTATATGAGTCCTTCCGCTATCATCGAGCAGGCCAAGAAGCTCCACCTCGATGTCATCGCCATCTGCGACCACAATACGACCCGTCAGGTGAAGGTGACGCAAAAAATAGGCCGTGAAAACGGCATCCTCGTCATTGGCGGCGTCGAAATCACCACGCAGGAAGAAGCCCATGCCCTCGCCTATTTCGAGACCGACGAACAACTAGACAAGTTCCAAGAATATCTTGACGAACACCTCCCCCACATCCCCCTTGACGAGGAAAAATTTGGTTATCAACTCATTGTAGATGAAAATGAGGAAGTGGTCGGAGAAGAGGAATGGCTACTGTGGTCGGCACTCGATGCTGATTTGGACCAGCTCTATGACGTGGTTCACGAAATCGGTGGGCTGTTTGTTCCGGCACATGTCAACAAGCCGGCAAGCAGCCTTATCAGCCAGTTGGGCTTCATTCCGCCCGACCTTAAAGCGGATGCTTTGGAAATCTCGAAGCACGTCACTAAGCCCGATTTCCTGAAGAAATACGCCTACCTGAAGAAGTTCAATTTCACCAAGAGCAGCGATGCCCACTTCCTGCACATCATCGGCGAGGTGCATTGTGTGCTGCACATGTACGACAAGACCTTCGACGAGTTCCGCAAGACCCTCCACGGTGAGGACGGGCGCTATATCGACACTGAACCCAAAGAAAAACTACAACTCTTATTCGGATGAAAGAATTATCACTACACGTATACGACCTGATGGAAAACTCGACGGCGGCCAACTCCACCCAAGTGGAACTGACCATCCGCGACAGCCTAAAAGACAACATCTACGCCTTCACCATCAAAGACAACGGCAAGGGCATGACGCCCGAGTTTTTGGCCAAGGTAACCGACCCATGGACCACCTCTCGCACCACGCGTAAGGTCGGACTAGGACTGCCGCTCATCAAGATGAACACCGAGAACGCCGGTGGCGGCATGAACATAGAGAGCGAGGTCGGCAAAGGCACCGTGCTCAACTTCTGGTTCCAGCACGACCACCTCGACCGTCCGCCGATGGGCGACTTGGCGGGTTCGTTGGTGATGCTGTTTTCGGCTCACGAGGACATCCATTTCATCTACAAGCACATCACCGACGACGGTGAATTCGTCTTCGACACCGATGAAATTAAGGAGGCCTTGGACGGCATGTCGATGAATGATGTGCATATCATGCAGTATCTGAAGGAAATGATTCAAGAGAACTTGAAAGAAATAAATTATAACGATTAACCCTGTAGAGACGCGATTCATCGCGTCTCATAGAAAACGAAAAACAAAATAATATCCAAGGAGACGCGATGAATCGCGTCTCTACAAACAAACGATACCGATGAAATTAAAAGAGATTTCAGAATTATTGAACGCCAAGGTGCTTTGCGGCCACGACCGTTTGGATGAGGAACATGAAACCGCTTTCGCCTCCGATCTGATGAGCGATGTGCTCACGCTTGGCGATTACAACCCGGTCATTCTAACCGGACTCTGCAACATGCAGACCATCCGCACCTGCGAGATGGGCAACCTCGACATCATCGTCCTTGTGAGGAAGAAAAAAGCCTCTGAGGAGATGATTGAGGAAGCCGAGGACGAAGGCATGGTGGTCATGGAATGTGACTTCTCCATGTTCAAGGCCTGCGGACTGCTCTTCAAGGCGGGTATGCAACCCATTTTCTGATGTTAAACCAAAACACCACGCCATGCACTTAGAATACCAAGTATATGAAGCGGACTTCGTCAACGCGGGAGCCGCATCGAGCGCGATCAAGAAAACCTTGAAGCAGCTCAACGTCAGCCCTCAGATCGTCAAAAGGGTGGTCGTCGCCTTATATGAGGCTGAGGTCAATGCCATCGCACACGCTTATGGCGGTACCATCTATGCCGACATAGAACCCGACAAAATCACCCTGAAGGTCGTGGACACCGGTCCTGGCATCCCTGACATCGACTGGGCCATGCAGGAAGGCAACTCTACCGCCTCGCCCGAGGTGCGCAACATGGGCTTTGGCGCTGGTATGGGTCTGCCTAACATTCAGAAGAATGTCGACAAATTGAATGTGACTTCCACGGTCGGCGTTGGCACTACCGTCGAAATGGAAGTCAACTTCGTCTAATTATCAATTATCAAGTATCAATTCTCAATTATGGAAAAGACTCCTTTCTTCCACGCCCTAAAGATAGATGAAGACACTTGTATTGGCTGCTCGCGCTGCATGAAGATTTGCCCTACCGAGGCATTGCGCGTGCGCGATGGCAAGGCTGTCCTGGTTCCTGACCGCTGCGTCGACTGCGGCAACTGTTTCAAGGTCTGCCCCACCCGTTCCATCTTCATCGATCAGGATGACTTTGACGACATCTTCAACTTCCCTATCCGAGTCGCCTTGGTGCCCGCCGTCTTCATGGGCCAGTTCCCGAACGACATCACCGTGTCGCGCATCTACGGCATCCTCAAGGATCTGGGCTTCACCCACGTGTTGGAAACCGAGTCTTCCATACCCATTTATACCGCAGCCAAAAACAAATACGCCGCCGAAAACCCAGACATTAGGCCGCTCATCTCGACCTTCTGTCCGGCCATCGTGCGCCTCATCCAGGTGAAGTTCCCCGGCCTGACCGAGAACCTCATCCCCTTGCGTGCGCCCCTCGACATCACGGCCATGTATATCCGCCGTAAACTTAAAGAAGAGTTGGAAATAAAAGATGACCAAATCGGCATCTTCTACATCACGCCTTGCGCGGCCAAGATTGCCGCTGTGAAGAGCCCTGTGGGCGAAGAGAAATCGCTCGTTGACGGTGTCATTAATATGGACTCTTTGTACAACCGCGTTTATAAGGAAATCAAGAAGCAAGGGCACGGCTACAAGGAACAGAAATTGCCCGTCTCGCAGCTCTCTGCCGATGGTGTGCTGACTTCACTGACCAATGGCGAACGCCGTCTCTCGGATGCACAGCACTCCTACTCTATTGACGAAATCCACAACGTTATCGAGTTTCTGGAAAAGGTCGAGAATGAAGAAATTGAGGATGTCGATTTCCTTGAACTGCGCGCCTGCGACCAGAGCTGCCCCGGTGGCATCCTGACCTGCGACAACCGTTTCCTCATCTGTGAGCGCGTGTTTGGTCGTGCCCGTAAGATTGCCGACCGCGAACGCAAGGGCGAACAGACCAAAGACCACGAGCTGGAAGAAGAGCGCAACTACCTGATGCGCCATATGAAGGTCGGCGACATCAATCCGCGCTCGATGCTCGTCTTGGATGACAACATCGCTGTAGCTTTGGAGAAAATGAAGAAGATTGACGAATACCGTGCCCGTCTGCCCCAGACCGACTGCGGCATCTGTGGCGCCCCCACCTGCGACGCTTTGGCTCATGACATCGTTTGCGAAGACGCCGAGTTGACCGACTGTGTCTTCATCCAACGCAACCTCGAAGCTCGAGGCAACATGGACGTGCAGGAATCCCTCAAAATCATGGAGGTGATTTGGGGCAAGGCGAAGATGAATGACTATGTGAAGAAGAAGTAAATAAGCATCTCCACAAAAAGCCGCCAGTGGGATTTTTCCGCTGGCGGCTTTTTGGTTTTAGCCCGTTACGGCTGTAACGAAACAAAGCTTATTTATTACCCGAACACACGGCTCGAATCGATTGTCCACTGCGGCGGTTGTTGCGGCTCACGCTGTAACTGTCCGAAGAGAAGTAGAAGCACCATGCGTAGTACGGGCGGCTCGTGTAGAGTGAACTTGACCAGTAGTAACCATAGCTGCCTGCGCCCTCGAGGCTGCTATCGTTGCGGTAGCCAGCACCGGGCAGGAAGAGACTATTGCCATTTGAGGCAGTAAACAAACGACCTTCCACACCGTTTTGCGTCGTCCAAGTATGAGTAGTGTTTTGATACAGTTCCTGCCACTCTTCCTTTGTGGGCATGCGCCAGTCTGAACCCCAGTTGGCCGTGGCTGCGTCGTCCTCAGGCAAAAGTGTTGTCAGATTGTCGGTGAAACCATTGTAGCCGTAGTTAGAGTTATTGCAGTACTTGGTCATCGTGCTAAGGCTGCCGTTGCAATACTGGTAGGTGCTCCAGTTGTAGGTGTCCTTCGGCTGGGTCTCGCCCCAGGCGAAGTAGTCGCCGTAGTCTTCGGGATTCTCAGCGCCCACGTTGCAGGTGGCCCACAGCAGGCCGCTCGGCAGACCGAGATCGACGTAGGCGTGTGTATCAGAGGCTTCTGTCTGGAAGACCAGGGTTCTGGACTCTTCACTTTCTGAATAGTACATGTAGCCTTGTCCTGGAATCAGGGTGGTAAAATCGCCATCCCACTCTCCCAAGTATTCGGTAAGACCACCAAAGCTCGCGATACCGTCACCAAACTCGGGCTCGAAATCACCCAAGGCATCCTCAATGGTCATCTCGCTGTCCATGGGGAATCCAATCCAGTTCCATCCTGGATTGATTGTGATTTCTATGTTTTCAGGATTGACAACTGGGCCTTCCAATGTAACCGTGCAACCGGCGTTGACCTCTATCATGATCATCTCATTGTTCGTCAGCTGGTAATCCTCCAAGCCGAGCCACAAGCCGTTGCCGATATACTCGGCTTGGTCATTAAATGTGGCAATCGTCACACCATAGTCACCAAGGGCATCTTCCAGCATCTCAAGTCCGTTGACATTGTTTATGTCAATGTACGTGCTGAACCAATTCCAGCCATCTTGTAATTCAATGGTTTGTTGATACAGACTCGGTTTCTCAATGCAGTTGGACCAAGATAGTGGCAAGGCTCCTTCTTCAATAAAGCCTCGGATCATCCAACAATATCCAGATCCGCCCACATTGGCTAAATCATACCAGTTGTTGCCATCAAAACTAATCCAACGGCCATTAGGGTCGCCCGAGTCGAGGCTGACATTAGCCGGATAGCTGCCGTATTCGCTGAAAACAATCCACAAATTCTGTGTTCCATCGATGTCGATCGCTTGACTCAGCGGAACCTCATGAAAGGCATTGCCACCCACCGGAATGAAAACATCAGAATACACCAATGTGCTGGATGACGGCATGCTGCCCAAATATACGTCAAGGGTAATTGATTCGGTATTAAAGGAGTTTTCGTAAAGAGCCACTTTCGACAGGTTGTTCCCAATGTATGATGTCAGCATATCACTTGGATACATAATTCCCCAATATAAAGTGCTACCGCTACCGCCTGTACCCATTGACGTAACATAAGTGCCATCGTCATAATAGAGCCATCCATCGTTAAAACTCACACGAGACGGTTCTCCAAACTGATCAAGTGCAGGATTCAAAGATGCTGAAACGTCAAGCGTATGGTGATTTGGTGCAATTTGGGAATCATTCCACTGGATTTCTGTGACCTGGCCCTTTCCGTTAACAATACCTACTCCATATTTATAATTGCCTGGTGCCAGCATTGTCCATTCGTGGTCTATATATTGGTTCTCTGTCACATTTTCGGCAATCAGTTCCTCTTCTCCTTCATCACAACTGCAGCGATAGACGTTATATAGTGAACGATTGTCGTACCAATGCACCCTAACATAAGGGCTGTATGGATTGTTGGTATTCGGATAATGCTCTGCGATGACTTGTAAGGGCATGACATCTACCGTGATTGTTTCTGAAGAAGCTGAAAGCAACCCATTTGCATCAACACTTTTCAAGTAATAAGTGAATGTCGCGTAGGGTAAATCACTGTCGAGATAAGTCAGGTTGCTTGTATTGCCAATAAGCGTTTCGTTCCTGTAAATGTTGTATGACTGGGCGGTGCTGGCTGCGTTCCATGACAATGATACATCCTTGCCAACCACAGTGGCAACTAGATTCGTTGGAGGGTCGCAATCAGAAGAGGTACCATAAGAGAAGGAAATAGTGTTTCCCGCATTCGTGATATTGTAGATTCTGAAGTTATTGTCAATAGTACCATCGGTGAAAAACGGATAGGCGCTTGTAGAAGCACTGAATTCGGTCCTGCCCACAATGGAACTGAAATATGCATTGTACAGACTGCCATTCACTGTGGAGGAACCTCCAGGCCTGAAAATATAAACCTCATCATAAATGCCATTGTCTGGATCGTAGTTTTCATTACCTTCAAAACGAGTGTCGATACGGTAAACAAGAAGTCCTGAGCCTGGCAATCCTGTTTCAAACAGCGATGTGTTGTCCCTGTATTCCAACACGTAGAATTGGTTAGGGTCTTCCGACTGGATTTTGTAGGCAATATTGGTCGGTGTAGCCGAGCTGATGGGGTTCAAGGTGTATGTTCCAGCCTGGGTGATTTCAGGGATTTGATCAATCCAGTGGCCGTATTTCATTTTCATATAGGCACCGCAATGTTGGGGAGGCGTCGTATTGGCGTGCATCAAATCCCAAATTCCAACAGCATCGGGCCCCGAATAGGAATAATGGTACAAGTCAGGTGCGCCCAAGGAATGGTTCATCTCGTGGCACATTGTTGACGTGTTGAAATAGTCTGTTGCATCAGCCAGTTGGAAATTGAACGTGTAAACATGCTTGCCGTTAATTGTTACGCTTCTATCATATAGGGCCCATTTGTGAGGCCAAAGTAGCGAATTCCAGTCGCCAACATCACCACGAACGATGAAGCAGACATTGTCGACATAACCATCGTTATCATAGTCGATGTTTAAGCTAGTAGGAACAGGATAGTTGGCATTGATGTAATTCACAGCACGTTGAAGCAGACCAAATTCACGACTGGTCCTATTACTGTCTTGATAACCGTTGGGATTGGTTGTGGCATTGTAAGGCTGGTAATAACTCCGAGGATAGGTGTCCTGGTAGGAGATAATGGTCTCGCCATTATGCCCCGGATAGAAATAGGTCGGAATCTCAATGGCACCATATGAAGCTGCCCTGAAATAGGTTCTCATCGAAACGGCATTCTGGGATTCATCGTTGAACATATTGTTGATGGAAGAATAGGTGTTGGTAAATTCTGCATCGTCAGAAAAACGGATGAATATGGAAATGTTGTTGAGCGTGCCGTGGTTGGGAAGGCCGTCTCGGTTGACAACAGGTTTGTCGTATTCATGCCAAGCTTTTCTCCTTGCCATCCATTCTTGGGGCGAAATGAGATTGAAAGGCTTCAGGTTTTTGCTAGCAGGGTCTACCCTACCCGCTACAAACTCTGTGGCTACCAGTTTGCCGTCTCGTTTATCGGCGTAAACGTAAAAGCCCGTTTTGGGGTGTTGCATGATGGTGAATCCGTTTTCATCATGGAGGTAGTTGAAATACTCATCACCAGAGGCATAGCAATGCAATACGGCACCATCAGGTTGGGTTAATGTCTTGGGGACATCCTTCAAATAAGCGGCATGGGCAACCATGAGGCTGGTACATGCCAGAATCAGCAGGAAAAATCTTTTCATAATGTGGTATTTTGTTGGTTTGTAAAGGCGGGTTAAAGACGCTTCAAAGTTAGGGAAAAAAATCAATCATCAAGGGTTTTGTCAATATTTCTGAGAGATTCCCTTCGGGAAATCGAAGATTCGACGAAGTCAATCCTCACACTTTGCGTCATTGCGAGGAGGAACGACGAAGCAATCTAGATAATATGCATACTGCCTGGATTGCTTCGTTCCTCGCAATGACGCGAAGCGGCAGTCCGGCGCGAAGCGACGCATGCAAAAACGGCCACCCTCAAACGAGAGCGGCCGTTTGGCGTTCAGTCAAGCCCGAGGATTATTGTTTGTCATTTAATCCAAGTCTTGGCTTCTTAGTTTTGTTTGGAGAAACAGCTTTAACCCTGGCCTTTGATCCTCCTGTCTGGAAGACAAAGGTCGTGGTATAATCTCTTTCTGAATAGTACATGTAGCCTTGTCCAGGAATCAAGGTGGCAAAATCGCCATCCCACTCTCCCAGGTATTCGGTAAGACCGCCAAAGTTCGCGATACCGTCTCCAAACTCGGGCTCGAAATCACCCAAGGCATCCTCGATGGTCATCTCGCTGGCCATGGGGAATCCAATCCAGTTCCATCCAGGGTTGATGGTGATTTCTATGCTTTCAGGATTGATGACCAGGCCTTGCAGCGTAACCGTGCAATCGGCGTTGACCTCTATCATGATCATCTCATTGTTCGTCAGCTGGTAATCCTCCAAGCCGAGCCACAAACCATCGCCGATATACTCGGCTTGGTCATTAAATGTGGCAATCGTCACACCATAGTCACCAAGGGCATCTTCCAGCATCTCAAGTCCGTTTACACCGTTCATGTCGATGTAGGTGCTAACCCAGTTCCATCCCTCAACCAACTCTATCGTCTGCGACGGCATCTCATCCGTAAAGTTGGCCACAAGGTCTCTGTCAGAGGTAACCGTGAAACTGTAGCTGGCGCTTGTGGAAACGAGGGCACCATTTTCAGTCCACCCTGCGAAATAGTATTCTGGGTTGGGCGTGGCAGTCACCGTGCAGGATTCGCCATAATTGTAGTTTCCGGTGCCTGTGGACTGATTCTCGCCTTCCACGATAGTGATGTCGTCAATGCATAAGACCCATTGGTCTGAGCAGCCCCAGTGGCGGATTGCGATATAGCCCATGCCGCTGTAAGCACTCAAGTCAACGGTATAGGGCTCAGAGGTATAACCAGCTTGGCTCAAAGACAAAATCCAAGTCGCAACGGTCGTGAAGCTGGCAGTGTTGGTGTTATCGGTCGTTGATACCACCACGGAGAACTTCTCTGCACAATAACTGGTGTTCCTGGCGCCTGCATAGAAGGAGATGCTTCCCCCCAAACGTACCTGCGGAGAGACAAGATAGTTGTCGGGAGTGACAGCACCGTAAGCAGTGCCGTTTGGCGAGGTGGCAGAAATGTAAGATTCGGACATCATGAATCCCGAAGAGCTGTTATGGCCGAATGATGACCAATCGTGGGCACCCCCATTGCTATATGAAACATGCGTGGTGTTATGGTGCCAGTTGTTCGGTGAATTGCCAGTATCGCCTTTCAAGACAGTCCAGCCTTGGACACCGTCTTCGAAGTCGTAGACGAGCTCGTCTCTGTTGCGCGTGCCAACGGTGACAGAGCCACCTTCGGCAGGATTGGCCGTGGCTGTCACAGTATAGCTGTTGATTGTGAAGTTGGCCACCAATGTAGTGGCTTCGGTCACAGTGAAACTATAGGTAGCGTTGGTGGAGACTGTGGTACCATTCTTCATCCAATTGGTGAAGGTATAACCCTCGGATGCTGTAGCCGTCAAGGTGGCAGTAGCACCGTGGTCATAGGTGCCCTCACCCGTGATGGTACCGCCAGTGGAAGGTTCAGCCGTAGCTGTCACTTCATAGCTGTTCAGCGTGAAGTTGGCAACGTATGAGGCGTTTTCTGTGACGGTGAAGCTATAGGTGGCATTAGTGCTTACTTGGGTACCATTCTTTGTCCAGTTGGTGAAGGTGTAGCCCGTGTTAGCGGTTGCAACCAATGTGCAGGTGCCGTTTTCATAGTAGGTGCCTGCGCCAGTGACGATGCCGCCAGCAGTCGGATTGGCCGTGGCAGTGATGGTGTATTGCGCACCAGAACCAGGAATGACCGTACCATTGAGGCTAACTGAGGCACTGGTGGTGCCAGAAGTCAAGGTTATGTTGCCACTGTAGTTACCTGGGCTCACCCCAGAGCTGAGGTGGACAAAGACGTTAGATTGGATGCTGCCGTTTGAAGGTGTCAGCGTCAGCGTGCCGTTATAGGTGCCGCCGATGGCGGAGCTGACCTCATAGCCTGTGGGGGCAGTGACAATCAGGTTGGCCTGGAGGTTTCTGCCGATGACAGCAACGCTTTGTGGGTTGGAAGCCGTGGCGCCTGAAGTCGCCTCGAAGCCGGTCAAGCTAGTGGGTGACACGAAGAGGTAACCGTCAGTGCTAGGCACTTCCTTAGTGATTTTCATCTGGGCATTGACCTGAAGTGAACTGGCTGTCACAGAAACATTTCCAGTGGGGTCTGGGTTAGTATTGTCGTTCCTGTAATAGATGGCTCTGTTGGCACCAGTTGAATAGGTGTAGAATTGGCTGTTGGTGGTCCAAGATCCCGTATTATCGTCAACGGTGAGGAGCACATTGCTAGTTCCGTTGTATGCAAATGGCGTGGTTAATGTGATGGTATTCCAACCTTGATTAAAGGTGTAAGAACCTGAGTAGACCAGCTGGTTGGAGGTCACGGTTGACCATGCTGTGATGGTGGAGCTGGAGGTATGTGACATATACACTTGGAGGCTCCTGGGATTGGAACTGGTCGAGGTGTTATAATAGAAACTGATAGCGGTGATGGTGCCAGCTGTGCCTAACTCTGAAGCAGTATAAATCTGCTGGGTCAGTGAATACTTGTAATAGTCACCGGTAGGCAGATAGTAGCCAGAGGTAGTGCCGCTGCCGATGGTCACTTCACCGCCTTGAGGTGCGGTGAAAATACCGACCACGGTGACATTGTAGGATGGCAAAGTGAAGCTGTTGTTCGTGACGGTGACAGAGGTGGTAGCATCGCCGGTCTTAAAGACGACCCAGCTGTCGAACACATAGCCCGTGGCAGGTGTGGCCGTCAAGGTGACGGTAGTGCCTGCAGAGCCACCGGTCGGGTTGGCACTGATAGTACCGTTAGTGGCAGGAGCCAAAGTGACACTGTAGCCAACCACAAAGGTCGCGCTCACCGTGACATTGCTGTCGGGCATGGTAAACTGGTTATTCGTCACCGTGATGTTGTTGTTGCTGGCATCCATGACGGTCCATGATCCCAAGTAGTATCCTGAAGCAGGTGTGGCAGTTAATGTGATGATATCACCCATGTAGGCCGAAGTCGGGCTGGCGCTGATGGTGCCGTTCTGCGTTGTGTTACAGGTCACCGTGTGTTGTTGCAAGGCGGTGAAGTTGGCTACGAAGGTGCTATCGCTCGTGACCGTGAAGGAGTATGGGTTATTGGTGGACACTTGTGTGCCGTTCATTGTCCAGTTGGTGAAAGCATAGCCGCTGTTGGCAATGGCCGTCAAGGTGGCAATGCTGCCTTGGTTGTAGGTGCCTGTTCCTGTGACGGTGCCTGCTTCGGTCGGATTTGCCGTAGCGGTAATGATGTAGGGCTGTGATTGTTCGAAGTTCGCTACACAGGCTGTGTTTTCAGTTACATAGAATTTATAGGTGGGATCGGTCGAAGCCACACTTCCATTTCTCGTCCAATTGACAAAGGTATAACCATTATTGGCCGTGGCGGTAAGGGTACACAAGGTATGGGCAGTATAGGTGCCTGCTCCAGTTACTGTGCCACTTCCCGTGGGATTAGCAGTAGCCGTGACGGTATAGGAGCCTGAAGTTCCTCCACCACCACTGGAGTATTGGGTGAGCGAGACATTGGAACCACCAGTGACCGTGGCATCAAGATAGCATTTGGGGCCATAAAAGACGGGCGTACCACTACTAACGGTGACACCGCTTTTGAGCGTCGGTGTGGATGGAGCCGAAATCACCAACCCAGAGGAACTGCCACCACCAGGACCGCCTCCGCCAGGACCAAAACCTCCTCCGCCACCACCACTACTGATGGATGGAGTAAAGAAAGCGATGACATTGCCTCCATAGGTCATTGAGTACCAAGTGTTACTGCTCACTGATGAGGCTTGATAGCATGTTTGTGCAAGGGAGCTGCCCGATTCCAGTCCGCCGATGGCAATGAGGATACCGCCATTGAAATGGAATTTCTTGTTTTCCTCTGAATTGGCATCAATGGCCACTTCAGGAGCTGCAGCACCGATGGCATAGATAAGGCCGTCCTCAATGATCACATTGCCGTTGGCATCGATACCATCATTGTTGTTGGAACGAGAATAGAGATAGCCACCTCCGATGTACAAATCTTGGGCCGCGTTGATGCCATCGTCGTAGGCATCAATCGTGGTCTCGCCGCCTGTGACGTTGAGGTAATTCTTACTCTCGATGCCTTCGGCGTTGCGACCTGTGGTAGTGACATGGGTGGTGCCTCCACTGATGTTGATGCCGCCGTAGCAGATGGTGGTGCTGCTCGTTTCGTCCTTGTAGCCGGCTTTGATGCCTTTCGCTGCCGAATAGTAATTATTATCGACCCAATCTGTGTTTGATGTGTAGTTGGTGTTTTCGTTGCCGTTGCCGTCATTGTAATACAATCCACCAGAAGTGGATACTGTGATGTTGCCACCACTGATATTCAGCACGTTGTCGCATTTCATGCCTTTGCCGCCTGAGCCGGTGGCGGTGAGAGTAAGCGTACCTCCACTGATGTTGATGTCACCATCGGCACTCAATCCGCAAGCTGCATTGGTTTCTTGGTCAGTTGCGTCCCACTCGCCTTTGCCTGTGGTAGTGACATTGATGACGGCAGTGCCAGAGATGTACGCATCGCCCTGACATTTAATGCCTTTGGCAGCGATGGCATCGCTGTTGATCGTGATGGTGCCACCACTGACATAAAAATTTCCAGAGTCTTCATCCTCGTGGTTGACAGTCATACCTGTAGAGGTTTCGCCGTCGAGGTCACACTGGATGCCGTCATCGCCTGTGCCGCTGATGTTGATTGTGCCGCTCTCCATAAGGAAATACTGGTTGCACGAAATACCATCGTCCACAGCTGATGTGACGTTGATAGTGGCGTTCTTGACGGAGATGTATTCGCCCGCCTTAATGGCATGACTCTTATTACCAACAACATTAAGTGTGCCTTGCTGTTTGAACTCAGCATGCCCCTTCACATAGAGACAGCCTTTCTGCGAGCCGCTTGCCGCATCTGTGAGGGTGTTGGTGGTACCCGTAATGACCTTCACGTTAATGCGCTTGCCGTTCTGGATGTGTACGGCGGCACCGCTGTAAACGGGATTCGAGTTGGTCAGTGTTAAGCCATTCAGTTCGATCGTGGCCTTGTAGGAACCCGACATGTAGAACTCGCCGTTGGTTGATGTGCCGGTGAGCGTGTAGGTGATTTCTTGGGCCACGCTACTGCTTTGAGCAATAGAGACGTGTGCTCCACTTTGCGTGACGGTTAGGTATTGCGCCACGTTGTCGTCAACAGTCACCGTTGCTGTATTGCCGTTGTAGGTAACAGTGACGCTGTTGTCTGCCCAGGCCCATATACAGGCCAAGGCCATCATTAATGTCAAAAATAATTTCTTCATGATTTGGTTATTAAAAGCTTGCAAAGGTATTACTATAATATAGGACTATCTTCCACCAAAAGACGAAACAATATGGCAAAAAGTCGGATAAATCAGTTTTATTATAGAAATAATGGTATTTTTGCAAACAAAAGGTCGAAAAACCATGAATAAAAGTCCATCAACGCTCCAATTGCCTCATCCCGTTGTAGTATTAAACCAGAAAATTGAGGAGCACGGTGTCTTTCTCGTTGAGGATGTCGTAAGGCTGCCTTCTTCCGACATACCTAACGAACCTTTCGTGTCGCCCCATCTTGTGATCGTCATCTGCCATCAAGGCTATTCGATTGGCGAATACGACATGAAGCCTATCAACTTTTGTGCCCACGACTTCTCATTGGTCTATCCCAACCATCCCATACTGGCCAAGGAAACCTCAGAAGACTATCGCTCCACTCTACTCATTATCTCATCAAGTTTTTATGATGAATTACGCCCGCGTCTCACTTACGGAAACAGCCTTTTGTTCCATAGTCAGCCAAGTTTCCATCTTAGTGAGGAACATTACCTCTGCATCTGCGATGCCATAAAGCTGCTGAAGTCAGTCCTCAGTTTCGACTTACCGTCGCGAAAAGAAACGGCCATAGGAATCCTTGACGTGATATCGAAGCTGGTCGACAATTTCCGACAGACCGATGATAAGGTCGAAAACCGACAATCCATTACCGACGACAACCTGTTGTTCAGGAAGTTTTATGATTTGTTGGCACTGCACTACAAAGAAAGTCGCGAGGTGCAATTCTATGCCCAATTGCTTTGCCTTTCACCTAAATATTTTGGCAAACTCATCAAAAAAGACACGGGTATCAGTGCCGTTCAATGCATAGCCCATTATGTCGTCATTCAAGCCAAGACGTTGCTACATTATCGGCCCGACCTGACCATCCAGCAAATCAGCCAACAACTTGGCTTCGACGACTCCATGTCGTTCTCAAGGTATTTCAAGGCCAGTGCCGGAATCTCACCCAAGGAATACAGGAAGCAACATTTTTCAAATGGCTAATTGAGATTCCACAAAAACGGCCACCCTCAAACGAGAGCGGCCGTTTCAAGTTCAGTCAAGACCGAGGATTATTGTTTGTCGTCTAATCTAGGTCTTGGCTTTTCTTCGTTCTTAGTTTTGTTTGGAGAAACAGCTTTAACCCTGGCCTTTGATCCTCCTGTCTGGAAGATAAAGGTAAAGGTATAATCTCTTTCTGAATAGTACATGTAGCCTTGTCCAGGAATCAAGGTGGCAAAATCGCCATCCCACACTCCCAGGTATTCGGTAAGACCACCAATGTTTGCTATTCCGTCTCCAAACTCGGGGTCGAAATCACCCAAGGCATCCTCGATGGTCATCTCGCTGGCCATGGGGAATCCAATCCAGTTCCATCCAGGGTTGATGGTGATTTCTATGCTTTCAGGATTGACGACCAGGCCTTGCAGCGTAACCGTGCAATCGGCGTTGACCTCTATCATGATCATCTCATTGTTTGTCAGCTGGTAATCCTCCAAGCCGAGCCACAAACCGTCGCCGATATACTCGGCTTGGTCATTAAATGTGGCAATCGTCACACCATAGTCACCAAGGGCATCTTCCAGCATCTCAAGTCCGTTGACACCGTTCATGTCGATGTAGATGCTAACCCAGTTCCATCCCTCAACCAACTCTATCGTCTGAGTCACAGAAGTCGCAGGTGCCGCCGAAACTTCCACGTCGTCAACATACCAGTCATTGCCATTGTAGCCGGCATACTTGAAGGCGAGAGTGATGGTCTGGCCTAAGTAGGCACTGAGATCGATGGTGGTTTCTTCCCACACATCACTTGCCGTTTCGGCTGACCAAAGCACAGTTTCGTTGCCGCCATTGAGCAGCACGACTGTGTTGTTGCCTGCTACAAAGTAATTAGTATAATTATTAATCGACCAGAAGGTGAATTGGGCTGTCGGAGCATTAGCGGAAAGCTCGATGTCTGGCAGCACTAAATAGTTGTCGCCGTAATATTGGCTATAAGCACTAGTCGAACCGGAATAGACATAAGTGCTGTTGGTGTTTCTTATCCATTGATATGAGCCCGTTGAATAGTTTTCCCAGCAGTCAGGTGCAAAGTCAGTGTCTTCAAAGCCTTCAAAGAATGGGTTGCCAGCATCAACGTAGACGGCTCCGCACCTGGTGGCGAAGCTGGCCTTTTTACTCCACTGAGTGTGACCGTTATCGTTGCAGCTGGTGTTGTTGCCTCGCACCTGCCATAGATAGTTGGTAGAGGGGTCGAGATTGACGATATCAGTAGTGGTACCGGCAATGTTGTTCACATTAATCCACTGCCCTATCGGAATGTCGTTGTCACCGATGGTGATGTCGTCCAAATAGACGTAATACTTATAGTCGCCATAGTAATGGAAGGCAATGTATTTCACATTTTCGGGTAGCTCTTGTGTATATTCCACCCAACTAGTGGTAAGGCCAAGATCATCACTCCAAGTGAAGGCATCCAAGTCATCAGAGGTGGTGGAATAACCAACATACAAGTTTTCAGCATTATTACTGGACTTCATTGCATAGAACTTGAGTTCACCCATCGTGGTCAGTTGGGAAGAAACCAGATATTGGTTGTAGTCTTCACCATCTTCCGCATAGTGGTAAGATGAGAACCTAAAACCATGCGTGCCGCTGTATGCAGCGGTATAGAATCCGGCGGAATTGACATTCACTCCGATGTCATTTGCGTTGTTATTGCTGATGAAAGTCCAGTCGACAGCAAATGTTTCCTCATCTTCGAAGTCTTCATAGAAAGGAGGAGCAACTCTGTATCGCAGGTTGTAGCTGTCCTGATAACTGGTCCAGGCAAGGGTGGCAGAATAGGATGTGATGTCGGTGGTGGTTAAGAACGTAGGAGTCCAGCAGTCTATTGACGAAGTGAAGCCAAAGTAGACTTGATTCTTCTTGCTCATAAGCGTCCCAATGTAGGCTGAAGGATGGATTGGGTCGTAGTTCGTGCCGTCACTATAGATGTAAAGGGACTGGTCGCCATTAGCATTATAGATTCGGCAAGCCATGTGAGGTGTAGAATAATTTCCTGAGTTGTCATCCATGACAAGGACAAGGTTGGAGGTGCCATCGTAGACAAAAGGCTTGTCAAAGGTGATGACAGTCCATTCGTTGCAAACCATGGTCACACTGCCGCTGAACACCTTGTCTTCTTCAGAAATGCTGATCCAGTCGTGTTCGTTGACAAACTCAAACTTATTTGTCGGCTTCAGGTAGATATCATAGGTACGTGTCTTCGTGTTATTATTTCCTTGATTGTAGAAGGCGATGCTGCTGATATTGCCCGCCGTGCCAATCTCGTTGGCAGTGTAGATCTGTTGCGATAACCCATAGTTGTAGTATGAAAAGCTAGGAAGATAATTGTTAGTGGTGCCGTTTCCATTACCAACAAATGCCCATGCCGCAGGCATTTCCTCGCAATCCATGTCAAATTTATAAGAAGATTCACCAGTAAGGACGGCACTCGCGCAAGCCAAATTGCCGTTGGCATAGCGCACCTCGAAGGGGTATTGGTCGGAGAATGTTCCATTCTGCATGTTCAACTCGACATGACTCCCGTTGATTAACGGCAATGTGAAGGTGGCGGTCTGTTCACCATTTAATACACCAAACAAATGGCTCATCCCGTTTCCAAAATGCACCTCCAGATAATGGCTGCCCCAATTGTGGTCATAGTTTTCAAAGTTGAACGTGAGATTGCAGACATCGGTGCCTTCAAAGAAATTCGCCCTCAGTGTCCTGTCGCCTGTAACAATGAACTCATATTCCCCTTCGTCTGAGACGGCCACACCATCGGTTCTCATCCAATCCAAGAAGGTATGGCCTGAACTGGCCGTGGCTTTCAGTCGGCACAAGTCACCGTAACCGTATTGTCCACCTCCCGTCACCGTTCCCATCGATGCATCATTCGTGGTTACGGTGATGGTGTATACGGGTCTGTTGAGTATGATCTGGTTCTTCACTGTCATGAGTACACCCGTGTAAGAAGATGGACTGGAGGGATCGTAGTTGGTGTTGTCGCTGATGATACGGAGTGTCTGGTTTGAGAGTTCATGGAAATCGTTCGTGGCATCAAACACACGGCATTTCATATGGGGTGAGTTGGTATAAGTGCCCGTGTTGTCGTCCACGACGAGCAACAGATTGTTGGAGCCATTGTAGCTAAAGGGCGTGTCGAGCTCGATAGTGGTCCAAAGACCTTCCTTCATGGTCACGCTGCCGCTGTATACTTTATCGGACGAAGATACTGGAATCCAGTCCGTAGTGCTATCAAAGTTTGCTCTGGTTGTGTGCATCAGGTAGATATCGTAGGTGCGTGTCTTTGTGGCTCCCTCATTGAAGAAAGAGATGCTGGTGATGGTAGTGATTCCGCTTAACTCGACTCTCCTGTAGATTTGTTCTGTCAAGCCATACTTATAATACGAATAACTGGGAAGATAGACACTGGTATTCTCGCCTTCGCCGATAACCGTACCTGCATTCTCCAGAGGCATGAAGACGGCCTCAAGCTCGGTATCTTCAATGACGGTAAAACTGTAGGTAGCATTACAGCTGACCAGCGTCCCGTTCTTGCTCCAGTGCATGAATTGGTAATTGGAGTATGGTGTGGCCGTGACAGTGCATGAGGTTCCATTGGCATAGGTCCCCGCACCAGTCATAGAGCCTCCGCCATTCGGATTGGCTGTAAGAGTTACGGTCCAAGGGAGGCATTGGTAATTGGTGAAATTGCTCCAGCCTGAGGCCGCTTGATAGTTGCTGATAGAGCCGCAGGGCACATAGACAGGGATGCCCGTTGGAACAGCCTCAAATGCACCATTGCCCAAAGTGGGTGGTATTTCGGGATGGACCGTTAGGGAAGCTAAGTTGATGCATTTATAGAATGTAGAATTACCTATCGTGGTCACGGAATTATTAATGGTCAACGCTGTAAAACTTTGGCACCATGCGAAAGCGAAATCGCCTATTGTGGTCACGGATTCAGGGATGTTAAGAGTACCCGTGCAGTTTATACCATACAATGCGAAATTGCCTATAGTGGTCAAGCTGTTGCCGAGGGATAGCGAAGAATTAAAGCCATAGCATTCAGCGAACGCATAATTGCCTATCGAAGTCACAGAGTTGGGGATACTCAGTGAGCCTGTGAAGTTACTGCACTGGAAGAACATATAAGCGGGGATTCTTGTCACATTACTGCCGATGGTGAGCGAGGTGGCGGCAGCGCATCCTTCGAAAGGTTTGGTATCTTCAGCAACATCTGCGCAATTGATAGCGTTGTAGTTGATTTGGGTGATACTACTGCAGTACCCGAAAGCTTTTTTTCCTATCGAAGTCACGCCACTACCAATGGTCAGACTTGTAAAGCCTGTACAATACCAGAAAGCATACATGCTTAACGTGGTCACTGAATTCGGGATGGTCAAGGGTCCAGTAAATTTGGAATTAGTGAAAGCATCTACGTCTAATGAAACCAAGGAGTTACCAAGGGTCAGTGAGCCTGTGAAGCCGGTGCAATTTCTGAAAGCACCGATGCCAATCGAGGTCACGGAATTCGGGATAGTCAAAGAGCCCGTGAAGTTGGAGCACTCGAAGAAGAGATAATTCGGGATTCTTTGCACGCTGTTGCCGATGGTGAGTGTGGTGGCAGTGCATCCTTCGAAAGGTCTTGCTGAAGAGGATATATTGGCGCAATTGATGGCATTGTATTCCACTTGTGTGAAGCCTCTATCGTTTTGGAAAGCACTCTCGCCTATTGAGGTCACAGAACTAGGGATGGTCAACGTACCTGTGAGGTTAGTGCAACCGGTGAAAGCCCAACCGCCTATCGTGGTCACGGAATTGCCGAGACTCAAGCTTGTGAAGCCATTGCAAAAACCAAACGCTCCTAAGCCAATGGTGGTCACGGAATTCGGGATGGTCAGACTGCCAGTGCACGCCACATAATAAAAAGCATATTTGCTGATGGTGGTCAAGTTATTGCTAAGGGTCAGTGTGCCGTTGAAGCCAGTACTCCAAGCAAAAGCGCCTTCATCAATAAAAGTCACAGTATTGGGAATCACCAAGTTGCCCGTGAATCCAGTGCAATCTGCGAAACAATATCTGCCGAGGGTGGTCAGAGAGTTGCTGAGAGTCAGCGAACCAGTAAAACCAGAGCAACCATCAAAAGCATAGTTATCTATAGAAGTCACTGTATTCGGAATGGTCAGCGAGCCTGTAAGGCCGCTACAATTATAAAAAGCGTGATCACCAATCGCGGTCACGGTGTAAGAAACGCCATTAATGATCTTGGTTTCGGGGATGAAGAGCTCACCTGTGGCGCTGGTGCCGTCCACGTGACCCGTCACGGTAACGGACACACCATCGGCGTTGATGGAATAGGTCAAGGGGTCGCAATACTCCTGCATGTTAGAGAACGCATTCCAGCCCGAGGCACTCTGATAGGTGCTCAATTTTCCGCACGGAACCTTCACAAGAGCGGTCGTTGGCATAGAATAAAATGCGTTTGAGCCCAAAGTGGGGGGCGTCTCGGGATAGACCATCATGGAAGTCAAGCCTGTGCAACCATTGAAAGCATCATTACCTATTGAGGATACGGAAGCACCGATAGTCAGCATACCCGTAAAGCCGCTGCAACCACAGAAAGCATAATTGCCTATCAAGGTCACGAAATTGGGGATGGTTAGCAGACCAGTGAAACCAGTGCAGCCATAGAAAGCAGAGTTCTGTATCTGGATTACAGAGCCAGGAATAATCAGCTCACCAGTGAGTCCAGTGCATTCATAGAAAGCTGCTTGGCCTATCGTGGTCACGGAATTTGGGATAGACAATGTGCCTGTAAAACCACAATAACCAAAAGCCAAATCACCGATAGAAGTCAAGGATGAACCAAGTGTCAGGCTACCTGTGAAGCCGCTACAATTACGGAAAGCATAATCAGATATCTCTGTCACTGAATTCGGAATAACCAGGCTTCCCGTGAAGCCACTGCAACCATCGAAAGCACGCCATCCAATTGAAGTCACTGAATTACCGATGGTCAAACTCGTGAATCCAGTGCATCCCAAAAACATACTTGAAGGAATCCTTTGAACAGCATTGCCAATGGTGAGGCTGCCTCCACAACCTTCAAAAGGCTTGGCAGTATACTCAACATTCGCGCAATTGATAGCGTTGTATATCACTTCTGTGAAGCCGTCGTCGGAATCGAAAACGCTTGCACCCATCGAAGTCACACCTGTGCCGATGGTCAACGTGCCATTAAAACCCTGGCACCAACCAAAAGCGCTGTCGCCTATTGTAGTCACGGAATTAGGGATGGTCAGTGAGCCTTTTAAACCATCGCAACTATTGAAAGCCCAGCTGTCTATCGTGGTCACGGAATTGCCGAGGGTCAAGCTCGTAAAATGATCGCAAGCATAAAAAGCATGGCTACCTATCGTGGTCACCGAATTGGGGATGGTCAGCGGACCTGTGAAGGTGTGGCATGCGTGGAAAGCATGTTTTCCAATCGTGGTCAAGGAATTGCCAAGGGTCAAGCCTGTAAAACTGCAACTACTGAATGCACTTTCTCCAATCGAAGTCACTGAGTCCGGAATAGTCAGCATGCCTGTGAAGCCAGAGTCAAGATAGAAAGCGAAGTTCCCTATCACGGTCAGGGAATTCGGGAGGGTAAGAGTGCCTGTAAAGTTAGGACACCAGCCAAATGCACCAAAATCTATTGTGGTCACCGAGTTCGGAATGCTCAACGAACCAGTAAAGCCCGAACATTCAGCGAAGGCCTGAAAGCCTATCGTTGTCACTGAATTCGGAATGGCAAGGTTGCCTGTGAAGCCACTGCAACCAAGAAAAGCATTTTGTCCGATCGCGGTCACGGTGTAAGTGACGCCATCGATGGTCTTGGTCTCGGGGATGACAAGCGGCCCCGTGGCGGCAGTGCCGTACAAATTGCCCGTCACGGTGACGGAGACACCATCGTCGTTGATGGAATAGGTCAATATATCGAGACATTGCATATCGTTGAAACTGCTCCAGCCCGAGGCATTCTGATAGGCACTCACTTGGTCGCAAGGCACATACACGGGGATGGATGTCGGCACATTTTCGAATACGTTTATGCCTAAGGAGGGAGGCGTCCCGGGAAGCACCATCATCGACGTAAAGCTACTACAGTTCGCAAAAGCATAATTGCTTATCGTGGTCACAGAACTGCCGATGGTCAGCGAACCCGTAAAGCCATAGCATTCTCTAAAAGCTCCATAATCTATCAAGGTCACAGAGTTAGGAATAGTCAGCGAACCCGTGAAACCTTGGCAATTCATGAAAGCATAGTGTCCTATCAAGGTCACGGAGTTAGGAATAGTCAACGGACCCGTGAAGCCATAGCAATTAGCGAAAGCAAAGTGGCCTATCGTAGTCACGGTAGCCGAGATGTTCAGTGTGCCCGTCAATCCGCTACACTCATAGAAAGCATAATCGCCTATTTTAGTCACAGTGTAGGTCACACTATTATAGGTGGCTTCGGAAGGCAGGGTGATGTTTCCTGTGGGTTTGGTAAATCCTTGCCAACCATCTTCATTAGGTGTTCCTGGACAGGTTATCTCCACATAATGGTTGGTGGCATCGGTAATGTTGTAGTAGAGCGTCTGCCCTGAGGGGCAGGTCGCTGAGAAATCGTACGCATACGCCGTTCCCATGCCGAGAAAGAGGGCAAGGAGGAGGACGAAAACTCCTTTTCGGTGTTGTAGAAATTTTTTCATAGTATGATGTTTTAGTTGGTTGATAATTGCGGAAAAAGACGCTTCAAATATAGAAATAAAAAATCAATTATCAATATTTTGTTAAAATTATTGTTTGGGAGATTTCCTTGGGGAAATCGAAGATTCGACGAAGTCAATGGAGCATGTCATTTATGTTACCAGCGGCGGTGGCACCTGTTTCAATTCCAGTAACGTTTCCTACCGCCGCATGTAAAACATTGATTCTACTCCATTCCCGAAGGGAATCACCTCCCCTATTCCCAAAGCGGCACAAAAAAAACGGCCACCCTCAAATGAGAGCGACCGTTTTGCGTTCAGTCAAGCCCGAGGATTATTGTTTGTCGTCTAATCCAAGTCTTGGCTTCTTAGTTTTGTTTGGAGAAACCGCTTTAACCCTGGCTTTCGATCCTCCCGTCTGGAAGACAAAGGTCGTGGTATAATCTCTTTCTGAATAGTACATGTAGCCTTGGTCAGGAACCAGGGTGGCAAAATCGCCATCCCACTCTCCCAGGTATTCGGTAAGACCGCCAAAGTTCGCGATACCGTCTCCAAACTCGGGCTCGAAATCACCCAAGGCATCCTCAATGGTCATCTCGCTGGCCATGGGGAATCCAATCCAGTTCCATCCCGGGTTGATGGTGATTTCTATGTCTTCAGGATTGACAACTGGGCCTTCCAGCGTAATCGTGCAATCGGCGTTGACCTCTATCATGATCATCTCATTGTTCGTCAACTGGTAATCCTCCAAGCCGAGCCACAAACCGTCGCCGATATACTCGGCTTGGTCATTAAATGTGGCAATCGTCACACCATAGTCACCAAGGGCATCTTCCAGCATCTCAAGTCCGTTGACTTCGTTCATGTCGATGTAGGTGCTAACCCAGTTCCATCCCTCAACCAGCTCGATAGTCTGCGTAGTAGTCCCTCCCTCTGTAGTGAAGTATATCATGCCAGTCGAATTGCTGTCAATGCCACTACAATTGGAGATCATATAGAAACAATATGTTGTATTCGGCTCCAAATCCGTAAAGGTGAAGGACTGGTCAGGATAGTAGGCCCAACTGCCTCCAGCAAGCTTTGCTCCATAGATTTCGATATCGTCCAAGCCGACACCGTAACCGTAAAGGTCTGTCATTTTGAAGCCAATTTGAAAGTTGTACCCAAAGTAGTACAAACCCACTCGCTGTTCTGTCCAAGTTTCGTGTGCTTGGTTGGTGCTCCATAATTCGTGCCATTCACCGCCGTCAATGCGGTAGTACACGCCTAATTCGTCAACGTCGCCAGCCCAGTTTCTATTGATGTACCAGAAGTCCACGAATGAGTTGTTCATACCTGTCATGTCTATCATTGGGGAGATGAGCCAGGTCTCGTGGCCATAGGCAGTATGGACAATCTTGGCATTGTAGTTGCCGGAATGAGTACCAGCGGAATTAGTAGTAGAAGCGTTACCATCACCAATACCCACGTCCCAAGTGGCGTCGCCTTGGCTGGTCCAACCTTCCAAGTCACCAGACTCGAAACCAAAAGTCTCATCGTAATCAGCCCCGTACCAGACAATCCAAGTATCGTCATCGCTCACCCAGCTGACCGTAGCCTCGGTAGTGGAAACATCAACGACGACATTGGACGGTGTATGACAAGTAAAAGCAGAGACCTCCACATCATCAACGTACCAGTCGTTTGCATAGTTACCGGTATACTTGAAGGCGAGGCTGATGGTCTGGCCCAGGTAGGCTGTGAGGTCAACGGTGATTTCCTCCCAACCATTTTCTACCGTTTCAGCCGACCAGAGCACGGTCTCTGTTTCGCCATCGAGCAGCACGACCGTGTTGTTGCCTGCTACAAAGTATCCTATATAGTCATTATACGACCAGAAGGCGAGTTGGGCTGTAGAAGCATCAGCCGAAAGCGCGATGTCGGGCAGCACTAAATAGTTGTCGCCATAATAGTAGCTATAGGCACTGGATAAACCGGAATGAACATAAGTGCTGATGGTGTTTCTTGTCCATTGATATGTGCCTGTTGAATAGTTTTCCCAGCATTCAGGTACAAAAGCACTGCCTTCGAAGCTCTCGAAGAACGGGTTTTCCGCATCAACGAGGATGGCTGCGCACTCGGTGGTGAAGCTTGCCTTTTTGCTCCATTGTGTGTGGCCTTCTTCGCCACAGCTGGCGCTGTTGCCCTGCACTTGCCATTCGTAATAGGTTTGGGGATCGAGATCGGTGATTTCAGTAGTAATACCGGCAAAGTTGTTCACAGTAATCCAATCGCCAAACGGAATGACATTGGCACCGATGGTGATGTCGTCCAAATAGACATAGTATTTATAGTCGCCAAAGTAATGGAAGGCGATGTATTTCACATCGGCGGGAAGATTAAGTGTGTATTCCTGCCACGAGGTGGTAGGAACAAGATCCTCACTCCAAGTGAAGTCTTCATCCAAATCAGTGCCTTCGGTGGAATAACCCACATACAGGCTTTCTTGGGAACTTTGGGGTTTCATAAAGTAGAATTTCAGTTCACCTGTAACGGTCAGTTGGGGAGAAACCAAATATTGGTCGTGTGTTTCATTATCTCCTGCAGCAGAATAGGACGAGAATCTGAAGCCATTCGAGCCGCTATGTTTAGCCTGAGGATATATTCCCGCAGGAAACGCTCCGCTGCCTCCTATGGCATTTGCAGCATTCATGCTGATAAAAGTCCAATCGGCATCAAATGTTCCCTTATCTTCGAAGTCTTCATAGAACGGAGGAACAACCCTATAGCGCACATTGTAGCTGTCATTATAGCCGGCCCAGTTGAGAGTGGCAGCATCGAAGGTGACATCATTGGTGGTCAAATTATAAGGAGGCCAGCAATCTATGTCGTTGCTGAAGCCAAAGTAGACTTGGTTCTTCTGACCCATGGATGTCCCGGAATAGGAGGATGGTTGGGTTGGGTCGTAGTTTATGCCATCGCTGTAAATATATATGGCTTGCTCGAGCCCAGTAGAATAAACCCGGCATGTCATGTGGGGTGCTACGGTATAATTTCCAGAATTGTCGTCCATAACAAGAATGAGGTTGGAGGTGCCGTCGTAGTCAAACGGCTTGTCAAAGTTGATGAACGTCCATTCGTTGGAAGTCATGTTCACACGGCCACTGAACACCTTGTCTTCTTCGGAAACGCTAATCCAGTCTTGTCCGTTGACAAACTCAATTTTACTTGTCGGCTTCAGGTAGATATCGTAGGCACGTTTCTTCGTGTTGTTTTCACCTTGATTGTAGAAGGCGATGCTGGTGATAGTACCTGAGGTGCCAATCTCGGCAGCAGTGTAAATCTGTTGCGACAACCCATATTTGTAAAATGAATAGCTGGGCAGATATTGACTCATGACGTCATCTCCATCACTCAATAATACCCATAAGGCAGACATTTCGTCGCAATCCATGTCGAAACCGTACTCGAAATTGTTGTCAAGAACTTGGCCAATGCTCATGCATACTAAATTATCGTTGGCATAGCGCACATCGAAGGAGCATTCGCTAACATAATTACCAAGAATCCAGGTCAACTCGATGTGGCTTCCGTTTTCAGCTGGCAATATATAGATAGCTTCAGACTTACCGGAAGGTACGGCAAGCTGTTGCGTTGTGCCGTTTTCGAACTCAACAACCAAATAATTGCCGTTCCAACCATCGCCGTAAGAATCATAGAGGTTGAACGTGAGGCTACATTCATTATTAGCCATGAAGTTCGCCGTCAATGATGTATTGGCTGTCACTATAAATGAATAATCAGCATCCGATGAGACCGACACACCGTAATCATCCGTCCAATTCAAGAAAGTGTAGCCTGTGTTGGCCGTGGCCTTCAGCCTGCACATGTCGCCAGCGCCGTACGTTCCACCTCCACTCACCGTTCCTGCCGACCCATTCGCAGAAGTGGCTGTGATGGTATATGCCTGCCTGTTGAGCATGATCTGGTTCTTCACCGTCATGAGCACACCCGTGTAAGTGGATGAGGATGGGATGGAGGGGTCGTAGTTGGTGCCGTCGCCGACGATGCGGAGTGTCTGGGTTGAGAGTTCATGAAAATCGTTTGTGGCATCAAACACACGGCATTGCATGTGGGGTGAGCCGGTATAGGTGCCCGTATTGTCGTCCACAACGAGGAGCAGATTGTTGGAGCCATTGTAGCTAAAAGGCGTGTCAAGCTCGATAGTGGTCCAAAGGCCTTCCCTCATGGTTACGGTGCCGCTGTATACTTTGTATTCCGAAGATACTGGAACCCAGTCCGTAGTAGTACTGAAGTTTGCTCTGGTTGTGTGCATCAAATAGATATCGTAGGTGCGTGTCTTTGTGGGTCCTTCATTGAAGAAAGAGATGCTGGAGATGGTGGTGATCCCGCTTAACTCGATTCTCCTGTAGATTTGTTCTGTCAAGCCATATCTAAAAAATGAATGACTGGGAAGATACTTGTCGCTATTCGTACCCGTGCCAACGATGGTACCTGCATTCGATGTAGCCAGGAAGAAGGCCTCAAGCTCGGTATCTTCAGTGACAGTGAAAGTGTAGGTGGAATCGCAGCTGACCACCACTCCATTCTTGCTCCAATGCATGAATTGGTAGTTAGCGTTTGACGTGGCATTAACAGTGCAAGAAGTATTGTTGGCATAGGTTCCCGCTCCGATCACATTGCCACCGTCCAATGGATTGGCCGTAAGGGTCACCGTCCATGGGATGCATTGGTAATTGGTGAAATTGCTCCAGACCGAAGCCGCCTGATAGAGACTTATAGAGCCGCAGGGCACATAGACAGGGATGTCATGCGGTACAGTATAAAACACACTGGTTTCAATGTCAAGAGGTGTTTCAATACGAACCGTTATGCTGGACAAGTCGCTGCACCAACCGAATGCATATGTGCCTATCGTGGACACGGATTCAGGAATGGTCAAGTTTGTGAAGCCTGTTATGCTAAAAGCGAAGTTGCCTATTGTGGTCACCGAACTCGGAATGTCCAGCGATCCTGTTAAGCCAGTGCATCCATAGAAAGCTCCTCCTTCTATCTCAGTTAAGGATTCCGGAAGATATAGCCCGCCTGTTAAACCGGTGCAGTTTTCGAAAGCATTTGCGCCAATTGAAGTCACAGAGTTCGGAATGTACAGCGAGCCAGTGAAGCCGCTGCATTCGAAGAACATACAGCCGGGGATTCTTTGCACTTGGTTACCGAAGCTGAGCGTACCCGTGATAGTTTGGAAAGGTGAATTTTCTCTAGCATTATAGGGGAAATCCCCGCAATTGATAGCGTTGAATTGCACTTGGGTGATGCCAGTACAATTCCGGAAAGCACTTTCACCTATCGAAGTCACTGAATTGGGGATAGTCAGGGTGCCTGTTAAACCAGTGCAATAATCGAAAGCCCAATTATTAATTGTAGTTAAGGAGTTGGGGAGGTTCAGCGAGCCCGTGAAGCCATAACAATCACTAAAAGCATAAGTATCAAGCTTGGTCAGTGAATTGCCGAGAGTCAAGCTTGTGAAGCCATAACAACCTGAGAAAGCAGCATGGTTGATTTCGGTCACGGAATTACCGATGGTCAGCGAGCCTGTGAGGGTATAGCAGTTATAAAATGCATAACTATCAATCTTTGTAACAGAATTCGGGATAGTCAGCGAGCCTGTCAATCCCCAACATTTATAGAACATGAAAGCAGGGATTTTTTGCACTGTGTTACCGATGGTGAGCGTGCCTCCAACACCTGCCAAAGGATTCTCTGAGGAGGAGACGCTTCCGCAATTGACGGCATTGTAATTGATATGCGTGATGCCACTGCAGTTCTGGAAAGCATAATTACCTATCGAGGTAACGCCTGTGCCGATGGTTAGTGAGCCATTGAAGCCAAAGCATTGATAGAAAGCCATCGTACCTATCGTCGTCACTGAATTCGGAATGGTCAGTGAGCCCGTGAAGCTCTGGCATCCCAAGAAAGCGCCATAGCCAATCGTAGTCAAAGAATTTGGCAGAATCAAGTTGCCTGTTAAGTTTACACAATATTCAAAAGTACCTTCAGGGATTTCTGTAATAGTATTCGGAATGGTCAGTGAACCTGTTAAGCCGCTTAACCAAGTGAAAGCATATACTCCTAATTCGGTCACGGAATTCGGGATGGTCAACGAACCCGTGAAGCCGGTACATCCATGAAAAGCATGAGCGCCAACAGAAGTTACAGAATTGCCGAGGTTCAGCGAGCCAGTGAAGCCAGTGCAACAATAAAAAGCACTAAACCCTATTGTAGTTATGGTATTGGGGATCGTCAATGAGCCCGTAAGACCACTACAATTATTAAAGGCGTATTCACCAATCGCGGTCACGGTATAGCTGACACCGTTAATGACCTTGGTCTCTGGAATGAAGATCTCACCTGTGGCATTGGTGCCGTCCACATGGCCCGTCACGGTGACGGAAACGCCATCGGGGTTGATGGAATAGGTTAATGGGTCGCAATACTCCTGCATGCTAGTGAACTCATTCCACCCCGAGGCATTCTGATAGGCACTCAATTTATTGCAAGGCACCTTTACAGGAATGGCCTTTGGCACATTACCGAATACGTCAGTGCCCAAAGTGGGCGGTGTTTCGGGAAATACCATCATCGAAGACAAGTTGCTACACCCTTTGAAAGCCTCCTCACCTATCGAGGATACGGAAGAACCGATAGTCAGCATACCCGTAAAGCCACTGCAACCATAGAAAGACGTAAGGCCTATCGAGGTCACGGAACTTGGGATGGTTAGCGTACCTGTGAGACCTGAGCAGCCACAGAAAACAGAATTCTTTATCTGGGTTAAGGAAGCAGGGATAGTCAACGGACCGCTGAGTCCAGTGCAATTATAGAAAGCTGCTTGGCCCAACGTGGTCAAGGAATTCGGAAGGGTCAAGGTGCCTGTAAAACCACAATAGGCAAAAGTCATATTACCGATAGAAGTCAAAGAAGAACCAAGCGTCAGGCCTCCAGTAAGTCCAGTGCAATTACGGAAAGCATAATCTGATATCTCGGTTACTGAATTCGGAATAACCAGGCTTCCCGTGAAGCCACTGCAACCATCAAAAGCGCGCCATCCAATTGAAGTCACTGAATTACCGATGTTCAACTTTGTGAATCCAGTGCAGCCCAAAAACATATTTGTAGGAATACTTTGCACGGTATTGCCGATGGTGAGTGTGCCACTGCAACTATAGAAAGGTTTGGCGTCATCTTCAACACCGTCGCAATTGATGGCGTTGTATTTCACATGCGTGAAGTTACTACAGTTCTTGAAAGCACTAGCTCCTAACGAAGTCACGCCTGTACCGACGGTCAGTGTACCATTGAATCCGGTACATCCGGCGAAAGCCGCCTCGCCTATCGAAGTTACTGCATTCGGGATATTCAGTGAGCCCGTGAAGCCGGTGCAATAAGCGAAAGCTATTTGGCCTATTGTGGTCAAGGAATTCGGGAGAGACAGCGGACCTGTGAAACCGCATTGCATGAATGCATAGTTGCCTATCGTAGTCACTGAATTCCCGAGGTTCAATGAGCCTGTGAAGCCATCGCAGACTTGGAAAGCGAACTCACCTATTTCTGTCACGGTATTCGGAATGGTCAGCGAGCCTGTCAAGCCACTGCAACGAAAGAAAGCATACCAGCGTATCTTGGTCACCGTATAACTGATTCCATTATTAGTGACGGCGGAAGGCAGGCTGATATTTCCTGATGGTTCGGTAAATCCACCCCATGGCGAAGAAAGCGTTCCTGGATAGGTTATCTCCACATAATGGTTGGTGTAATCGATGATGTTGTAATACAGCGTCTGACCAGTGGAGCAGGTTGCTGAGAAGTCGTACGCATACGCCGTTCCCATGCCGAGAAAGAGGGCAAGGAGGAGGGCGAAAGCTCCTTTTCTTTTTCGTAGAAATTTTTTCATAACGTGATATTTTAGTTGGTTAATAATTGCGGAAAAAGACGCTTCAAATATAGGAATAAAAAAACAATTATCAATATTTTGTTAAAATTATTGTTTGGGAGATTTCCTTCGGGAAATCGAAGATTCGACGAAGTCAATGGAGCATGTCGTTTATGTTACCAGCGGCGGTGGCACTTGTTTCAATTCCAGTAACGTTTCCTACCGCCGCATGTAAAACATTGATTCTACTCCATTCCCGAAGGGAATCACCTCCCCTATTCCCAAAGCGGCACAAAAAAAAACGGCCACCCTCAAATGAGAGCGACCGTTTTGCGTTCGGTCAAGCCCGAGGATTATTGTTTGTCGTCTAATCCAAGTCTTGGCTTCTTAGTTTTGTTTGGAGAAACCGCTTTAACCCTGGCTTTCGATCCTCCCGTCTGGAAGACAAAGGTCGTGGTATAATCTC
>JAEEGK010005531.1_pt1 | contig 30574 bp, 14 predicted proteins | sample 8958771 | NCBI WGS metagenome assembly JAEEGK01 (sample SAMN16246547, study PRJNA631951) | gut metagenome | biome: gut microbiome; feature: rumen; material: SC-attached | host: Bos | place: Iran: Karaj | collected 2018-10 | reverse complement strand
ATTAAAATAATAAAAAAAATACATATTTAATTTAATATAACATTAATATAAATTATATTTAAAAGATATAGAAATATTTAAATTAAAACAATTATTTTTTTTTAAATAAATTTTTAACGAATATGAATACAAGTTTTAATCATCAAAATTTCTATGATATTACATATAGATCAAATATTTTTAATTTAGATAATAGTGAAATTTTTTCTGATAGAAGGGAATATTCTCCAATTATAAGAAAGACTTTATCTTTAATAGAAAAAAGTAAATATAAAAACATAATTAATTATGATCCAACATTTTATTATAATAATTCTAAATTTTCAAAAGAACAATTATATCATAAAAAACTCAAAATGCAAAATTTACCTCATAAAAAGAATGTTCCTTATTCAATTCAACTTATAAATTATAGAAAATATGGTTCAAGTTTTAATTGTGATAATGAAAGTTTAATTCTAAAACATAAACCTAAATCTTTATCAACTCCAAATTCTGCAAATGTAAGTTTTGATAATACTAATAATCCAAAAGAAATAAAAATAATTATGAATCAATCTAATATTTTTAATGATAATGAAAAAGAAAAAATTAATAAGAATAATTTAAGGAATAGTATTCTGAATTTTTATAAAAAAAATGATAAGATAAATAAGGATTATAAAATTATTCAAAGAGAAAGTAAATCTTACAATTCTCAATTAACTAAAGATAATAAAAATATTAATTTCAAACAACAAAATAAAAATACTATTTCCTATAAAAATTTAGGAATATATCAAAATATTATATTGAAAAAAAAACCAAATAATTATTTTGAATTTGAATTTAATGAGTCTATGGATAAAAGAAATAATATAAAAAAAGACAATAATAAGAATAAAAATTTGACAAAAAATAATAAAAAAACAGAAATGTATAAATTAATAAGAAAACTTCAATTGTAAGAATATTTTTTAATTTCTATTTAGTCCACAATAAAAATTAATTAAAACATGTTATTTTATTTTAAATATGTAAAAATAATAATAATATAATTATATAATTTTTTAAGGTTAATTTTAAAATTATTTTTTTAATGTATACTTAATTAAAATGAATAGATTTTTGTGTCATGGATTTATAAATGAAAATAATAAAGATACTTTATATAATACATTATCTTCAAGAAGACAAATTTTTTCATATAATTCAACATTAAATAATAATCCAATAAAAATACAAAATACATTTAAAAACAAATTTTCAAAAGATTCAAAAAGAAATATAATAGACTCAAATTCATTTATGACAATTTTTAATGTAAAACCAACACTTCAAGATAATACAGAAAAAAAAATAACTAATAAAACAGGACGATTTGATTTTTTAAGAGAAAATCATATGAAAAAAATAGAAATTTCAAAACCAATAAAACCAATATTACCAAAAATAATAACAAAACAATCAAACACATATCGTTTAAAAAATACATTTGATTCACAAATAATACAAAATAAAGATAAAAAATCATTAACATTTGATAAATTTAATTGTAGAGAAAAAAAATCATCACATCAAAAATTTAAATTAAGTGTAACATCAAGATTTTACAATAAAAATAAAAAAAAAGTAAAAATAAGAAAATTAGACTCATATGATATAAGAACATGTCCAGGTTCAAAAAATGGAGTAACAAAAATAAACCAAGATTCCTATATAGCAATGACAAAAATAAACAATATAAACAATTACAAAATTTTTGGAGTTTTTGACGGTCACGGATACAATGGTGAAGATATATCACAATCAGTATCAAATTACTTTATACAATATTATGAAAATACAAAATTTTATGATGAAACTCCAATTCACATATTTAATGATTATAAAAAAGATGATTATGATTTAATAAGAAAATGTATAATAAATTGTAATGAAAATTTACATAAAACATTAAATTGTGAAAAAAGTGGTACAACAATAAATACAATTCATATAATAAATACAAAAATAATAAATACAAATTTAGGTGATAGTAGAACAATATTTATTGATGGTAATAATAAAGTAATTCAATTAATAAAAGATCATACACCAGATTCAATAAAAGAAAAAGAAAGAATTTATGAAATGGGAGGAGAAGTAAGTCGTGTTGAATGGGCTGATTATGGTCCTTTTAGAATTTGGTTTAAAGGAGAAAATTATCCTGGTTTAGCTATGAGTAGAAGTTTAGGTGATTTTGATGCTGAAAAAATTGGAGTTATTAATATTCCTGAAATTAATGATATTGATATTGTTGAAAAAAATATTAAAATTTGTATCTGTGCTAGTGATGGTCTTTGGGAATTTTTAAGTAATGATAGAGTTTGTGAACTTGTTTTAGGATATTATAATTCGGATGATGTTAAAGGAGCTACTAGAAAATTAATGGAAGTTGCTAGGAAAACTTGGGAAGTTAATAATAATATGGGAATTGATGATATTACTATTATTGTTTTGTTTTTTAAATGATTGTCATTGTTTTTTTTTTTAATTATTTTATATACAATGCATAAATTTTTATTTATAGAAATAATATGATTAAAGTTATTAAATATATTTCAAAATATTATTATAAAGATGATTTTCAATATAATTTATAATATGCTTTTTTCTTATTTAATGGTGATTTATATTTATTAATATATCAACAACAATCTCTATTTTTTAAATAATTTATTCTAATGATTCTTTAAAATAATTTTTAATCTATAATCAATATTAATAACATTATTCATATTTATCTTTTTCTTATAAAAGGTCTTTTATTAAAAAATTTTCTTATTTACTTAAATATTTTAATTTATTTATATTAGAAATATATATATTAATGGAAAAAAAGAATATTTTAAGTAAGATAGATATTTTTAGAGTTCCAATATTATTAAGATTTAAAAAATCTCAACATTTTTCTTCAAATGCAACAAAAACATTAACCATAATTTTTTTAATTGTTGGTTTTTTATATTTTATATATTCAATAATTGAATTATTCTCATATACATCTTTTTCAATTATTTCAAATTCAAAATTAAATAATGAAAATATTGATTTATCTAATGTACCTATTTTACTTGGAATAACTACAGAAAATGGGGAATCAATACCTTTAAATTCTTCAATTAAAATATCTTCATATTTAAAAATTTTTAAAACTAAAATAAATGAAGAAAATAAAAAAATTGATATTGTTGAATTTATTGATATTGAAATGGAATTTTGTAATATTTCTTCATATATTCATAAATATAAAGGCATTCAAAAATATAATTTATCTAATTATCTTTGTGTTAAACCAAATCAAAATTTATCATTAATGGGAAGACATAGAGATTTTATAAATGGATATTCTACTATTAATTTTTTTTTAAAAAAATTGATTGATGAGAATGATTTTTTAAATAATAATTTTTTTTCATTAATTTATTTATCTGAAGCTATTGATAATGATGAAAAGAATGATCCAATAATAAAACAATTTCGAAGTGAAAATTTTCAAATTACTTTAAATTCATATAAAAAATTTTTTTATTCCTTTTCTCCTTTAATATATTTTTCAAAAGAAGGTTTTTTTTTTCATATAATAAAAAAATATAAATCATTTTTATTTAATCATATTCAATTAGATTTTTTAAATGATAATGATATTGATTATGGTTCAGATGATAAAAGTTTAAATTTAATAAAAATTATTTTTACATCTACTGATTATTTGAACGAAGTTTCAAGAAATTATTTAGATTTTTATGAAATGTGTTCTAAAATTGGAGGTATTTTCGAATTCTTTATTGGGATATTTAATTTTATTGCACAATATTTTTCTAGAAAAAGTCTAGTTGTTGATTTTGTAAACAAACTAATTCTTTCAAATGATAATAATAGAATTAATAATATTCATTCATCATATTTTTTTAATAAAAAAATTAAAAAAAATAAAAATTCTAAAATACTTAAAACTGAATTTAGAAGTAAAAAAAATATTTCAAAAATTATTCATACTAATGAATGTAGTCAAAATGAAAGATTAAATAATACAAATATTCCAATAAAAAATATAAATTATGTATTTAAATATAAATTTAAATTAGACGGGCAAAAATATCAAATTAGCCTTTTAAATTATCTTTTACCTTTTTTCTATTTAAAAAAAAAAAAAAAATATAGAATATTATGTATGTATTCTAATATTATAGATACTTTTTTAAGTTTAGAAGAAATTTTACCAATTATTGAAAGAATGTCTAAATATTTTAAAGAAAAAAAAAATAAAACAAATTTTGATAAAAATTTTATTCTTAATATGGAGCCTATTAATAAAAGTAATTTACCTATTTTTTATATATAATAATATATTATTAAAAAATAATAATTTTTAATATTAATATAAAAATTTTTTTTCAAAATAAGTCTTTTTATTAAATACAAAATAAAAGAATAAAATTAAGAATAATAATAAATAAATATTAAAAAAATAAAATTGGGTTAAGGAGTATTTTTATAAACATTAACCCATCCAATATCATCAATTTCTGCAAATTCATATACTTCAATTGCTTCATCAAAATATTGTTTTTCAGTTTCATTAAAAACTTTCATAATACTAGTATATTTAGCTGCTTCATTTTTAATTTTAATAGTAGCTTCAACACTCTTATCATATAAATTATATTTAGGATTAACAGAAAAAACTCCACTTCCTAAAACATCTTTTATAGTATTTACATAAGAACCATCTGCAGTAATTATATCAAAAGTAGCATTAAATTTACCTGAAGATTCTAATATAACATTAAAATCATATAAATTAACTCTTTGGAAATTATATTTATAAGTTAAATCTAAATTATTAAGAATAGGATGAATTGTTAATATAACTTCACCTTTATTATTATATAAATAAATTGATTTTATTTCAGGTGATAATTGATTTCCTGGAATAGCATTATCAGTTTTTAAATTATTTATTTTAGAGAAAAGGAAATTAAAAATATTATTGAAAGATGTAGTTAATGAAACATCAATTTTATTTTTTGCCTCCTTCCAACTATTAGTAACTCTAGCTTTAATTGTTTCAACAGTATTTCCAATTCCTCCAGTTTGAGTATTAAGCCAATTATATAAATATAGTTTAATATTATCTGCTTCATTTTCTATTTTTTTTAAAGCAATTAATGGATCAATATAATCAGAAAGTAATAATTGATATGAATAGAAATATTCTGATATGTGATTTGCACTATTATTTAATGATTGTTTCATACTACCAATTTTAGTATATACAGAAACAAAATTTTTATTAGTTAAAACTTCATCTCTGAAAATATTATATTTTTCTTGCAAATTATCTAAAATTTGATTAATTTCTTTTAAATTATATTTTTCTGATTGTAAATTTCTCATTCTTCTTTGTTGTTTGAAATTAAAACCAGTTAATGGAGAATTAAAATTATTTTTTAATTCATTTCCAACATTATCAAATTTATCTCTCATTGAATTAGCTAAATTATTCATTATTACACTTAATTCCTTATCAATAGATGCTATTAGTAAACTTATATTTGTATTTGATAAATCTAATTTAACTTCATTAATTACACCTTCTGCAGAAAAGTTATTTATTGCATTTGTAATATTATTTTCTTGTTCTTTTTTTTCTCTTTCAAATGAATCAATAATTTTTTTAAGATTAGTATATATTTCATCGACTAAAAATTTAGTAAATGATTCTTTTTTGAGTTGTCCAACTGGTAAATTATAAATTTCTTTATAATTATTAAAATTCTTTTCTAAATTTTCATAATCTTTTCTTATTACAGTCATAGCATCACTGTTTATTGTCTGTGATTTTGAACCAACAGTAATAGCCATTTGTCTATTATATAATATTAATTGGCTTGAAATTTCATTTAATTTATTAGTCATTTCATTTTTGAAATTATTTTTGTAACCATCAATATTAAGTTTTGATGCGAAAATTGTTGTTAAATTAGCCTTAAATCCATCAGAAAAAGAATTTGGCATTAAACTTTGAACTTTTGGTTTATTTAAAGTATTAATGAAATTTTTTGAAGTAATAATATTAATTATTTTATCAATGAAATTTGTAGGTATTAAATATTCAACATTCTCACTGAACTTATCTAATTTTTGATTAATAACATTATTAATTTTAGGTGGTAAAATCTCATTTATTTTAGAGTTAATATTACCAAAAATATTTTTTAATCTATCTACTAAAATTTTACTAATAAAACTTAATTCTGAAGTATTTAAAAGTGAATTAATATAATCATAAGAATTATCAATAGTCATATTTAATAAATCAAATTCAGGTTTAATATTAATTTCATTTTCACTATCATAAATTCCATTAATATAATCTTTACCATCATTGAAAATAAATGAATCTAATGTTTTATTATATGCTTTTACAATAATTGAAACAATATTTGAAGAAAAGTTTAATTTTTCTTGAGTATATCTATTTAGAGAAGCTTTCTCAAAAGATTCTAAATTTTCTTCAATTGAATTAATTAATTCATTATAAGTTGCAGATTCATTAAATTGTGCTAATCTAACATTTTGTGCATCTCCAACTTCTTTCATAATTGAATTTTCAGTATAAATTGTTTTCATTTCAGTAAAGAAATCTGTTACTACTTTTAAAAATGTTTCATATGTAGAATCTTCTAATTCATCAAGTTTATAAGTTGAAGATACATTATGTGCATTTGAATACACTGCAAATGCTGAATTATATTTAGTTTTCATCATTGCCATAATATTTTTGTATTTTGCCTCTAAATTATCTTTTATTATTAAAACTAAAAGTTCCAAATAATAATCATATTTGGTATCAATTTCTTCATTAACTTTCTCTTTTAAACTTTTTTCTTCTTTACCCATTATATCTGTAATAATATCATTTAAATTATAATCCATATCTAAAAATTCAAATTTAAGTTCATAATCTTTAATTTCATTTTTTAATCTATTTATACCATTATCAATGAATTTTTCAATTTTATCATAAACTTCTTCTTTAATATTTTTAGAAACTTGAATTCCTTTTAAGAAATTTTCAGATTCATTTTTATATGATTCATCAATTTCTTTTAATAATTGTTCAAAATGATTTGCATATTTTTCAGGCTCAAAATAATAACTTTTTTTATTTGAATAATAATTAATTTCATCATTATAAATTTGTTGAACTCTAGCAATTGGACCACATCCCATTTTCATAAACTTTTCAACTTCTTTTTTAAAAGGTTTAGGATCAACAAAAATTTCCAAAGCAATATTTTCAATTTCTTTTTGAAGACCATCAAAGTTAATACTTTTAGAGAAAGAATTCATTAATTCAGTTTGAATATTAGTAACATATGATTTCATATATTCCTTAGTTACTTTATTTAATTCATCTAAAAAGTCTTTAATATCTTTAACTAAATCATTAGTTCCATAATTAAATCCTCTCTTATATAATTCTGAAAAATCATTTGGATTTAATGAATTTAAAATTTCATCTCCAAGCATACTTCTTGCTTTTGGAATTAATGAATTTAAATCAGAAATTGATTCTCTTGTTTTTGCAACTTGAAATTGATATTGTTGTAATGATGATAATAAATTCTCAGGATTTCCATCTTTACAACTTATTTCATGTGCTATGCATAAATTTTGATTGAAAAATATTTCTAATGAATTTATTATTTTTCCTAAATTTGAAGATATTTCATATTGTTTATCTTCAATTAATTTTTGAATTTTAAATTGATCTTTTACTGTTCTTTTATAATTATCTTTATCTCTTTGAATATTTGTATAAAGAAGTTCTCTAGCTTTTTCAATTTCTTCTTCTACGGATTCATAATCAGTTTTATTATCTCCTGAATATCCATAAACATTTTTTGGTACTTGTTCATAGAATATAGAATTAATTAATTCATTCCAAGTATTATATACTGATTCATATGCTTCTTTAATTGTTCTATTAATACATTCAATAATATATAGAGTTAATTTTTCAAATAATAATTCACCTTCTTTTTCTGCTTTTGTTTTAATTTGACGTAATTTTCTTTCTGCTTCAGTTGGTCTTGCTATATAAGATGATGAATGTTTTTTAAAATTAATATCTAAATATGTGTAATTAAATTTATTATACTCTTTAATTACATCAGAATAAAAGTTATTTAATAATCCTTTTAAGAATGTTTGATTTGAATATTTGTCAATTACTATTTTTTTTATATTTGATTCTAATTTTACTTTTAAAATAATATCAAATGTTCCATTTTCATCCATTAATTCATGAACTTTATCTTTTGCTTCTTGATAATGTAATTCCTTAACCATCATTACTATTTCATTTAAAACATTTTTTAAAAGATTTTTTATTCCTTCTTTTTCTTTATTTAAATAATCATTACCAATTTCATTTAATTTATCAATAATTTTTTCTTTATAACTTTTTCTTTTAGTTTCAGCAATATTATAATAAATATCAAATATTGTATTGATATCATTTAAATAAATAGTATAATTTTCATCAAATTTAACTTGATCTCTTAATTTTGTCATTAAAGCAGTTCCATTTGCATATATTGCTTCATATTGTTCTCTAAAAATATTAAAAATTGATTTTATATCAGAATTATCTCCATTAATTTTTTCTTCATATAGATCATAAATTTGTTGTATAATGAGTTTAATCATTTCATTAATTTTATTTCTTAATCCTCTAATAGTTATAATAGAATTTTTTCTTATTTCATTTCCATCTTCTTCACTGTTTTCATAATATTTATTCAAAGCTTCAATTATTGAATTATTTTTTTCCATTCTATCAGCAAAATATTCAACATTTTTTAAATAAATTTCAATTTTTTTTTCAAATTCATCATCAATATATGTATAAAATGTAAAATTTTCATTTTCAAATGCTTTTTTTACCTGTGTTTCAGTGTTATTAAATATATTATAAATATTATCTAAAATATCTCTAATATCATAAAAAGTACAAATATCAAATTCTAATTCATCTTTAGGATCTAATTTCTCACTAATCATAAAATCTAAATGTTTCGTAATTTGAGGGAAGAAACTAGTTGACTGATTAAAAATTTTGTCAGCCTTATCAACAGTCTCATTAATAAATTTCTCCATTTCATCCTTACTACTTTTAAGAATATTATTAACGTTTGTATTTTGACCTTCATCAATTGCATTGAAAATTTCAACATATGTATTATTACATATTTTACTATTAGATATAACTTGTTCAAAGCTTTTTGAATTTGCTTCTAAAACTAAATTAAATAATTTTTCATATGATTTAACCATACAATTTGAAAAATCAGGTACTTTATCAATACTAAGATACAATTTATTTAATTCACTATCAAGTTGATTTTTTACGTCATCTAAATCATTTTTAATTTCCATAAAAATATTTTCATAAATTAAAGAATTAGCATTTCCTATAACTTTATCAATTGTATCAATAATTTCATCAAAATTAACATATCTTTCTTCATTCATAATATTAATTTCTTCTCCATGTTTATTGAAAATAACATCAAATTTAAAAAGTCCTGAAGTTGGTTCAAAAGTAATTTTTGAATAAAGACCTATATTTGCACCAAGGAAATTTGCTTTAAATAAAGGATAGGTAAATATAATTGGTTGACGATAAGGATCAAAAATATAAGTATCTAAATGTCTTTTAAATTTATTATTTTCATTTCCATCTTTTAATTTTTTATTGAAATTGGATAATATTTTTTCATAATGATTAAAATCTAAATCTTTTATAAATGAATGAATTTTTGCTGATAAATGTTCATCTTCATAAGAATCATTAGATAAAGTTAAATCAGAATCAATATATTCATTAAATTCTTTTATTAAACTTTTGATTAATCTTGTATTATCTCCTTCAACTTCAGCAGTAAAATTAGAATTATCTTTAAGATTATTATTTTGTGAATTAAATAATATAGAACTTTTTGACATAATAACATTATCAATATTACCTTCTTTAACATTAATTTCAAATTTTTTTATTTCTTGTGAATCTTCATTATTTCCAAATAAAGAATTTTTAGAAATATTTAATTTAGTAACATTATTTGTTTCATCAAATGAATAATCTTTAGATAAATCTTCATTAGTTTTTGTAGTAACATCAGGAATAATTTTTTCTAAAAATTCATACAAATAAGAAATAAATGTGATATTAGAATTATCAGGTGCATTAACTTCATCAATTGTTCCATTTTTATAAAAAGATACTTTTAACATTGGAGTATTTGAATTAATCTCATTTACATTTTTAAAATCAACACCTAAATTTTCTTCTCCTTCTTTTTTAAAAGAAAGTAAAAATGCATAAGCATGATAAATTTTAGTATCATGTGATTCTTCAATTTCATAAATATAAAACATATATTTACTTGTAAAAGAAGTAGATGAAAACATTTCATCAAGACGACGTGAAGATGCATTTGACTGACCTTTTAATAATATATTTTGTCTTTTTGATGTTGTGTCTTCATAAATTAAAACTTGATGTAATTTCCTATTAATATTAACTATTACATTTGAATCATTCTTTGGTGGCTCAATAATTGTTTCATCAATAGGTTCAGGTAAAGGAGTATTTTTTGTTTCTTCTATTGCTTCATCAGGTTTTTCTTTTTTTTTGTTAACTACAATCACAATTCCAACTGTTATTCCTAATAACACAACTACTACTATAGTTACAATTAATATTTTTCTTAAGAAACTTTGAGAATGTGATGATTCATTTTTCGGTGTAAGAGTGCTTTCGCTCTGTCTGATTTCGCTCTGTCTGATTTCGCTCACTCTGATATCGCTCTCTCTTATAGAATCTTCATTTTGCTCTGAACTCATTTATTTATATAAATTTTAACTTGCTTCACTATATATCAAACAATTTTATATGTAAAAATTAAAAAAGTTATAATTTAGCATTTTTATTTATATATTAAAGAAGGAAATAAATGTTTTTCTTTGATATATGCTTTTTTTTTGATTTAATACTTAATTCAAAACTCATTTTTTACAAAATATGATAAAGTGTTAAAATATCAAAAATAGGGGTAATAAAAAACAGGAAATCTGATTTTGTTAAATGACACTATTTTTTATTAAAAAAAAAAAATAAAAAAATAATTAAAAAATTTAATATAAATAAAATAATATATTTTATAAATGATAATATTATTATTCAAAATAATTTTTTAAATTAAATAATAATAAGTAAACAATAAAAAATAATTAATTTTTTTTTATTTAATAAAAATTATTTAATTTAATTATTTAAATAAATTAAAAATAATAATAATTTAAAGTGAATGATGTTCATAAAAAATACATATAAATTATTTTTAATATTTATTTTTAATATCCAAATTTATTTTTCCTTATGTTATGATACACAATATTTTTTTTGTAATAATAGAATATATTCAGACTTTTCGGGATTATCATATGAACAAATAAATAATTTATGTGCATTAATAATAAAAGATGATAGATTTGTGGTTTTATTAACTGATAAAATAACATATCAAGATGATTATTCATATACAATTTTTAGTGAAAATTTTTTTAATACCCAATGTACATATAATTCAATAAATTGTATTTATTCATTTTCAATTAGTATTTATGTAAAAGGAGGAAGAGTTTTAATTTCTGCTGGTTCAAATGCAAAAAAATATGTTTCACAAAATCAAAGAATGAACATAATAAATTCTGTACTTGACTATTTAAAAAAAGGAGAATATTATACAGCAATTTCAACAACTATTAATTTAATTAGAAATGTTTATCCTTATTCAAATAATTATAATAATAATAATAACTATCCAAATAATCATTCTTCAAATAATAGTGGAATTGGTTTTTTTGGTATTTTACTTATTATAATATGTATAATTATAATTATATACCTTTGTTATTATTTTTCTCAAAAACAAGAATATGAACAACAAGAACAATTAATAAATAATGATATAAATGATTCATCATGTTATGAAATCCATGATCATTTAAGTCAATTAGAGAATTTAATAAAAGAAATAAGAAAAAGTTCCCCTCCAATGATATCAATAAATAAATGTATAATATGTATGAAAGAAATAACCTATATTACAAATTTTCCAAATCAAAATTACAATAATCAATATCCTCAATATATAGAAATGGGAAATTTCCCAACATCAGAAAGTGAAAATAACCAAAATCAAAATTATAATCAATATGAATCAAATGACTCATTAAACACTCGTTTCGCATGTCAACATGTATATCACACATCATGTTTATCATCTCATGGATTAAACACATGTTTAATGTGTATTAATCACAATTCATCAAATGAAATAAATAATAATGGAAGAATAACAATACCAAATAAAAATAATAATCAAGTAATTGATGAAGGTCATATAAAAACATTTATTCAAAATTTAAATTTAATATATAAACAAAATGAATTAAGTAATTATGCTCAACAATATCCAACTGAATTTGATACTTTTAATACAACATTACTTTTAGGTTTAACTACTTGTTGGGGAATTTCAATGATGACTACAATGCCAACTTATCAAGTTAATAATTATAATTATTATGGTGATGGAAATTTTAATAATGGAAATTATGGGAATTATGGTAATAATAATTTTAATAATGGTATTGATAATAATAATAATGATACTGTTACTGGATTATATCAATCTCCTAATTATGAAAGACATTCTGGTAGTTCTACTGCGAGATTTGGAAATTCTATTTATCAACAAAATAATAATGTTAATGAAGGAAATTTTGGAGGAGATGATAATTATGATAATGGTGATGGTGGAGATTTTTAAATTAAGGATTATAATTAGTTATTTATTAAGGTTTTTTTTATCCTTTTATTTATTTTATTTTTTATTTTTCTTTTGTTTTTATATATTCTTTTTATTTTTATTTTTATACTTTTTTTATACTTTTTTTACTTTTTTTTTTAAAATATTTTTAAATATAAATGACTAAAATTGATATTAAAATTGAACCTTTGATTTTACCAAAATTAATAAATTTATCTGATAATTTAAAATTAACTCCACCACAAAAAAGTTCAATTAAAACAATATTAAAACTTCAAGAAGAAATAACAACACCAAAACAACAAAAAATAAAATTAAAAGAGAAAATAAATGAAAATCCAAAATCAACAATTTCAACAAATTATGTTTATTCTCCAAGATCATTAACAAATGAATATTTAACAGAAAGATTAAAGACTCAAAAAATAAAAATGAACACAATTACTTTTCCAGAAGAGAGAAAAACAACAAAAACAAAATCTAAAAAAAAATATTATAAAATACTAAATACAAACTATCCAATAAAATTAAAAAAATTCAAACCAAAAATAAAAAGAAATATAATAAACACTCCAATAAAATTAATAACAAAATCAACATTAAATTTTAGAAATTCAGGAAGAAATTTATTATATTCTAAAACAACAGAAACAGAACAAACAAAATATACAATTACAACAAAAAATTTAATATCAGAGTTCACTCCAATTGATACTAAAATACATGATGAAGAAGATTTAGAAGATGAAATTGAATATGAAAAATATGATTCATTTCCAGATAGAAATTTAGAAGAGACTTATATTTTAAAAGTAGTTACTGATTTTTTAAGAAGTAAAGATAATAAATTAAATCAAATTTCAACTGCTCAAGAAATTTTTTATAATTCTTTTGAAAATAGAATTAATTTTATTTTTGATATTATTGGAGTTCCTTGTTTTAAAAATCATTTTATTAAATTAAATGCTACTAAAGAATCAGTTATGAATAATATTAGTAATAATTTAGTTGAAACTGGAATTCATTATTATTTAAATAAATTAAGAGTTAAATATCAAAGACAATTTGATGAAAGTGAAGAAAAGAAAAAATTGGAATTACTTAAAGAAAAAAATTATAATAAACAAAAAAAAGAAAAAGAAAAAATGGATGAGTTTGAAAATGCTGAACAAGCTTTTAAAGAAGTAATTCCTAAAACTAAAGTTATTGAAATTAATAAAGAAATTGATTATGATACTGAAGATTATTTCTCTTTGAAATTAATTAGATTTGAAAATGTTAAAATTGCAGATTCAAAAGAAAGAAATTCAATTTTCAAATACATAAAACAGAAAAAAAGTAAATATAGAGATTCAATATTAAAACAATTTGTTAATAATGATGAGTAAAAAAAAAACAAAAATTGAATAATAATAATAAAATTTTCAATTTAAATAAATATGTAAATAAATAATATTCTTTTTTATAATCTTAACTAAATAATTCTATTTTAAAATAAAACTCAAAAAAAAAAATAAAAAAATATATATATTAATATATAAAAAATTAATAATTGATTAAAATTTAAAAAATTTAAATATCTCCGACAAACAAAATTAAAAAAAAAGAAAAAAAAAATTTAAAAAAAAAAAAAAAATCACCCAAACTTTTTAGTTGAAAAAGGTTTAACAATTAATTCCTTATAAGTCCGATGTAAATCTCCTAAAGTACCACAAACTTCACTTCTAAGTCTAAAAGCATCTTTAGAAGAATTATAAGCTTTTAAATAATCTTTCCCCGGATTAGGAGCTCCATTTCTTGTAATATCAATAAATTCACATAAACTTTTTTGTCTATAAATAGGATTAAAATTATTAACACATTCAAAATTAGGATTTTTCTTATTTTCACAATCAATTAATATTTTATTTTTAGTATTTGAAATTCCCTTATTCCCAGGATTAATAATATTATATTCAGTAGAAACATGATTTAATAAAGTAGGAATATTAGTCTTTGCCATCCATTTTGAATTTGATTCTCTTGAATTAGTATAACTTTCAATTTTATTTGGTTTAAATAAGTAAGTTTCACCATTTTTTAAAATTGAATCCATATCATTTTTTTCTAAGAAAACATCTGAATTTTGGTGATCTTTATATAAAAGAGCTTTTTGATTAAATTCATCTTCTATAATTGATGGTGGTTTTCTAAAAAAAATATCTGATTCACGTGATTTATCTCTTATTTCTTTTAATGATAAATCTGGTAATTTTCCTGCGAAAGGATTATTTGATGATATTTGTTTTTTTAATAATTTTGGATTATTTACTATATATTCATATTCTTTGTAACCTTTTGGTAACCATTTATCATTTCTATTCTTCATTTGTATATAGGAATTGTTTTTTCTTTCTGTTTTTAATTTTGGATAATTTGAAAATGAAGGAAGTGATGGTGTTGTTTTTAAATATTCTGTTTTTATTTCATTTTCTATTTTATGATTTCGAGAAAGAGGATTTTTATCTAAATTTGATGATTCTAGTTTTAATGGAGTTAAATTTGGATGAGATGATTTTGAACGAGTTGATTGTTGTTTTTTTATTGTTTCATTTTCTATTATTTTATTATCTTTTTCTTTTAAATTTTCAATATTTTCATTTTCTTTTTTATTTTCTTTTTCATTTTCTATTTTATTTTCTTTTTCATTTTCTTTTTCATTTTCTTGTTCATTTTTATTTATTTTTCTTATTTTAATTATTTCTGGTTTATGAATATTTACATTAATATCATTTTCTTGTTTTGAATTTTTTCTACTATAAATAGTATTAGGTTCAGTATAATTAATATTATTAAATTTAATATTATTATCTAAACCAAAATTATTCATTTTTGTCATTTTTATTTTTCTAAATTTATCTTTTAACTTTTCAGTATTTTCTCTAATTTTCTTCATAAAAGCTTTATCATAATTCCATCCATTACTAAAAGTTTTACCAAATAATTTTTGAATTTCATCATCATTTAATCTTTTATATTGTCCTGGAAAAGAAGTTCCTCTCGAATCAGTTTTTTTATCATCTATATCTCTTAAAGAAAATAATTTTGGAGTTTGAAGATAAATATTTCTTGCTTTTCCAGATGATATTTTTGGACTTTGTTTAAATCCATCACTAAATGTTTTATTAAAATTTTTTATTTCATTTTCTGTATTTATTGCACGAAATTTTTCATTTGTTGAATTATATAATGTTGAGTTTGGGTTTGTTAATGTTGGATTATTATTTTGTTTTTTCAGTGGTTCAATCATTTTATTTTTTTTATTTTATTTTATTTTATTTTATTTTTATTTTATTTTTATTATCTAAAATATAAAATGTAACTTATATAAATAAAAAAATTAACATTCTTTATATTTCAAAATTCTTAAAAAAATTTAAATTCATAATTAAAAAATAAAAACATTACAAAAAAAAAACAAAAAACAAAAACAAAAAAAAAAATATAAAAAAAAATTATAAAATACAATAAATAAAACATAATAATAAAAAATAACTTCCAAATAAATAAAAAAAATTTTTATAAAAATACGAAAATAAAATGGGAGACAAAGTAAAGCTAATGAATTTAAAAAACTACGAAATGGGTGACACATTAGGAACAGGAGCATTTGGTCGTGTTCGTATAGCTAAAAACAAAAAATCAGGAGAATATTTCGCAATGAAAATAATGAAAAAAATAGATATATTAAAATCAAAACAAGCAGATCACATAGCAAACGAAATTAAAATTCTTGCAATGATAAATCATCCATTTGTAATTACATTTGATGGTTTTACTCAAGATGAAAAATTTCTTTATTTATCTTTAGAATTAATTAATGGAGGTGAATTATTTACTTATTTAAGAGGAATTGGAAGATTTCCAGCAAATCAAGCAAGGTAAAAATTATTATTTTTTTTATAATTTTTTTTAATTTTTTTTTTTTAGATTTTACATTGCTCAAATAATATCAATTTTTGAATATTTACATTCAAAAAATATAATTTATCGTGATTTAAAACCAGAAAATATTTTAATTCATAAAAGTGGTTATTTAAAATTAACAGATTTTGGTTTTGCTAAAATTGTAGAAGGTAGAACATATACTTTATGTGGAACACCAGAATATTTAGCACCAGAAATTATATTAAATAAAGGACATGGTAAACCAGTTGATTGGTGGACATGTGGTATTTTATTATATGAAATGATTGCTGGAATTGATCCTTTCAGTGATGATGATCCAATGATGGTTTATCAAAAAATTCTAAAAGGTAAAATTAGATTTCCAAGTGGTTTTGATTCAAATGCTAAAAGCTTAGTTAAACATTTATTAGAAGCTGATTTAACTAAAAGATATGGAAATTTAAAAAGAGGTGTTAAAGATATTAAAGGACATAGATTTTTTAAAGAGTTAGATTGGGAAAAATTATTAGAAAAAGAACTTCCTCCTCCTTATAAACCTAAAGTTAAAGGTGAAAATGATATTTCTAATTTTTCAAGTTATCCTGATTCTGATGAACCTACTCCTTCAATTAAATCTAATGAAGATCCTTTCTTAGATTGGTTTCAATAAAGATTTTTTATATCTTGAGCTTTTTAATTATTTATATTTAATTTTTTGGGATTTAATTTTTTAAAGAAGAATTAGAAAAAATTTTTTATAAGTTTTAAAAAATACAAAAATGTGATATTTAATTATTTAATTTTTAGATTTAATTTTTTTGGTTTTTTTTAATTTGTTCAGATTTAATAATTGTATAATAAATATATAAGATATTGGAGTATAAAAATTATTTTGAAGAAAAATATTATAAAATAATAATATAGAATTATTAAATAAAAAAAGTAATAACTCCATTGATTATTTAATATTATATATAATAATAACAATGGCTAAATTAATTTTGGAATTGAACCAATTAAAATAATTCAATTAGAAAAATTTATTCATGAGTTAAAAAAGAACAGGAAATAAAATAAAAGTTTAGAACTTAAACTTTATTTAAAAGAAGAATTAAAAATCAAATTAATAAACTTGAAATTGAAAATAAAATAAAATATTACTAAATAAACAGTATTTTAAAGAAGTAATTAATTTTTTGAATTTCTAAAAAACCCATTAGAATATTCAAACTCCATTATATAATAATATCAATATTTAATGAATGAATATTTGTAAAAGATTTAATTAATTTTATTAAGTCTTATAATAGAAAATCCAGAATAATTCACAAAAAAGGAAAATTATAGAAATCTTAAAGTAATAACAATATCTTAAAATCTTTAAGAATCAAATTAATAATTATTTTAAAAATTTTTATGATATTTATTGATAGTTTTGATTTTTAAGAAAATCAACTTAATTATATTTGTTAAATTAATAAAAGAAATAAAAAAGTATTATATTTTATAATTTTATTGAAATACTTCTATTTATACTAGTAAAAAATTGAAATTATTTTTATTGTTCCCCATATTAAAAAGATAATTGTAATTAAAATTTTCATTGTTTTTTTTTTCTTTAAAATATTTTGACATTCTTTCTATTATTGGTAGCATTTCTTCAATACTTAAGTAACTATCTATATAATCAGAATATATACATAATAATTGATATTTTTGCTTTTTTCTAAGATAAAAAAAGGGCAAGAGATAATTTAAAAAACTTATTTTAAATCTTTGTTTTTCTAAGGAATCTTCAAATATAAAATTAATATTTCTGTTAGGAATTTTGGTTTTATTTAATTTTTCAATTTGACTTTTATCATCTGAAATTTTAATAGTATTTTTCTTTTTTAATTCAGTTTTAAATTTTTTATAAATTTTCACATTACCAGAACTTAAATTTCTATTCTTTACATTAATAAGTTGTTTAGATTTATTTGAGATTCTATTCTCAGAAGGAACTAATTCATTAACTAAATCAACAACAATACTTTTCCTTGAAAAATATATTGCTAAAGAATTAAAAAATCCAACAACAACTTCAAACGTTCCTCCAATATTTGAGCAAAAATGATAAAAATTTAAATATTGTCTTATTATTTCATTATAATATTCTGTTGAAGTAAAAATAATTTTTATTAAACTTATATAGTCTTTATCATATAAATATTCATCATCATCATTATTTACAAAATCTAATTGAATATTATTAAACTCGAAAGATTTATATTTTTGAATAAAATTAAAAAATAATCCATTATGAGATTTATAAATAATAGGAGAAAAAGAATAAAAAAATTTTTTATAAGCATTTAAAGTAATTTGGAAATTTTCACTTCTAAGTTGTTTTACAATTGGATTTTCATAAATATCATTATCAATAATATCAGATAAATAAACTAAAGAATAATAATAATTTTCTAAAAATAATTTATTATTATTATATTGTTTTAAATAAAAATTAATAGTAGAAAAACCATATAAAAAATCTCTATGTCTTCCATTAAGAGTAATATTTTGATTAGATTTAATACAAAGATAATTAGATAAATTATATTTCCTCATTTCAGAATAAGCATTAACATACTTTGAATAGTTACAAAACTCCATTTCAATATTATTATATTTAACAACTGAAATTTCTTTTCCTTCTTCATTAATTTCCTTTTCAAAAATTTTTTGATAAGAACTTATATTAATAGAAGAATTTAAAGGTATTGAATTTCCTTCATTTGTTACTAAACCAAGCATAATTGGAGTTTTTGATAAATCTATATTTTTAATTTCTGTTTTAGTGTTTATAATAAATGAATATGATTTATGAGATATTAAATCTTTTAATGAAAATATACAATAAATCATTGATAAAAAATATACTATAAAACTTAAAATTATTGTTCCATTTGATGAAAAATGTTGTCTTTTTTTATATCTTAGAAGTATAGGTACTCTAAAAATATCAAATTTCTTTAAAATATTTCTTATTTGGCTTTTTCCCATTTCTCAATTTTAAATATTTGTTTAATGGTCTAAATTTAATATAACATAAGTATATTAAAAAAATAAAATTATAATTATTTACATTTAATTTTTTTTTATATATATGAATAAATATATATTCTAATTCAATTTTGAAAGAAATGTTCAAAAAAAATCAAAATTTTATAATTTCAATTGCTGATTTCTTTTATATTTTTAAATGAACTATCTCCTTAATAGAAGATATGAAAAAAAATTTTGTTACTCTTCAAATCCATTAAAATAATAAAAAATTGAGAATTTTTTCATTTTTATTTTGATATATTGTCATTCTTAGAAATTCTTCTATGAAGAATTAAGGTTTGTGAGAATATTCCTTATTTTCCTCATTTTTTGTTATCAATGACATTTAGAAATTTTAGTAACTTCTTTTTAAACAATTACCAATAAACTATTATCAAATAATTTTCATCTTATTCTCATATTAATATTTAAATTTACCTTTTGAAATTATATATTAAAAAAAACTTTATTTAAAAAATGTTAAATTTTTTAAGATTTAAACCAAATCCAAAAATAAGTGAAAAATCAATAAAAGACTTAAACATTCCCTTAATAAATTTCTCGGATATAAAAATAGACAAAAACCCAATTTGTACAACAGGAAGTGGTATATTTTATAAAGCAAATTATAATAATGAAGTATATACAGTAAAAAAAATCGATATAACAATAGATGAAAAAGTAATAAATGAATTTATTCTTTGGGATAAATTTAAAGAATATGATAATTTCTTAAATATAAAAGGAGTATCAATTAAAGGCGATGATGCATATATATTATTTGATTTTTTTGCTTTTACTTTAGAAACAGCATTAAAGCAAAATTTAATTACAGAAGATAATAGAACAGATATAATTAAACAATGTATGAATATAATTACAATATTACAAACAGAAAATAAAAAAACATGTGATATTCGTCCTGGAGTTTTTGGTATAAATGATAAAATAACTATTAAATTATTAGATTTTGGTAATGAAATAACAGAAAAGAAAATGTTTAATAATGATAAAATAGTTAAAGAAAGAATGAAATATCAACCTCCTGAATATTTTGTTTTTAATGGTGAAGACTTAAATTATGATCTTTGGTCTTTTGGTTGTTTATTAATTGATATGTATAGTACTGAAAATCCAATTTATAATATTGAAATGAATGAAGATGAATTAAGTAAAAATATTTGTAATGGAAATTTCCCTAAAATTCCAAATGATATTTCTCCTTTATTACAAAATATTATTTTAAGATGCTTTGAAAAAGATTATATTAAAAGAATTAATATTGATGAATTTGCTAATAATATGAAAATTTTTTTTGATTTTGAAGTTCAAAATATTCAAAATGAAAAAAATCAAATTTTTGAGTTTGATTATGAAAATAAATTAAAAGATTGTTTTGATTTTGCTAAAAAAATGGATAATGTAATGAGTACTGCTTCTTCTATGATTAATAGTGTTTATTTAAATGAAATTGATGATTTATTAGATAATATTAATAACTGTTATGATAATTGTTTAAATAATTTAGAAAATAATTTTAAGAAAAGTTATAATAAATTACAAAGAATTTATGAAGAAAATAAAATAATTTTAAATTCTTTTAAAGAAAAAAGTATTAATAAAATTTTAATTATGAAACAATACTTTCAAGTTGCTTTAATTGAAATTGGAAATACTAAAAAAATATCTAATGAAGTTAAAAGAGGAATTAGATCTTTAAATAAATTTGTTAATTTAGATAATTATGATTATAATTCTGTTTGTGAAAGCTTTGAAATTCAAATTGAGAAAATGAAAGAAAATATTGTTAAATTTTCTGTTGATGTTCCTTTTGATAAAATAGGAAAAGAAAATAGTAGTAATGAAGAGAATGTTAATTTATTTAAAAAAATAGTTTTAAATGAATGTCTAACTCTTCAAAATTGTTTTGATTTATTATATTATAATAAAAGTAATTTTTTAAATGATATTAATGTTTATAATTTAGGACAGAAATTAGGGATTTATGATGAGATTAGTTTTGAAGATAATTATTCAAATGTTGAAGAAGAAAAAGAAGATTTAAAAAAAGATAATAACAATGAAAATAATAATAATAATGAAATAAATACAAGTCAAGATATTATGGCATCTGCAATGGCACAATTTTACTAATAAAATAGATTTATAAAAATAGAAAAAAAATTAAAACATAATAATAATAATATATGTATTAAAATGATATTATTATTATAGATTTTCATAAATAATTAAATTTCACTTTAAATTTTATATAATCAATACTTAATAAAAATTTAATAAATTTTAATTAAAAGAAAAAATATTTTTTGATTTTAAATATTAAAAAAAGTTTTATTTTTGAATGAGGTGTTATTTGAATTAAAAACATAAAATGTCACAAAATTTTTATGAAGATTATTATCAAGATTGTTATAAAAGTGATAAAGAAAATTTATTAAATTTAATTAAATTTATTGGTAATTCTTTAATTTTTGCACATAATTCTATTTTTGATATGAAATTTCTAAATAAAGAATTGCAATATTATAATATTTCTCCAATTCCAAGAAGAAGATTTAGATGTACAATGAAAATATTTAAACAAATAATAAAACCAAATTCTTTAAAACAAAATTATTCTTTATATCATTGTTGTAAATTTTTTAATCTTTCAGCTCCAATTGAAAATTTTCATTCTGCAATTTTTGATTCTTTTATGACTGCAAGAGTTTTATGTTGCCTTTTTAAATGGCAAAAAAATAAAATAGAAAAAGAATATTATAAATTATTGTCATATAATTTAAGAAAATCAGATTATATAAATGAAGTGGACAATTATTTAAATTATTATAATAATAATTTATTTTCATTAAGAAGTGAAAGTTTAAGTGAATTTAATAATGCTGGTTATCAATTAATTTATGAAAAACAAAATAATATAAATTGTAATTCCACAACTGAAGATTCAGGAGAGTTTAAGAATGAAATAAAAAATAGAAACATAAATTTTATGGAGTCTTTTCATGAAAATAAAATTATTAATGCTAGTTTTGATGAAATTTAATATTATAAAATCTTATATTATAATTATCATTATTCTATTGTTTTTTTTGAATATGACACACCTTAAATTTCATATTGTTATTAATAAATATTATTATTAAAGTTTAAATTTTTTTCTTTATTCCAAATTAAATTTTTTGTGTCGAAGAAATTTAATCATTTTTTTTTATTTATTTTTTTTAAAAAATAACCTAAATCAAAATCAAATTATTATATTTAGAAACAATAAAATATAGAAATTATGATAAAAAATGTGTAGTTTTGATTTTTTATATTTTAATTTTGAAAAATTAAAAATTGTTTTAGCTAAAAAAAGGAATTTTTGGTTAATTTTTATTTAATATTTATTTCATCAAAAATATCTCTTTTAATTTTTCTGTGTATTTATCTATTAATGATAAATTTTATGGGATATTAAAATTTTTTTATTAATCACGATAAATTTAATCAACTATTTTCTTTTTTCATATTTACATTAAAATAAAATAATTTTATTTTTATTTTATATTAAAAAAAATTTTGATTTTTTCAATGAAAATAAATGTTAAAAAACACTATTAAAACAAATCACATATAAATATTTCACTTATTTTTAAGCAAAATATTGATATTTAAATCAATATTATTTATAATATTGTAAAAAAAAAAATTAAAAATAACAATTATTTTCTCCAATCTAGGAATTAAAAAAAATAAATCAAAAAAAAAACAAAAAAAAAATGTCTTATTCATATAATTATCTTTTAAAATATATAATAATAGGAGATTCTTCAGTAGGAAAAAGTAATCTTCTTTTAAGATACGCCCATGATAAATTTAATGAAGATTATCAAGCAACAATAGGAGTAGAATTTGGTGCTAAAAATGTAGAAATAAAAAATAAAACATTTAGAATTCAAATATGGGATACAGCAGGACAAGAAAATTTTCGTTCAATAACAAGAGCATATTATAAAAACTCAGTTTGTGCTATAATAGTATATGATATAACTAATAAAGAATCATTTAATAATATTCAAAATTGGATTGAAGATTGTAAAAATCAATGTCCAAAAACAATTTTTTTTGTTCTTGTCGGAAATAAAAATGATTTAGAAAATGAAAGAAAAGTTAGTTTTGATGAAGGAAAAAAATTTGCAGATTCAAATAATATTTTATTCTTTGAATCTTCTGCTAAAACTGGAAATAATGTTGAAGATATATTTTATAAAAGTGCTGAATGTATTTCTGAAAGAATAATTAAGAATGATTATGATTTAGAAAGTGATTCTTGTGGAATTAAATTAGGAGAAGAAACTAATAATATTGGATTTGGAATTAATGGAAATAACAATAATAGATATTATTGTTGTTAAAATATTAAAAATAATAATTATTTTATAAAGAATATATATCATGGTTTTAAATAGTTAAAATTGAAGAATTTTAATTCTTATTTTTTATATGTTTTATTATTTAATTTTTATTTAATTTGATTGACAATGTTTTATCAATATTTTATTTAAATAAAAATAAAATAATTATTAAACTTAAATATTAATATTTTTTATTTACAATTCTGACCAGAAATTAAGTTTTTGTCTTTAAAGATAAAATATATTTCTTTCTTCTCCCTTATTAAAATTAAACTAAGATTGAAAAAAATAATCAAGTGAAAAAAGAAAAAATCCAAAAAAATCAATTAAAAATTATAATCTTTAAAATAATATTTAACCTTTTTTATTAATATTATATAAAACTATTAAACCTTAAAAATGATGATATCAAACCAATCACAAATTCAAAATCAAAATCAAAAATTGAGAAATCAAATACCATTATATAATCCTTTTCCAACAAAGAGAAAATACATTAATATAAATATTGGTTCAAGAGTAGTTAAAAAGAAAATTGAACAATTAAAAGAAAAAAATGAAAAAAAAGATGAAGATTTTTCAAAAGAAAATTATTTAAAAGGAATAAAAAAATTAAAAAATAAAGGAGAATTAAGTCTTGGAGAACATAATAGAAAAAATGTTTTAGTTGATACAGATTCTGAACAATCAATTTCATTTGAAGAAAGTAAAACTAATAAAAATAAAAAAAAGAAAGGAACTACAAAATTATTAGTTTCAAAAACTGAACAAGCTTCTCCAGATTCTACTAAAAAAATTCTTTTAAATGTTAAAAATCAAAAACAAGAAAAATTAAGTAAATATATTGTTAAAACTGAAGATAGAAATAATCTAATTTTTAATTCTCCAAAAAATTTAGTGAAAAATTATAATACAAATAATACTTCAATTTTAAGAGAATATAATATAAAAATTCCAGGTAGTAATTCAAGAACAAAAAAAAAAGATTTTAATGATAAATATCATAATAATGAAGAATCAACAAGTGAAGATGAACTTAAAGAAAATGAATCAGAAATTATTTCTCAAAACTTTATTAATATGGGAAATCAAAGAAATTTAAGACATTATAATAGAGAAAGAAATTTTGATATTTTTGTTTCTCCAGATATGAAAATTAATTTAAGATCTCCTGATTTAAGGAATAATAAATCTCCAATTTTAAATCATAATAATTATTATACGGAGAATAATAATTCAAATAATAATAATAACATTAATAGTATTTATAATGATTATAGTCAAATAAGTAAAAATAATATTTCTTTACAAAAAACTCCTTTAATTAATGATAATATTAATAAAAATATATATTATACTGATAGAAGAGTGAATCCAAATGATAATCAAAATTTAATTTATTATCCAAATAATATTATTTGTAATTATTCAGGTATTAATTCTTATGTAGAAGGTTCTCCTATTTCTTCATTTAAATATTCAGCTTCTCCTCAAAGAAGTCCAGGTGGAAAAGTAGAATTAAAAATAAATCAATTTAATGGATATTCTCAAAATAATGATAATTATTATAGAAAAAACAATATTCCTCAATATAAAGATAAAATACATTCTATTATTTTATTACAAAGATACTTTAAAGAACGTTTTAAAATTATGGTTAAAAAAGCGAACATAATACAATCTTTTTGGAGAGGTTATTGGTTAAGAAAAATTGTTTATATTAGATTAATTATGTTTTATAAAGGGCAAGCATTAATTGAACATTTAATGAATTTTCATTCTAAATTAATTAAAAGAAATTTCAAAAATTTAATTTATAAATGTTCCTTTAAACCTAAAAATCAAATTCAATATACATTTCATACAAATAAAATTGAACTTATAAATAGATTTAAAAAGTTAAATTTAGGATACAAGAAAAATGTTTTTGATAATGAATCATTAAAAATAAACAATAATTCTTCATTTACCTTTGAAGGAATATTAAATGATTTAAATAATAAATCAAATATTCAAATTAACTCTATAATTCAAGAAAATGAAAGAAAATTTGAAAAATTATATTATGATTTATTACAAAAGTATGAAGAATTAAAGAATCAAAGTAATAAATTTAAAGAACAATTAAAGAATTTTGAAAAGAATGATTTTAAAGAAAAAAATGAATTTGATGATAAAAAAATTTTTAATCAAGCATTTTATTTAAAAGAATCAAAAATAAATAAATATTCATTTAAGAAAAAACCAAGTGAAGAAAATGAAAATGAAGATGACCTTTTAAAAGAAGGAGAAATTATTATTCCAGATGATAAATTTAATAAAGAAATTGAAAGAATAACTCCTAAAAGAAATGACAAAAAATTAAGGTGTAATAAAAGAATGAATGAAGAAAGAAAATCAAAAGAAGATAAAGAATTTATTAAAAAAGAATTAGAAGATAAATATGCTAATCAAAGAAGACTTAGAATAAGTAATGATTTAGATGAAAATAATATTCAAAATAATTTATCTTTATCAACTGAAATTATTCATAAGAAAAAAATATCTAAATTTGATTTAGAAGATAATTTCAATAAAAAAATATTTGAAAATATTCAAATTGATTATTCTTTTGAAAATATTAACTTAATTCCAATTAAAATTTCTGAGTATAAAAAAAATATTAAAGAAAATGATATTATTTATTAAAATGTTATTAAAAATGAAGATGAATTTACTATTGAAAATACAAATAAATCTGATGAAGAGAAAAATTATTATAAAGAAATTAATCAATTAAGTGATTCAGATGAAGATTTAATTAATAATAAAGATAAATTTTTATTTAATAATGAAATGATAATCCAAAATAATTTTTGTTTTTCTGTTATTGATAAACAATATATTTTAGAACAATTACCTATTATTGAAGAAGAAAAAGAAGAAGAATTATTCTCAATACAAAATAATGTTAATGATATATTTATTATTAATTCAAAAAATAAGAATTTAATTTTATCATCAGATAATGTTAATAATTTAGAAATTTATGGAAAAAAATTAGATAGAAAATTTAAAGATTTAGAAATAGAACAAAATGTAAGTGGAATGAATATATTAAGTGAAAATAAATTAGTTAAAACAATTAAGTATGACCCAAATATCATTGAAGTTCAAATTAATGAAATAAAAAAAGAACCAAAAGTAAAAGAATTTATTAATTTAATTCATGATGAAGAAAAAGTAATAATAAATGTAATTGGAAATAAAAAAGAAGAAACAATTATAGAAAAAAAAGAAACATTAAATAAATTATTATTTGAAATTAAATCAGAAAATTATATAAATATTAAAGGAACTAAAAAGGAAAATTTAAAATATATGATTGAACACTTTGAATTAATTAATAAAGGAAAAATTAAAAAAGAACAAGAATTACAATTAATTAATAAAGAAAATGAATTAATTATTCCAATGCAGAATAAAGAAATTTATTTTTCATTAGACAAAATAGAATTAAAAATATTAAGAACATCAGAAACAGAAAAATTGAATCATACAAATATTACTCTTTTAACAAATAAAACTTTATTAAATAAAAAAAATAAAAAAGTATTTTCTGAAAATAATTATACAATTGATAATGAAATTTTTTCAATTGAAGGAAATGAAAAAGAAGAAAAAGAAATTCAAACAAATCCAATAAATATTAAAATACAAAATAATCATTTTCAAATCGAAAATAAAAAAAAGGAAAAAAATCATAGTTTTATTCTAAAAAAAATAAAACCTACAATTTTAGCAAATATAAAACAAATATATTTAAAAAAATTTGAATTTCCTGAAAAATTTGAAATTCAAAAAGATTTTATATTAATTGAAGGAATGAAAAATAACGAAATTAAAGAAAATTCAAAAGAAAAAAATTTAGTTTTATATAAAAATTTAAATATTATTCCAAATACAAAAATTACTTTTGTAAATGAAAAAGACAAAACAAACGATAAATTAATTGATTCAATCAAAAAAATTTCTGAATATACTCAAACTTATAATAATCCAATTTTAATTATTAAAAAAGAAGAATTATGTTATAATCCAATAATAAAAGAACATTCTTTTAATATATATAATATAAAACAAAATGAATATATTCCTTCTCCTCAAGTAGTTAATTTTAATATTTTAGGAACTCTAAGAGAAGAATCAGAACAAAGTTTGACTAATGAAATGATTCAAACGGAAGAAAATAAAGATATAATAAATAAAGATAATGAGGAATATATAAAAGAAAATAAATATGAAATATATAATAATAATGATTTTACTTTTCAAATTATAAATGAAGGAAAAATTATGAAATTAAAAGAAAATAATTTAAATATTAAAAATATTGAATCTTTTTCTTTAGAAAATTCCTTCCTACGTGAAAAAAAAGACGAAAAAAATAAAATAAATTTAATTACAGAAGAACAAATAAATAAAGTATTTGAAATTTATCAAAATAAAGATTTTACTTTTGAAATATTAAAAGAAAAAATAGGAGAAATAAAATATTTAAATATAAATTCAATTGAATCATTTACTTTAGAAAAAAAAGAATCTAATAATAAATTATTAGAAATTCATGGTCAAATTTCAATTGAATTGTTAAAACAAAATAAAAAATTAAATACTGAAATTTGTCAAAATAATGATTTTAGATTTGAAGTCTTAAATCAAAAAAAACAAGATAAATTAAATATAAATAATATTGAGTCATTAACAATTTCAAAAATAAAAGAACAAGAAAATAAAATATATGAAATTTATAAAAACAATAATTTTACTTTTGAAATTTTAAATAAAGAAAAAATTGAAATTAAAAAGCCAGAATCAAATTATGATATAATAAATATATCTTCATTTTTCATTAAAAAATCTTCTTTCCTTCATGAATCATTAAATTCAAAATCAAGAAATTCTAATATATTAAATAATAGAGAAATATCCTTTAAACAAGAATCTTCTTCTCATAATTCACAAGATTCAAATAAAATAATTCAAATACAATTTCCTGAAGAAAAAACATTATTTTCTTCAAAAATAATTTCTTTTTCAGTAATAGATAAAGATAAAAATGATAAGGAAAAAATAATAATTGAAAAACCATATAATTTAAAAAATGAATTTGATTTTTCTTTAATAAAACCAGAAAATATTCTTTCAAATAATTTTAAAATAATATCTTCTTCTTATAAAAAAATAAATGAAAGTCCATTCGAAGAAATTAAACCTTTAATATATTATAATGATAAAAAAGAAAAAGAAAATAATAATTTATCTGTATCAACATTATCAATAAATATAGAAGGAAAAGATTTGACTATTTCAAGAGATGAAAGTAAAGATATAACTAAAGATATTTCAAAAGATATTACTCAAATAAGTAAAGATATTAGTCAAAAAAATTATGATGATGATTATAATAATGAAATAAAAAGAAATTTAATTTTTAAAAAATTAAATCAATCAAAAGAAAATGAATTTAATGATTTTATTCCTTCTTTTAATAATAAAGATATATCATACAATGAAGAAAATGAAGTAGATAAAACAATTTCAAAAGATAAATCTATTGATATAATGAATAAAAGTGATAATAAACAAGATAATTCTTATTTAGGGTATCAATTAGATGAACCAGTTAAACATCCTTTACAAGAAGAAAATGTAAATAATACTACTTTTGAAATGAAAGAAAATTATAATAATTCTCCTAGTTTTCATCATAAATATTCTTTTGAAAATGAATTTTTAATTTCTAAAAAATTTAATAAATTAATTTTAGGAGATTATATTCCTAATAAAAATAATCAAAATCAGTTATTTGATGATTACCCTATTGAAAGAGAAACATTTATGCCAAATTATTATATGAATTTCAATAAATTTAATAATTATATTATTACTAATTATTCCTTTGAATTAATTCATGATAAAAAAGAATTATTAAATAAAGAAAATGATTTAAGTGAATGTACTTCTCTTTCTCAATTACATCAATTTAATGATAATATTTTTACTCATCATTTCATTAAAAACAATAAAAATGATAACTCTGATTATATAAGAAAAGGAATGGAATTATTAAAATATATTTTACCTATACAATTAATTAAAGTTATTAAAGACAATAATAAAAAAAAGGTATTTGATAATTTAATTTTGTTTATTCCTTCAATTTTAAAAAAT
>JAEEGK010005529.1_pt1 | contig 30576 bp, 20 predicted proteins | sample 8958771 | NCBI WGS metagenome assembly JAEEGK01 (sample SAMN16246547, study PRJNA631951) | gut metagenome | biome: gut microbiome; feature: rumen; material: SC-attached | host: Bos | place: Iran: Karaj | collected 2018-10 | reverse complement strand
CATCGAGCGCCTTGAGGGTGTCCTGAAGGAGAGCTTCGTCCGCCTGACCTACACCGAGGGCATCGACATTCTCCAGAAGGCCATCGCCGGCGGCCACAAGTTCGAGTTCCCATGCCAGTGGGGCGACGACCTCGCCTCTGAGCACGAGCGCTACCTCGTTGAAGAGCACTTCAAGAAGCCTGTCATCATGACCGACTACCCCAGGGCCTTCAAGTCGTTCTACATGAAGCAGAACGCCCCCGCTGTCTCCTCTGCTGCGACCTCGTCGCAGCCCTCCGTGGGCTACAAAGGTGCAGTGGCTCCCGGCCCCACCATGCAGGGCACCGACGTCCTCTTCCCCCAGATCGGCGAGATCATCGGCGGTTCCGTCCGTGAGGAGAGCTACGACAAGCTGATGGCCGAGATAGAGCGGCGCCAGATGGACAAGACCCACCTCTGGTGGTATATCGACACCCGCCGCTACGGCTCCTGCCCACACGCCGGCTTCGGTCTTGGCTTCGAGCGTCTCATTCTCTTCGTCACCGGCATGCAGAACATCCGCGACGTCATACCCTTCCCGCGCACGCCCAAATCGGCAGAGTTCTAACCCCTATATATATAATAAGGTGAAAGCCACATGTGCCCTGAAAGCCCCATTAGCTCTACGTGTCCCGCGACACTTCTGCGCAATATCGGCATTTTGTGCATCTGTAGACACTATTTTTCAGATTTTTCACGGAAAATACGCCAAAACCCCCATAAAAAGGCATCTTTTTCGCGATTTTTCAAAAAAAAAATCGAAATTTCTTGCAAGATTTCAGAAATATGTCTATATTTGCACCAAATTTGCAGCCCCGAGAGGGAGAAACTGCGTTCGGACATGGCTTTAACCAGCCTTTTTCGGCGTGAAATTTGAGAGAACAACAATATATAGAATTACAAACAATTTAATTTTTTTTATTAATTTAATTTATTAACAGTATGAAGAAAAAAGTTTTTAGTAAACTGCTTATGGTAGCCCTCGTGGCCACCGTAGGTGTTTTCTCGTCTTGTAAGGATTACGACGACGACATCTCGGACGTTCGTAATAACCTTTCACAGACGGCAACTGAGCTTCGTAACGACTACAATGCCAAGATTGAGACGGCAAATAAGTCGATTGCGACGCTGCAGACTCTGTACAACGGCTTGGATGAGGCTTACAAGGCAGCTGACAGGCAGTTGTCGGAACTGATTGCCACGAAGTATAGCGAGGCTGTTTCGACGGCTCAGGCTTACTCCGACGCAAACCTTCTGAAGGCTAATGAGCTGATCAACAGCACTGCAGCCAATGCCGCTGCTGCTACTGCCGCTGCCGAGAAAGCTGCCAAGGACTATGCTGAGGTGCAGGCTGCTGCTGCTCAGAAGGCTGCCATCGAAGCTGCCAAGCAGGAAGTTGCCACTGCCAAGCAGGAACTTACTGAGGCTCTCGGTAAGGCTAATGAGCTGATTGCCACACAGGGTGCACAAATTACGAACCTCATTGATGTTGACGCCAAGCTGACTGCTGCTGTTCAGGCTGCTCAGGCTCGTGCCGACGAGGCATACGCCCTCGCTGACAAGGCTAATACGCTGGCTAACCAGAACAAGGCTAACCTCGAGAAGGCTGCTGGCGACATTGCTGCTCTGCAGACCGCTCTGGCTAACCTTCAGGGTACCGCTGCCAGCGCTGCCGATGTTGCTAAGCTCCAGAGCGACCTCGCTGCTCTCCAGAAGACTGTGAGCGAGAACGTCGTTAACCTGGCTGACTACAACACCAACCTGACTCAGACCACCAGCGACCTGGCCAAGCTGAAGGAAGACCTGGCTAAGGAAGTGAGCGTTCTCGGTGAGAGCATCGCCGCTGTGAAGAAGACCGCTGACGGTAACGTTGCTAAGATTGAGACCATCAACTCTCAGCTTGCTACTCTGTCGGAGGCCAACACTCAGGCTCACGAGCAGATTATCGGTTCTATCAACACTCTGGCTGAGACTGTTGCCAACAACAAGACTGCTGCCTCTGAGGCACTGGCTAAGGCTGTTGAGGGTCTGGAAGCTAAGCTGGCTGCCGCCAACAAGCTCATCGAGACCAACGACGCCGCCATTCGCGTCCTGATCGACACGAAGGCCAGCGAGCTGAAGACTCTCATCGATGGTAACGCCGACCTTATCAAGAAGAACGCTGAGGCCATTCAGAAGAATGCTGATGAGCAGAAGGCTGAGAACGTTATCATGAAGAATGGTATTGCCAAGAATGCTCAGGACATCATTGCTCAGGGTAAGGACATCAAGAGAATTGATGATGTTGTTGCTGCTCTGCAGACCGCTCTTGGTAAGGAGACCGCTGCTACGCTGAAGGCTTATGCCGAGAGCGTTGCCAAGACAGCTGCCGACAAGGCTCTGCTCGACGCTCAGGGTTATGCTGATGCTCAGGACGCTGCCCAGAAAACTACCATCCTGAAGGCTATCGAAGATCAGGCTCTTGCTGACCAGAAGGCTTGGAACAAGGCCATCGAGGTTGCTATTGGAACTCTCATTGAGACCTACAAGCTGAATGCTCTGGCTGAGATGATTAAGAACGCTAAGGACGAGGCTATTGCTTCCAGCAAGGACTATACCGACGGTGAGAAGAAGGATGCCCTTGATAAGGCTCAGAAGATGAGTGACAAGGCTCTTGAGGATGCTAAGCACTACACCGACGACCTGAAGACCTTCCTGACCACCAACTACACCAACACCAAGGACATGAATGCCGCTATCGAGGCTGCCAAGCAGGCTGCTGTCGCTCAGGCTTTCAAGAATGTCATGGATGTTCTGTTTGCTGACAACACCGACTGGACGGAGGATGGCAAGACCACTACCATCGCTAAGGTTGTTAAAAAGCTGTTGACTCAGTTCGCTGAGGAGGCTGGTTACACCAACGAGGAGGCTGCTGCAAAGATTGCTAACGACGCTATCGATGCTGCTCTGCTCGAGGAGATTAAGGACCAGCCCGGTAAGCTCGACCGTGAGGGTGGCGTGATTTGGGCTGCTATCAAGGCTGCTGCCGATCAGGCTGCTCAGGAGCTGGCTGATGTGAACGAGGCTCTTGACGCTCGTCTGGATATCATCGAGGCCTTCCTGAACACCACTTCTGAGGAGAAGACGCTTGATGCTACCATCAAGTACTGGATTGCTGATGCTAATCTGGTTTCTAAGGATGACTACGATAAGGCTATCAAGGCAATTAACGATAAGCTCGACGGTGGCGAAAGCGAACTGAAGACCCAGCTCGAGGCTAAGATTAAGGCTGCTCAGGATCAGGCTGACGAGAACGCTAAGGCTCTCCTCGCCATCAATACTGCCCTTGCTAACATCAATGCCAAGTTCGTGAACACTGACGATGCTGAGGCTGTTCAGGAGACTCTCGCCAAGACTACTTACGACGCTTTCGAGGCCGGCATCACTGCCCTCATCGACCAGATCAACGAAATCTACAGCGTCACTGGTGAATTCAAGGACAATGTCCTGAAGGTTGTCAATGAGAACCTGAACTCGAACCTCCAGTCGATGGTTACCGACGTTCACCTGTTCTCTGGTATACATGAAGATGTTCATCGCAATGACGACGGCTCTGGTTACAATGAAATCGGTTATGACCACCACCTCGTATTCACATACGTCATTGAGCAGGAGACCACCTTCCCGGCTGCTCCCTGGCAGGAGTATGTTGAAGGAAAGATTGATTTCAAGGATGGTTATGTTCACACCTATGCTGACTCCGTTCTCATCCGCGTCAGCCCCGTCAACGCTAAGATTACGAAGGACATGATTGCCCTGTTGAACTCTAAGGCTGAGGACCTCGTTGACCTGAACATCCTTGAGGTTGAGTCTGTGGAGCCCTTCAACCGTGACTGGTATATCACACGTTACTATGGTGAAAATGATGATAATGAACCTTGGGGCGACAGCCGTATGACCCGTGCTGAGAATCTCGACAATGGTCTCTGGGTTGTTAAGTTCAAGCTCGTTGAGAAGAATGAGAATGTATGGCAGGAGTTCAAAGATCATGCTTATGCTTATGAGCACAATGGTAAGCCTCAAACTAATCCGGCTTCTATCCTCTATGCTGTCGGTGTGAAGAACACGAACTTCAGCGCTGACAAGGCCGAGGACGACGGTATCAACCGCTACGTGATTTCTGAGTACGACCTTGACCTCAGCTCTGAGAAGGCATTCCATATCTGGAACTATGATGTGAACGGTGAGCCTGTTGCAAGGATTCACAACCGTTACATCGTGAACGAGAACAAGCCTAACAGTACTGTTGCTGAGCCTCTGTGGACTGCCGACCAGGCTTATCCCACTTACTATGAGGAGTTGACTTATTCTCCCTACTATCCCGAGACATACTTCACCTACACTGGTGCTCCTGGTTATGAGTATGAGGCATGCTGGTTGTCTGACTGGGAAGATCCGGGTGATCAGGATTATAGAATCAGCCGTACGAACTTAGTACGTGATAAGGACGGTAACATTGTCTACGACAAGTTTGGCGAGGCTTATATCTACGACTATCCTGGCTATACCTACGAGAATCTGAAGAAGTTCAAAGAGGGTGATGAGTTCGGTACCTACAATGTCGTTGACCGTTATCTCAACACTCAGAAGCAGCGCCGCGATGCTCCTGGCAGCTATCTCTTCAACGGTGTTGATAACCGTGACGAGTATCCCATCAAGGTCATTACCTTCGACCAGAATGATGAGTGGGCTGACATCGAGATTGAGTTCCCGAATCCCACGTGTGGTAATCGTAAGACTGAGTGCGCAGGCTTCTTCGTCCTGCTCGACCAGAACTTTGCCCGTGAGTCAAATACCTCTGAGGTTCAGGCCTGGACGCAGTACATCTATGAGGGTGTTGGTTTCTACAGTGTGAACGGTTGGGACCAGAACAACGGTACGTTCATCCTCGACAAGACCCGTAAGGACGAGCAGGCTGGTATTGAGAATGGTGTCAAGAAGGCTACCCTGTTCAAGGGCCCGAAGGGTACTATCCGTATCAAGAACGCCCGTGGTGCTAAGGGTGATGTCATCGGTTTCCGTGTCTATGCTGTCAACGTCGACGGTACTCTGTATGACCCCGATGGCCGTGCATTCTACGTGAAGATTGGTGATCCTGCTAAGGAGCGCACTCTGAACTTCAATGTGACTACCTACAAGCATCGTGGTGACTCTGCCCTGCAGGAGAAGGACCTGACCTATGGTAAGTATAAGGACATCTCTCTGGCTCAGTACAATGACTCTGCTGAGGCTAACAAGGATGCTAACTTCTTCAACATCTCTGAGGTTTCTTACAACATCGGTGGTATCTATCACTTCGATTGGTCTTGGGCTGACAACAACCCGGCTGTCCGTTACAGCTGCGGAAGTGAAAACTACTTCACGCCTATCGCTGACAGTGAGAGAGGCCTGAACGATCTCTTCAGATTCACCTTCTCTATGGAGGATGATAAGACTGTTGACCTGTCTGATATGTCACAGTGGCATGGATTCTATAGTGGCTCATTCTTCCCCCACGGAAGAGTTAGCAAGGAGTGGTTCGCTGGTAGGTTCCGTGAGATCAACAACGTGAAGTGTATGATTAAGGACGCTGACCGTCTGCTGAACGACTCTACCTATCACCTGAAGTGTGTTGTCTCACTTGAGGATCCCGATGGTGCTGTTCAGGTTGTGAACACTGTCTATGTCAATGTTACGAAGAAGATGCCGAAGGGTCTGCCCGAGAAGTTCGGTGTACGTCTGACTCAGGAGAACAACGTCAAGAGTGTTGCATTCTACCTCCGTCCGTTCGATGGTCCTGGTGAAATTGACGAACGTACTTATGCAGGTACCGCTAAGAGTAATGTCTGGGATATCTATGAGTACTGGTTCAATGAGAATCATACAACATTCCCGAAGTATGGTGAGTCTGCTATCGATGACTTGATTGGTAATAATAGATACTATCATCCTGTTCGCTGGGCTGTTGACGTACGTCCTTACAACTTCGATGAGTTCTTCACTGGCTTCTATCTTGATGCTGAAGAAAAGGTAATTGATCCTGACTATAACTTCGTATTCGAAGGTGCTGGTGCACATAAGTTTAATCCTTCATATAGTGCTACCGATGAAGCTAAGGATCTCACTGCTGATGCCATCTCTGTCTATCGTAATAAGATGACTCAATTCAGTGGCTATAAGCCCGTCTACAGAGGTCTTGATAATGGAAAGAATATTGTAGAGGGTATTGAGCCTCCGTACTATCTGCCTATCGTCAGCTATAAGATGATTGAAAAGTATCCTTCTGCTGAAAAGAAACTTGCTGTGAAGGCTGGTTACACCTATCATATGGTTAACTTCACCATCGATGAGAAGACCAAGGAAGCAAGTGGTACCGACTACCAGATTGAGCCTGTCTACTTCGATGCGAATGGTAACACTGTTAAAAATGCTGCTGATGCTGCCTTCCAGTGCTACTTCAAGTGCGCTATCGATCAGACATTCGCTGGTTCATTCTTCTTGAAGACTGATACTACGACTACCGAGATGCAGCAACTGAAACCCAATGCATATGCTGATCTGAAGGGTGTTGGTGCAAGCAAGGGTAAGCCTATACCTTACGGTACTAAGTTCACTGTCTACGTTGACTCTCTGAACCTGAAGTGGCAGAGCACGCTTGCTGCCTTCACAGAGGATAAGGCCACTGGCGCTTCTTACTTCATGACTTACTTCGATCAGTTCACTAATAAGTACACGGCTGTTGACAATGCTGGCAAGTCCTATTATGTGGATACCTTGGCCGTGACTAAGGACAATGGCTTTGGTAGTAACCTCTATCGTATCAACGAGGGTGAGGTAACCGATCAAGCTGTCAAGTACATGAAGCTGGTTGACATGGCTGATCCTTACATCACGAAGGTTGAGATCTACAACGAGGGTAACACCGCTGTTGAAAAGACTCTGACAGAGGCTGCAGGTAATCTGAACCGTATCAACGACTACTTCGAAATCAAGGGTACCTATGACCTGACTGGCGAATACGGCTTGACCTTCATCCCGAAGACGACAGCTCTCGACCCGAACAAGCTTGGTCAGATGGTTATCTACCTGAAGAATAGTGCTAAGGGTGTTCACCAGTGGGGTCACACGGTTGGCTTCAACTCTGACAATGTGGTGATCTATGTCGGTAACCCGAACTCGACTCCTAACGTCAACAGTTCACGCCGCGCCCGTTAATCGGGAGTGATACGAACTTAAGTGACTAAGTGGTCACAATCCTATAGGAATGGGGGCGCCCACTGTGGACGCCCCCTTTATTCAAAAAAGCGAACATTCTACAACATGAAGAAAGTATTTGGTTTTATCATCATAGCCTTTGCAGTGGCGTTAGTGTCGGTATCATGCCGCCATGAAATCAAGCACGACAAGACCACGGGTATTGTCGACGAGATTAACGACACGGCCATGGTTGTCCGAACGGTGAGCGACGGCAAGGTGAAGTTCGACATTACTGTCGCCAGTTTCACTCATGGTGCTGTGATGTACGGTGACTCTGTCATCGTCCACTATGCCGGTGACCTGAGCAAGAAGCGCGCCTTGGCTGAGTCTGTCTTCCTTATCTACCGTCAAGGTACGATTGTGGAAATCAAGCATGGTGAGGTTGACGAAAAGAATCAACTGAAGACCCGCCCCGTTGAGAAGGAAGCTCTAAACGACCTTGACAACGTGATCAAGTACACCAACAGGCAAAAGGCCAAAGGCAAATAAAACCCATTAACAAGTAAACGTATTATGAAAGCATTAAAGACATTGCTGATAGGCGCACTGGCCTTTACGGCTACGGCTGCCTCCGCCCAGGTCTATGAGGCCAAGGACGGTACGAAGTATGAGTTCCAGAAGTACTGGTTCTTCGACCTCGAAGGCGGTGCACAGTACACCCTCGGCGAAGCTAAGTTCCGCCGCCTCGTACGTCCCAACGTGCAGGTAGCTATTGGCCGCCAGTTTAATCCCTGGTTGGGCGTACGCCTGCAGGTGAACGGCTGGCAGAGCCGCGGCTACTGGGATCTCGGTATGCTCGACAATCAGGGCAAGATTTTCCCTGGACACTATCCCGTCGGCTATACCTTTAACTATGTGGCTCCCGGTCTCGACCTGATGGTCGACCTGACCACGCTCATTGGTGGCTATAATCCCACCCGCATCTTTGGCCTGAAGGCCTTCCTCGGTGGTGGTGCCAACATCGGTTTCGACAACGACGAGCTGAACGACCACCTGAACAAGGACCGTGGCAACGGTCTTACTCTGCGCAATAATCCTGCTCCCAACACCACCGGTCACGGTTACGAGTATGTATGGGACGGCACACAGGTGCTCCCCTTCGGACGTGGCGGCCTCGAGGCTTCGTTCCGTCTGAACAAGTGCATCAGCCTGCTTATCGAGGGTAACGCCAACATCCTGAGCGACAAGTACAACTCGAAGAAGACCGACAACGCCGACTGGTACTTCAACGTGCTCGGCGGTCTGCGCTTCAACCTGGGCAACACTTATACCAAGACGCTGCCCCCGCCTCCCGCACCCGAGCCCGTGCCCGTTGTTAACACCACGCCGGAGCCCGATCCCGCTATCATTGAGCTGCAGCGCCAGCTGAAGGAGCTCCAGGAGAAGGAGTCGAAGGTAGAACCGCTGCGCCGCGACATCTTCTTCCTCATCAACAAGACTGAGATTCGCGAGAGCGAGGCCCAGAAGGTTCGCGAGATTGCCTACTATCTGGTGAAGTATCCCAACACGCGCGTCGTGGTTACTGGTTATGCCGACGCCGGCACTGGTAACGACAAGATCAACGACCGCCTGGCCGCCCAGCGTGCCGACGCCGTTGTGAAGGCTCTGCAGTCGCAGTACGGCATCGAGTCGAGCCGCATCAGCTATGACTCAAAGGGTAGCCGTGTTCAGCCGTTCTCTGACAACGACATGAACCGCGTCTCTATCTGTATCGCCGAGTAAATCGCGTAGTACATAGATTATTTGGAGATTACCGGGCCCTGCGCCCGGTAATTTCTTTTATAGTTGTTAATCGCACTTTTTATCCTACACTTCCTACACTTCCTGCACCTACGGTTTGTTCACCGCCAGTGAATGATTGTAAACCGGCGCTTTTTGTACAAAACCCGGCGCTTCTTGTTCAAGAACCGACACCTTATCCAACACCTGTGTGATTTTCTGTCAGGTGTAGGAAGTGTTGGAAGTGTTGGTTGTTTTGTTCTTGCCCTTCACAATGCGCGCGCGGCTATAAAATAAGTGGCTATTTGCTTGGCGTTTCCGCCGTTTTTCGTTACCTTTGCAGGCGGATGAAACGACTGATTTGTATTACTGTGTGTGCCGTGCTTGCTACTGAGCTTGCACTTGTCAATGCGGCTCATGCCATCCGCCCTCTCCTGACCACGCAATGGTCGCAGATGGCGCCTTATAATGCTTTCTGCCCTGAGGGTTCATCGACGGGCTGCGTGGCGACAGCTATGGCGCAGGTGATGAAATATTACGAGTGGCCGAAGGCCGTCACTACGGCCATTCCTGCCTACGACGTTTTCGACGAGCTGCCCCCGACGACGTTTTCCTGGTCGCTGATGAAAGCTGGATATGGCGGCGACGAGTCCGCTGACAGTCGCGAGTCCGTTGCTCGGCTTATGCTGTACTGCGGCCATGCGGTTCAGATGAGCTATGGCCAGTCGTCGTCAGCCAGCGACGAGATCATCCCGTCGGTCATGTGCCGTTTCTTCGGCTACGACAGTGGCGTGCGTATGGTGTATCGTTCCGACTATACCTCTGCCGAGTGGGAGTCTCTCATCAGCGGTGAATTAGCTTTTGGGCGTCCTGTCATCTACATCGGGCAGCGGTCTGGTCTCGTCCATGCGTTTGTCTGCGACGGATACGACGGACAGGGGCTTTTCCATATCAACTGGGGATGGGGCGGCTATAGTGACGGCTGGTACCGCTTGTCGGCACTCATACCTCCTTATATTGGCGAGGGCGACGCCAACATTGCCGATGGTTTTTCGATGTATCAGTCGGCCATCGTGGGACTGCAGCCCGACTGCGGCGGAACGGCGCCTGTCTCCGTGCCTCTGCTCACGGCCGAGGAGTTAAGGGTCGTGTCGGCTCCTGCTGTGACGCGCAGTGGCAGCGATAAGACGTTCCAGCTACGCATCTGCTGTCCCGTGGCAAATCACTCTGCCGACACGCTGAAGAGCGACTTCGGTCTGGCACTGATGCAGGACGGGCAACTCATCGCTGGCACGGAACGACTTTTTGGCCGTCAGACGTTCGTCCCTGGGAGCTATGTCAACAGGATTGCCGGTCAGAAATACACCTTCGGCAAAGGCCTGACAGGCAACTACCGCCTCGTGTCCGTCTGCAGTAGTAACGACGGACTGCAGCCTGTCTCGAATGCCGGCAGACACTATATCGACGTGGAGCTTACGGAGACGTCGCTCACGCTGACTGAGCATCCCCGACGGAATCTGGAAGTCGGCGAAGTGCTGTTCCGACAGATTGACGGCCTGATGGTCGTCACTGTCACCGTCACCAATAGAGGTGACGACTATGTTGGGCAGCTCTGCTTTTTCAACAGCGGTCTTGCTGTGGCCAGCACTGGTGTTATGCTTGATGCCGGCACCTCCGACGTGGTGACCTTCCGTTTCAGACCCCACTGGGCCATTAGGGATTACACCATTGGTTACTCAAAGGACGATGAGACATGGTTGGCAGAGGGACCGGTTGATGTTGTTCCCGAATATTCGAAGGGCACCTTCTCCGTTTGGTATGCCGACGGCACCAGCGAGGAGCTGATGGTCGGCGACGGCGGTGTGGCTGTGGTGCCGCCAGAGGCTCTGGCCGTCGACTTCGGCAATGACGTGCCGACAACCGTCGTACCCAATGGCAACCCTAACTGTCTGTATTATGTCGTCGGCCATCCGGAGCTGACGGCGCAGCTCCCGAATGTGGTGGCCGACCGCTATATCGCGACACTGACGCTTGTCGACGGTCATGGCTTCTACTGCCCAATGGCGTTCACGGCAGGACACATCACCTTCACGCGGACGTTTGTCCGCGGCTACGACGAGTATGGCGGCGGTTGGGATACCATCATACTGCCCTTCGACGTTGAGACTGTCACAGCCAAGGGACTTGCGCCAATCGACTGGTTCCGCTCGGCGCAGGACACGGGGAAGGACTTCTGGCTGATGACGCTCGGCGACAGCGGCGAGCGCAACCTCGCTTTCGACCACGCCAGGCAGATGGAGGCCAACCGGCCCTATCTGATAGCCGTGCCGGGCCAGACCTACGGCGACCGTTCGCTGACGGGCATTCCTGTGACGTTCGCAGCTGATCACGCTGTGGTTCACCAGACGGCTTTGACAACGGACACAGGCGGAGTGTATTCCTTTGTGGGAGGGGCTGATGGGCAGGATGGACAATTTGGGCGGTCGTTCCAGCTGAATTATAACGGCTCGATGTTCATCGGCACGATGCGGGCGGCAGGGCCGTTCAGGGTGAAATTATCAAAAAGGCGATAATCCCATTACTCTCCAACCTCTCCGCTGACGTGGAGCCTCACAAAGCCGGTCTTGGCGTTGCAGTCGACATTGATGGAGCGCGAGAAATGGCCTGGCGCGTTGCTGTGAGAGCTGTAGGTGACGGTGATGGCCGCCGTTTCGCCAGGTTCTATGCTGCCCTTTGGATAATTTACCGTCGTGCAGGAGCATGTCGGCCTGACTGACCATAAATGGAGGAGGGTGGCGCCGACATTGTGGAACACGAAGTCGTAACTGACCTTCGTGTCGGGGGGAATGGTACCGAAGTCATGACTCAGCGTGTCAAACTGTATCTCAGCGGAGTCCTCGGTGACTTCCACCTTCTGACTGCTCTTTCCGCAGGCAGACGCTACCAGCATCAGCGGCAAAGCGAAATATGCTATCTTTTTCATTTCTCTTGGGCTAAGTGTATACCATCAGGACCGATGGTGATGAGGCGGCGGCGGTAGAGGTCGCCGACGGCCTGCTTGTAGGCTTTCTTGGAGACGCCGAAGCGGGCGGAGATGGCTTCGGCGGGGGAGTGGTCGCCGAGCGGGCAGAAGCCGTCGTTCTCGTAGAGATGGCGCAGCAGCACCTCGGCGAAGTCGAGGGCGCGCTGGCGGCCGGTGGTCTTCTGGTAGCGCTCAACCTTGGCGGTGGCCATGAGGCGGTGGGTCTTCTCGTCCTCCATGACGTAGACGTAATAGGTGTTGCCGCGCTCCATGCGCTGCTTCTGCTCGCGGAAGGGGCAGAAGAGGTCCTTCTGCAGGCCCCAGCGGAGGAAGGCACCGTACTCGTTGGTCCAGGCGCACTCCATGTAGGCGAACTCGCCGACTGTGGCCAAGGGGCGCTCGGTGGTGGCGACGATGCGCTCGTCGTGGTCGAGATAGAGGAATACCTCGATGTCGTCGCCGATGTGCATGTCGGGGGTGACGTAGCGCTGGGGGAGGAGGATTTCGTCGTAGATTCCTGCCTGGGGGGCAGCGGCACCGCCGCTGCACAGCGAACCCTCGGGGATGGGGGTGAGGTAGAGGCCGAAGTCTACGCGCTTGACGATGCGGAGGGTGTTGTATTTGCCGAGGGTGATCATGGGGCGGTGGGGGCTTCTGAGGGTTCTTCTGAGGGTTCTTCTGAGGGTTCTTCGGTGGGTTCTTCGGTGGGGGCTTCGGAGAGTGGCTGCTCGATGATGCCGTCGCGGAGATGGATGGTGCGGTCGGTGAGGGTGGCGAGCTGCTCGTCGTGGGTAACGATGACGAAGGTCTGGCCGAAACGGTCGCGGAGGTCGAAGAAGAGCTGGTGGAGCTCTTGCTTGTTATGCGTGTCGAGAGAGCCGGAAGGCTCGTCGGCAAGGATGACGGCGGGGTTGTTGACGAGGGCGCGGGCCACGGCGATGCGCTGCTTCTCGCCGCCTGAGAGCTCGTTGGGCTTATGGGTGGCTCGGTCGGTGAGCTGCATGAACTGCAGCAGCTCCATGGCGCGCTCGCGGGCCTGCTTCTGTGAGGTGCCGGCGATGTAGGCAGGAATCATGATGTTCTCTAAGGCCGTGAACTCGGGCAGCAGCTGGTGGAACTGGAAGACGAAGCCGAGGTGGCGGTTGCGGAAGTCGGCGAGGGCTTGCTGCGAGAGGGTGGTGGTGTCGATACTATCGACACATACTGAACCGGCATCGGGGCGGTCGAGGGTACCGATGATCTGGAGCAGGGTGGTCTTGCCGGCGCCGGAAGGTCCGACGATGCTGACAATCTCGCCACGGTCGATGTGCAGGTCGATGCCCTTGAGCACCTGGAGCGAGCCGAAGCTCTTGGTAATGTTGCGGGTTGTGATCATTGCTTATGAATTTGGCTGCAAAGGTAATAAAAAAATAGGAAATGAGAAATGGGAAATGAGTTTTTTTGCGTAACTTTGCACCCGAAATGACGATACTGACTTCGTACTTCCCCATTACCGACCCCACGCTGATATTCTTCGTGGTGCTGCTCATCATCCTGTTTGCCCCTATCATCATGGGCAAGCTGAGGATTCCGCACATCATCGGCATGGTGCTGGCGGGCGTCATCATGGGGCAGTACGGCCTGAACATCCTGGAGCGCGACAACTCGTTCGAGCTGTTCGGGCGCGTCGGTCTCTACTACATCATGTTCCTGGCCGGACTGGAGATGGACATGGAGGGCGTGAAGAAGAACAAGCAGCGGTTCCTCGTCTTCGGCCTGCTCACATGTCTGGTGCCCCTGGGGTTGACGTACCTGATGGCCATCACGATGCTGCACTACACGCCGGCGGCATCGTTCCTGCTGGGCTGTATCATGGCCTCGAACACGCTCATTGCCTATCCCATCATCAGCCGCTACGGCCTGCAGCGTCACCACTCGGTGGCGCTCTCTGTGGGGTCGTCGATGATCAGCCTGTTTCTGGCGCTGGTGATGATTGCCGGACTGGCGGGGAGCTACGGCAGCGGCGCCGCTGCACAGCCGACAGCGGGGGGAGCTTGGCTGTTCTGGCTGCTGTTCGTGGTGAAGCTGGGGGCCTATATCGGGCTTATGCTTTGGCTTATTCCGCATCTGACGCGCTATTTCCTGCGCCGCTACAGCGATGCCGTCATGCAGTTCATCTTTGTCCTGGCTGTTATGTTCCTCAATGCGGCGCTGACTGACTTCATCGGTCTGGAAGGCATCTTTGGCGCCTTCTTCTCGGGACTCATCCTGAACAGGTACATCCCCCACGTGTCGCCGCTGATGAACCGCCTGGAGTTTACGGGCAACGCCCTGTTTATACCTTACTTCCTCATCGGTGTGGGTATGCTTATCAACGTACGCATGCTGCTGCAAGGCCCCTATGTGCTGTGGGTGATGCTGATGATTGCCTTCTTCGGCACTTTCGGCAAGGCAGTGGCCGCCTATCTGTCGAGCCTGCTGTTCCGACTGCCGAAGCGCGACGGAAACATGATGTTCGGCCTGACGTCGGCCCACGCCGCAGGTGCCATCGCCATCGTCATGGTGGGTATGCGCTTGGAGGTGGGGCCGGGCGAGTACCTGACGAACGACAACATGCTGAACGGCGTGGTGCTGATGATTCTGGTCACCTGCATCATCTCGACGCTGATGACTGAGCACGCCTCGCAGCAGATTATCCTTTCGCAGTCAGTTGAGTCCCACAATACCCATCCTGCCCACAATGCCCATTCTGCCCACCACGAGAACATCCTCATCTGCGTAAAATATCCCGAGATAGCGCCGCAGCTGCTCAACCTCGCTCTGCTCGTGCGCAGCCAGCACCACCCGCAGGGACTGGTCGCCCTGAACGTGGTCTATGACGACCAGCACGCCACCACCAACCGTGAGGAGGGCTTGCGGCTGTTCGAACAGCTGCAACGGCAGGCCAGCGCATCGGAGGTGCAGCTGCAGACGCAGGTGCGACTGGCCACCAACATTGCCAACGGCATTAAGCACGCCTTCCGCGAGACGGGCTGCTCGGAGGTTATCATGGGCATGCACGTACACACCTCGCAGAACGCGAAGTTCTGGGGCGACTTCATCCAGAGCCTTTACAATGGCCTGAACCGCCAGATTATGCTCTCGCGTTTTGTTCAGCCGCTGAACACACTGCGCCGCATCCGTGTGGCGGTGCCCAGCCGGGCTGAGTTTGAGCCGGGCTTCCACCGCTGGTTAGAGCGTCTGAGTCAATTGGCCGAACAATTGGACTGCCGCATACAGTTCCACGGGCGCGACGAGTCGCTGACGCTGATTGCCAAGTATATCAACGACAGCCACCCCTCCGTGAGGGCAGAGTTCACGCCGATGGGCCACTGGAATGAGTTGCCGCAGCTGGCCGCCCATATTGCCGACGACCACCTGTTCGTCGTCGTCACCGCCCGTCGCGGCACCATTTCTTATAAGAATGCTCTTGACCGCCTGCCCGACGAACTGCAGCAATACTTCTCGGGCAAGAACCTGATGATTATCTTCCCCGACCAGTACGGCGACCAGAAGGAGGACAGCATGAGCTTCACTGAGGCCCAGCACCATGAGGAAAAGTCTATCTACGACACCGTTCTGCGGTGGCTGCACCACCCGAGGGAAAGGCGTAAGTAATTTTTTTGGCACGGATTACACGGATTACACAGATTTTTTGTAATTTTGCAGCCGAAAAGTGATTTTTATAGGAAAAGCAAAATGAAAGTAGCAATTGTTGGCGCTTCGGGCGCCGTGGGCCAGGAGTTCCTGCGCCTGCTTGACGAGAGAAATTTCCCGATGGATGAACTGGTGCTGTTCGGCTCCGAACGCTCCGCCGGCCGGAAGTACACCTTCCGTGGTCAGGAACTGACGGTGAAGCTGCTCCAAAAGAACGACGACTTCAAGGACATCGACATCGCCTTCACGTCGGCCGGTGCCGGCACGTCAAAGGAGTTTGCCGAGACAATAACGAAATACGGCTGCGTGATGATCGACAACTCGTCGGCTTTCCGCATGGACGAGGATGTGCCCCTGGTGGTGCCCGAGTGCAATGCCGAGGACGCCCTGAACCGTCCGCGCGGCATCATCGCCAACCCCAACTGCACAACCATCATGATGGTCGTCGTGCTGCAGCCCTTAGAGCAGTTGAGTCATATCAAGCGCATCCACGTGGCCTCCTACCAGAGTGCTTCGGGTGCTGGTGCCGCCGCCATGCAGGAGCTGCAGCAGCAGTACAAGGAGATTGTGGAGACGGGCGAGGTGAAGACCATCAAGAAGTTCCCCCACCAGCTGGCCTACAACGTCATCCCGCAGATTGACGTGTTCCAGCCCAACGGCTACACGAAGGAGGAGATGAAGATGTACAATGAGACGCGTAAGATCATGCATACCGACGCGAAGTGTTCGGCCATGTGCGTCCGCGTCAGTTCGCTGCGCTCGCATTCGGAGAGCGTATGGATTGAGACCGAGCGCCCGCTCACTGTCGAGGAGGCCCAGCAGGCCATTGCCCAGGCTCCCGGCTGCACGCTGGTCGACGACCCGTCGACGCTGACCTATCCGATGCCGCTCGACACCGCGGGCAAGGATGATGTCTTCGTTGGCCGTGTACGAAAGGACCTGACTGACGACTGCGGTCTGACCTTCTGGCTCTCGGGCGACCAAATCCGCAAGGGTGCCGCCCTGAATGCCGTGCAAATAGGCGAATACCTGATAAAAGTAGGAAACGTCAAATAAATAAAAGAAGCTTATGAAGACAATCCTGTTGGCCGTAGTGGCCGTCATTGCAATGTGCGCTTGCTCGGGCGAGCGTGAGTATCTGAACTATCGCGGCATGTCGATGGGCATGTCGGCCAAGAGCATGGTCGACTCGCTGGAGTTGCAGGGGCTCGCCCTCGACACAGCGCACTCTACGGAGACCAGCTTCGTGCTGGCCGATACCATTGCCCGTAACTTTGTCGTGACCGTCTACCACCAGAACGACACCATCTCGGACATTCTGGAACAGTATACGGCTACGTATAATGACTCGACCTCGAACCTCTGGCAGGCCAAGCACGACGAGTTTGAGAAGGAGTTCGGCTGGCCCAACATGGGCAAGCACGGCGACCTGCACAAGGAGGCCACCTTTGAGAGCAAGAAGGGCACCGTCCTGCTGATACTGCTCAACACGTACTCGCCCACCGTCTCGGTGCGCTACTCAACGTCGACGACGAAAGACTAATACACAAAAAGAAGCAAGCCCGAAAAGCTTGCTTCTTTTTTTGTGTCGACACTTGGACTCGAACCAAGGACCCCCACCATGTCAAGGTGATACTCTAACCAGCTGAGCTATGCCGACTTTTCTGTGCTTGTGCGCCTGACAGGACTCGAACCTGCACATCGTGAGATACCAGATCCTAAGTCTGGCGCGTCTACCAATTCCGCCACAGGCGCGACTTCGACGACGTCAATTCCATCGCGTTATTGGTTTTGCGGGTGCAAAGGTAATACTTTTCTTTGAAACGACCAAATTTATTTTGATAAAAGTTTGCGCGCTACCTCAATTATTGTGTCTTTGCCGCGTTTGAAGTGCTCGTCGCGCATGGCGACGTACAAATCAGGGATGACGCCGAACTCCGAGGGCTGGCGCTTGGCATCATACAGCGGGACTGCCGAGAAGCGCACCACCCAGCCGTTAGGCAGCGATGAACTGAAAGGCATGCCGGCTCCGCCACCCGTGATGTCGCCGATGAGCCGTGCCGTGGGCAGTGCCTTCATATACATGGCAAACTCGTTGGCAGCCGAGAATACGTGCCTGTTGGTGAGCACGATGACGGGCTTCTGCCACCGCAGGCTGGCTGCGGGGTCGAGGTAGCGTGGCTCCATGTCGGAGAAGTCGCTGTGCCCGGGTCCCGTCTTATGCTGTATGTAGCCCACGAGAACGCGCTCGTTGGTGAATCGCGAGGCAATCTTCTCGGCGTTGGTCAGGTCGCCGCCGCCGTTGCTCCTGATGTCGATGATGAGTCCGCGGCAGAGCATGAAGTAGTTGAGCACCTCGGTCAGGTTGCCGCTGCCGACGCTGTTGTTGAACGACTCATAGCGTATATAGCCGATGTTGTCGTCGAGAATCTTGTACTGCATGCCTGAGGAGATGCGGTAGTCGGTGCCTAAGTAGACGCGCTGCAGGGAGTCGTTGTAGTTGGCGGGGTAGCTCTCGTACCACTGCCAGTAGCGGGCCATGTCGTGGGCCGCCGTCAGGTTGACATGGCCGTCGCGCAGTTCGCTGAGCAGTCCGGCGAGCACCTCGAAGAGCTGCTCTTTCGACATGTTGCCGTTGATGCGCTGGGCGTATTTGTCGTGAGCCTGCTGCCAGTCGAGACCGTACTCCTGGCGCTTGTAGTCGAGGAAGCAGTAGTGCTCGTCGATGATTTTCCAGAGGGCCTCGAAGTTGCCCATCGGGGTGTCGGGGAACTCATCCTCGTCGACGCAAGAGGTTAGACAGGAGAACATGAACAGACAGGAGGACAGGAGTATAGTCTTTCTGAGACAGGAGTACATGAGGACGGGCTTTTTCATGGGCGTTTGCTGATGGTGAAGTTGCGGACCACACCAATCATCAGACGGTGGTGGTAGATGTGTGACTTCAGGTTGTTGGCCTCTGACTGCTGGTAGTCGCCCAGATAGCCTATGCGGAGGGTTGTGGAGCGGCTGACGCTACAGTCGAGCGAGAGCTGCTGGCGCAAATTGGGCATCGAGATGAAGGTGGTGGGCACCAGATTGCGGTCGTAGTCGCCAAGCGAGAATATCTCATAGTACGACTGTCCGTAGTTGGGGCTGAACATCAGTCCGACGAGCGGGATCTCCAGTTCGTAGCGTGCCGACCACGGAAGTTTGAACAGTCTGAAGCCGTAGGTGGCAACCGCTGAAGGCATGACACCTATGGAGGCGCGCCCCTGGGCCGGGTTGTTGGAGTTGCTGGTGTTGTAGATAAAGCCGAAGTTGACGGCCGCCATGCCGCCGACCTGTAGGGCAAGCCGCTTGAACTGCCACCCATGATAGCGGCCGACGAACAGCGTATAGTCGCCTTGAAGCTCGTTGACGGTCTCGGCGCGGTCTTCGGCCGAGGTGAAGTTCAGCTCGTTCTGTATCATGGTTGCCCAACGGCTGTCGGGGCGCTGGCGTTCGGAGGTGGTGAGCAGGGTGATGCCCGCCCCTTTGAATTTTTCCTGCGACAGGTATGTGTCGAGGATGCTGGTGCTGCCAATGCCGAGCTGATAGGTCGTGGTGAAGGCCGTAGTGCCGTTGGCCGTCGGCTTCTGGCAGTTGGCGGTGGTGAAGTTAGCGGCCAGCGCCAAGGCTACGATCCATGTCCTGTTAGAAATCATCATCATTGAAAAGACTTGTTTGTCCGGTTATCTCGTCGATGACCTGCTGTTCGCTCTTGCCGGCGTCAGGGTCGAGATTATCTTCTTCGGTTGGTTCGTCGGGCTCAGCAGGTTCGGCAGGCTCCTCGGGGAAGCGGGTGGGCCCCAGTTCGGTGATACTCCCTATCTGGCATGTCGTCAGGCGCTTGCCCTTGGCCTTGAAGCCCTTGACGGCGATGAACTGCTCGACGTCGATGGCTTCGGGGTCGCGCCACTCGTCGGCTCCACTGTAGGTTACCTGTATGCGCGGGAACGCCTGGTCGGAAATCAGGATGAGCTTCGACAGCGGGTTCTCGCCCACGAAGTTCTGCTTGCGCTTCGTGGCCTCCATGAGGAAGCGCTTCACGTAGGGGTAGCCCTGGTTGTCGGCATCCCAGAGGACGGCGCTCCACACCTTGTACTCGTCGTACTTCTCGATGCGCAGGATGTTGGACTCGTAGTGGTTGTTGACGTCGAAGTTTGTCAGATAGAAGTCGCCATTGTCGAGGAGCACCAGTATCTGGTCGCCGTCGAAGAACTCGCCGAGAAGCCTCCCGTGCTCGTCGTAGTTCAGGCGGTTGACGTCGGGGTCGTACCACACCTTTCGTCCGCCCAAGGTAGAGCGTCCGTGGCTCTTCAATCCGATGCGGTGTATCGAATTTCTGGTCAGCAGGTTGCCCTTCGAGGCACGGCCCTTGATCATCACCTCCGAGAAATCCTTGTCGATGAAGATTTTCTTCAGCTTCGGGTTGGGGTCGAGTGTCACTTTGATGACCTCCGCCTCGCCGTTGGGGTTGGCCGTGAAGTACATCACCTTCGAGCCGGGCGTGCCCTGCGTCAGGTCGTACTCCTTGTCGCGCGTCATCGACGTCACGTTGAAGCGCTTGATGAAGTAGGCGCCCTTCTTGCCGTCGCGGTACACCACATTATATATGGTACGCGTATCGTTCTTCTTGAATACCTGCAGGTGGAGCACGTTCTTGCCCACGAACAGCTTCTCAGCCACGCGCACCACCTTGTATTTGCCTTCACGGTAGAAGATGATGATGTCGTCGATGTCGGAGCAGTTGCATACGTACTCGTCTTTCTTCAGGGCGGTGCCGATGAAACCGTCGTTACGGTTGATGTAGAGCTTCTGGTTGGCCTCGGCCACCTTCGTCGCCTCGATGGTGTCGAAGTTGCGGATCTCGGTCAGTCGCGGGTGGTCCTTGCCGTACTTGTCCTTGAGGAACTGGAACCAGCCGGCTGTCACCTCCGTGAGGTTCGCCAGGTCGCGGTCAATCTCGTCGATCTCGGCCTTGATGCGGGCCATCAGCTCGTCGGCCTTCTCCTTGTTGAACTTCAGGATGCGCTGCATCTTGATTTCCAGGAGCTTCAGGATGTCGTCCTTCGTCACCTCGCGGACGAGGGTGGGGTAGTAGGGCGTCAGCCGTTCGTCGATATGCTCGCAGACGCGGTCGACGTTCGGGGCCTCTTCAAACTTCTTGTCCTTATAGATGCGCTCCTCGATGAAAATCTTCTCTAACGAGCAGAAGTGGTACTGCTCCAGCAGTTCGCCCTTGCGGATTTCCAGTTCCTGGCGTATCAGGTCCTTGGTGCGCTCCACGTTGTGGCGCAGCACGTCGCTGATGGTGAGGAACTGCGGCTTCTGTTCGCTGATGACGCAGCAGTTGGGCGAGATGTTGATTTCGCAGTCGGTAAAGGCGTAGAGGGCATCGAGCGTCTTGTCTGACGAGACGCCCGGCATGAGGTGTATCTGTATCTCCACCTGTGCCGATGTCAGGTCGTCGACGTGGCGGGCCTTGATCTTGCCTTTCTCAATAGCTTTCTTGATGCTGTCGATGAGGCTGTCGACGGTCTTCGAGTAGGGCAGGTCGCGTATGACGAGCGTCTTCTGGTCCAGCTTCTCAATCTTGGCGCGCACCTTCAGCACGCCGCCGCGCTGGCCGTCGTTATACTTGCTGACGTCGATGGAGCCGCCAGTCAGGAAGTCGGGATAGAGGTGGAACTCCTCGTTGTGGAGATAGTGGATGGCAGCATCGCAGATCTCGCAGAAGTTGTGGGGCAGAATCTTTGACGACAGGCCCACGGCAATGCCCTCGGCCCCCTGAGCGATGAGTAGCGGGAACTTGACGGGCAGCGTGATGGGCTCCTTGTTGCGGCCGTCGTAGCTGAGCTGCCACTCTGTTGTCTTCGGGTTGAACACCGTGTCGAGTGCAAACTTCGACAGGCGTGCCTCGATGTATCGGGGGGCGGCGGCGCGGTCGCCGGTCAGAATGTTGCCCCAGTTGCCCTGTGTGTCGATGAGCAGTTCCTTCTGTCCCAGCTGCACCAGGGCGTCGCCGATGGAAGCGTCGCCGTGGGGGTGGAACTGCATGGTGTGGCCCACGATGTTGGCCACCTTGTTGTAGCGCCCGTCGTCCATGCGCTTCATCGAGTGCATGATACGGCGCTGCACGGGCTTGAAGCCGTCCTCGATGTTGGGCACGGCACGCTCCAGTATTACGTAGCTGGCATAGTCGAGAAACCAGTTCTGGTACATCCCCGACAGGTGGTGTACCGCCGCCGCGTCGAACCGGTTCACGGGCTTATAGTCGGAGTGGGCCTCGGCGCTTTCTTGGCTATCTGGTGTTTCCGGGCTTTCCGGATTCTTTATTTCGTCATCCATATTTCGTCTTTAGTTATTTCGCCAGCGCAAAATTACTAAAAAAAAATCGGAAAGCAGTCAAATCGCGCTACTTTTAGTTTTTTTAGCATGTAATAGCTTCAGTTATTCTGCTTTTTTCGTACCTTTGTGCAATAAAAGGAGCCTTAATCCTATGAAACATATCGAACAACTAAGAAGTAAGTGCATGGAAAGACGAATACTCATTGCAGTGGGGCTGGCATTTCTCGCTGTGCTGGGTGGCCAGGCCCAAGGCTTTGAATTCCAGTACCGGGGCGAAAGTCTGGCGAATGGTGCCACGGTCACCATTGCGGCAGAAGAGGACTCTTTTGGAGAGTTGTCGTGCGAGACCAACCCCACGGGCAATCCGTCTGACGGGTTGGTGCTGAAAATGCTGTCAGGCTCAACGGCCAATGTGAATGCGAGGCTGCAGATTACCCACAACACGTTAGATGCTGATATGCTCCAATGGTGCATGGGTGGGACGTGTATGCCTTTCGGCAGCAACACCATGCTCACGAAGCGGTTTGCCGCTGACGGCAGTGTTCAGGTGCAGTTCGATGCCACCAATATCCGTAGTAACGGATACCTCTCAGCAGTCTTGACTGCCAGTGTGGGACTGGAGTCGCATCGTGTCAACATCGAGTTTACCAACGGAGAGAATGCCGGAGTCGAGTCCGTTGTCAGCGGCAGGCCCGCCGTGCAAGTCTATGACCTTAACGGACGTAGCGTGAAAGGTCGGCTTGCCGCCGGTGTCTACATCATCAGCGACGGATACAAGATCCGTAAGACAATTATCAGATGACATTCAATAACTAAAAAATCACGTGATATGAAGAAACTACTTATGCTGACTGCCCTTCTGCTGGCAGTATGCGCTCAGGCGCAAGTCCTGAAAGTCGCTCCTGAGAGCGGTGCAGTGAAGTCTATGAAAAGGATGCCTGCCAAGAAGACGATCACCCCGACAGACAACCAAATGTGGTGGGGCTATTATTTTGGCGACAAGGGTTGGAGCGGTGTTGGTACAGGCAAAGCTGAGACGTTCGACTGTGCCATCCTCGTGCCTGCCAATCACGAGTTAGTAGGTGCCAGTACCATTAATGCCATCCGCTTTTATCTGTTTGAAAGCGCGAACGTCTCTATGGCAAAAGTCTGGATTTCAAGCAGTCTGCCCAATGATGTGGACGCCGCAGACTATGTTCAGAGCATTGAGGTGTCCTCTTTGGTGAGTGGCCCTAACGAAATCAGCCTCAATACTCCTTACTCCGTCAATAATCAGGCCATTTATGTAGGCTATTCTTTTACCATTATTAATCCTGAGTATGCTATCATACAAGGTGGTAACTACGTCCCCAACTCATTATTCCTGAGGTCTTCAGAATCCATTACTACCTGGGGGGAAGTCTCATATTTGGGGTGTCTTGGCCTGAACCTGCTCATCGAAGGCGGTTCTTACCCTTCCAGTCAGGCCACTCTGGTAAAATTTGGCCCTTCGGTAGTAGAAGTCGGAAGTAGCGTTGACATGCCTGCTGAGATTACTAACGAAGGCAAGGACCCCATCACCAGCCTTTCGTACACCATCACATCCAATGGCAACACCTCAGAGGAAAAGACCATCGCTGTCAGTGAGATTTCTTTCTCGTCAACAGTGACGGTGGATATCCCCGTTGAGGCTGACGCCACTGAGGGAAGTGTATCTAAGACCCTGACCATTACCAAAGTCAACGGCAAAGAAAATACGGCTTCTAACAAGACGGCGACGGGTGACTTGAGGACAGTCAGGAAACTTTGGCCGCGCACCGTACTCATCGAAGAATTTACCACTGAATATTGCGTCTTTTGCCCTGAGGCTGCTGCAGGATTGGCTTCTTTCATGACCACTTATCCTGACATGGCCAGCCGAGTGGCCACCGTTTGTCATCATGCCGGTTACAATTCAGACTGGCTGACTATCGATGCCTCCTGGTATTATACTTGGTTTTATAACGACAATGGCTCTGTGTATGCTCCCGCCTTCATGTACGACAGATATGCCAGGGGCGGAATAACGCCCGTTGAAAACCGCCAATCGGGTGCTGAGGGCTACAAGTCAAGAGTCGAGCCGCGGCTGGCCGTGCCATCGAATGTAGGCATCGATCTGGTGGCCACCTTCAATGCCGACAAGAGCAAGATTAACGTCACTGCCAAATGCGAGCGCTGCTGGGACTTCAGTCAGTTGCCCGCTCGTATTACACTGTTCCTGACCGAAGACAATATCGAGGCTCATTCCCAGTCGGGAGCCTATGGCAGCTTCACACACCAGCACGTATTGCGTGCCGTCAGCGAGATATGGGGCACTGAGCTGAGCTGGACCAATGACAAGGCCTCGTACCAATATTCATTCACTCTCGACTCCTCATGGAAGAATGAAGACCTGAAGGTGGTAGCCTTCGTCTCAGGTTATGACAGTACCGACCCCGCCAACTGCACGGTCGAAAATGCGGCTGTCTGCACCATCGGCGAAGCCGGCGAAGAAATTGCGGGCGACGCTGACGGTAATAGTGACTTCAATATCGATGATGTCATGATGACTGTCAGTTATCTTCTCGGAGAAAACCCGAAAGGCTTTTCCGAGACGGCTGCCGACATGGACGAGAGTGGCACAGTTGACATTGTCGACATTACGCTTATGATCAAAGCCCTTCGGGATAAATAGTTAACGTGCTCACAGGGGGACTGTCTCCCTGTGCTCAGGAGGTTCCATTCTACCTGATTGTCATTTGCAGGAAACATCCTACACTCCCGACACTTCCAACACCTGTTGAACTTTCTTAGGTGTCGGAAGTGTAGGGAGTGCAGGATATAAAGTGCGAATGGCAACTATAATAGCAAAAGTGGCCGGAATAATCGGCAGAAGCGTGCGCTTTGCCAACCTTCGGAGGCTGGAACCGACACCTGAACCGACACCCCGGCAAAAGGTGCCGGGTTACGGGGAAAAGGCGGGGGTTTACGAGAAAAAGGCGCCGGGTTTTGGGCAAAAGGCACCGGGTTTTGGGCGTACAGTTGACATTGTCGGCATTACACTTATGATTAAGGCCCTTCAGGACAAATAGTCTGCGGACTTACCAACTATTTTCAATCTTGCGGTTCGAAAATATCCGAATTGCCTTGGCGGTTCGGATTTTTTGTTTTATCTTTGCACCCATACAACGACCATTGGCTCATGCTTGACCAGGAACGCTACATCAACCCTTATACCGACTTTGGCTTCAAGAAGCTGTTCGGCACCGAGATGAACAAGGACTTGCTCATCAGTTTCCTCAATTCCCTTTTCAACGGCCACGAGGTCATCCGCAATGTGGAGTACCTTAACACCGAGCACCTTGGCGAGGGCTACAAGGAGCGCAAGGCGGTGTTCGACGTGTACTGCGAGAACGAGAGGGGCGAGAAGTTCATCGTTGAGATGCAGAAGGCCGAGCAGGACTACTTCAAGGACCGCAGCGTGTTCTACTCCACCTTCCCCATTCGCGAGCAGGCCCAGCGGGGCGACTGGGACTTTGAGCTGAAGAGCGTCTATCTGGTGGGCATCCTCGACTTCATCTTCCCTGAGGACGAGTACAGCCCCGAGTGCTATCACCATGAAATCAAGCTGATGGACACCCTTGACAAGCACGTGTTCTATGATAAGCTGACCTTCATCTACCTCGAGATGCCCAAATTCTCAAAGACCGAGGACGAGCTGGAGTCGATGTTCGACAAGTGGATGTTTGCCCTGAAGAACCTGTCGCGTCTTCTGGAACGTCCGAAGGCCCTGCAGGACCGCATTTTCAAGAAATTCTTCGAGCAGGCTGAGATAGCCCGTTTCACGCCGAAGGAGCGACGGGACTATGAGGAGAGCATCAAGGTGTATCGCGACTTGGTGAACGTGGTCCGTACCGCTAACCGTAAAGGCTGGAATGAAGGCAGGGAAAAAGGCCGCGAGGAAGGTCGAGAGGAAGGTCGTTTGGAAGGCCGAATGGAAGGCCGAATGGAAGGCCGAATGGAAGAAAAACTGGCAAACGCCCTGAGCCTGAAGAAGAACGGCGTTCCTCTCGACGTTATAGCCAGGAGTCTCGGCCTTAGCGTCGAGGAAGTAGAGGCCATGTTGTAAATCAAAAAACTCACGCTCCAACAGGTATAAACTAAAAAGGCAGATTACATATCGTAACCTGCCTTTTCAGTAGGGACACCCGGGCTCGAACCGGGGACCTCTGCAATGTGACTGCAGCGCTCTAAACCAACTGGGCTATGCCCCTGTTTCTTGTTTGCGGGTGCAAAGGTAATACAATAAAATGAGAAATGAGGAATGAGAAATGAGAAATGTATGGTTGCTTATATATTTTTAACGTTTAACGGCCGCTGCAAATTTCTTCGCAGCGGCCGTTAAACTACTTTTTTTACTTTCTGACTTTGTTCTGGAGCGTGGCACCCAGGAGCTTCATGTAGGTTTCGTACTGTTTATCGTTCAGCACGTTGCGCATGTTGTGCACGTCCTTCTGAATGGCCTTGTGGATGAGTGCGGGGCGCTCGAATCTCCTTGCCGTAGCAGCCGAAACTAAATCTTCGTTCAAGTTGTCGCTGATCACTTTCACGGCTTCCATCTGGTAGTCGGTCAGGTCCAGTGTGACGGCCAGCCGGCGTAGGTCGAATGTGATGCCGTAGTTCTCGACGTTCTTCACTGCAGTGGTCTTCTGTGTCTTTGCGTAACCAAGGGTCATTACCATGGTGGCTGCTACTGTTAAAATAATCTTTTTCATAATTTTGTTTTTTTATTGTTATCCTGATATGTTTGTTATCCTGTTTCTGTTCTTTTGACGCACCAGGACGCGAAAGGTTTAAAAACGCCTAAACTTTTTTGCTTTTTCAATTAAAATATGTACCTTTGCACGCAAATTTCAGTAATAAGTAAGTATTATGGCACAAGAAGATGTATTTAAGAAGATCGTAAGCCACTGCAAGGAGTATGGCTTCGTGTTTCCCAGCAGTGAAATCTACGATGGTTTAGGCGCCGTCTACGACTACGGTCAGAACGGCGTGGAGTTGAAGAACAACATTAAGCAATACTGGTGGAAGGCCATGACGATGCTGCACGAGAACATCGTGGGTATCGACTCGGCCATCTTCATGCACCCGACGATATGGAAGGCTTCGGGACACGTCGACGCCTTCAACGACCCCCTTATCGACAACCGTGACTCGAAGAAGCGCTATCGTGCTGACGTGCTCATCGAGGACCAGATTGCCAAGTACGACGAGAAAATCCAGAAGGAGGTGGAGAAGGCCCGCAAGCGTTTCAAGGATGCTTTCAACGAGGAGCAGTTCCTGGCCACCAGCGAGCGCGTGAAGGAAGCCAAGGAGAAGCGCGACGCCCTCCATGCCCGCTACGCCGCTGCCATGCAGGGTCCCGATCTTGACGAGCTGAAGCAGATTATCCTCGACGAGGAGATTGTCTGTCCCATCAGCGGCACCCGCAACTGGACCGACGTGCGCCAGTTCAACCTGATGTTCGCCACCGAGATGGGCGCTTCGGCCGACGGCTCGATGAAGGTCTACCTGCGTCCTGAGACCGCCCAGGGCATCTTTGTCAACTACCTCAACGTGCAGAAGACGGGCCGCATGAAGATTCCTTTCGGCATCGCCCAGATTGGTAAGGCCTTCCGCAACGAGATTGTCGCCCGCCAGTTCATCTTCCGTATGCGCGAGTTCGAGCAGATGGAGATGCAGTTCTTCGTACAGCCCGGTACCGAGCTCGAGTGGTTCCCCAAGTGGAAGGAGACGCGTATGAAGTGGCACCAGGCCTTAGGCTTCGGCGCTGAGAACTACCGCTTCCACGACCACGACAAACTGGCCCACTATGCCAACGCCGCCACCGACATCGAGTTCAAGATGCCGTTCGGCTTCAAGGAGGTGGAGGGTATCCACTCGCGCACCAACTTCGACCTGTCGCAGCACGAGAAGTTCTCAGGCAAGAGCATCAAGTACTTCGACCCGCAGACCAACGAGTCGTACACGCCGTACGTCATTGAGACCTCTATCGGCGTCGACCGTATGTTCCTCAGCATCATGTGCCACGCCTTCGCCGAGGAGAAGTTAGAGAATGGCGAGACGCGCACCGTGCTCCGTCTGCCCGCCGCCCTGGCTCCCGTCAAGTGCGCCGTCATGCCCCTTGTCAAGAAGGACGGGCTGCCCGAGAAGGCCCGCGAGATTATCGACCAGCTGAAGTATCACTTTGCCTGCCAGTACGACGAGAAGGACTCCATCGGCAAGCGCTACCGCCGTCAGGACGCCATCGGCACGCCGTACTGCGTCACTGTCGACCACGACACGCTCAACGATGGTTGTGTCACCCTGCGCTTCCGCGACACCATGGAGCAGGAGCGTGTGCCCATCAGCGAGCTCAACGCCATCATCGAGGACAAGGTGAGCATCGCTTCGCTGCTGAAAAAACTGTAAGGCCACATGGGAAGTAAGACATCCATTCATGTAACCAGACATCCCTCCCTTTGGCAGGGCTTGGGTGGGCTTTTGCTCCTTCTGCTCTTTGCCGTCTCGTGCTCAGAGTCCGACGACGAGGAGACTGGCGAGTTCGGCAACTGGCAGGCCCGTAACGAGGCCTATTTTGCCACGCTCGAAGACTCGCTGAGCCGTGGCGGCTCGGCCTGGAGGAAGATCAAGACCTTCACCAAGGACGAAAAGACCGCGACGGCCAACACCGACTATATATATATTAAGGTGTTGGAGCAGGGCAGCGGTACTGCGAGTCCGCTCTATACCGACTCTGTGCGTATCAGCTACTGTGGACGCCTCATTCCCACCGTCAACTACCCTGAGGGCAGTGTCTTCGACGCAACTTACGAAGGCAGCTATAGTGCCAGCACGACGGGCGTTGTCGACAATGCGGTCAACAACCTCCGCGACGGTGTCGCTACGGCTGTGCAGCACATGCATGTCGGCGACCGCTGGCGCGTGTTCATGTCCTATCAGTTGGGTTACGGCACCACCGAGACTCTCGGCATACCAGCCTACAGCGTGCTGATATTCGACCTGACGCTGCTTGACTTCGTCTCAGGCAGCGAAAGCTTCACGCCGTGGGGCAGTCGGCAGTGGTGATGACGGCCGGATGTCAATAGAGAGAGCCGTGCTCCCAGCATCGGGGGCACGGCTCTCTCCGTGTTTGTGAACCTGTTGGCTCAGAAGCTTCCTCCGCTCTCGATTTGAGCCTTGGCATACTCCAGGGCGAGTTTCACCTCCAGTTTCGTCATTCCCTGGAATTCCTCTGTCAGGTCCTGGATGATACTCTTGCCGCTGAGCTTTAATGTGCCGTAAGCCTTTTCCTCTTCGTCATAGTCCTCGTCCCATGACTGCTTGGCCAGTGCCTCGGTGGGGAAGGTTGCCACCTGTTCGGCCTTGATGCAAATGGCATTGTCCGACGTGCCGTCGAAGGTGCAGGTTGTTACTGCGGAAGCCGTCTGGCCGTACTGCGAAGCCGTGACGGTGAGCGTCAGGACGTTGCCGTTGTCCTTAATGACCGCTTTCGAGATGCTGACATCATCATTCTTAGACTTGGAATCGTCGTCATCGTCACCGCAGGCAGTAAAGCCCACCATGCAGGTCAATGCCATCAGGCAAAAATAGAAAAACTTTTTCATTTGTTGTTTGGGTTTTGTTGTTAGTATTGTTTTATCAGCGACAAAGATACTACTTTTCTTCCAAACGACAAACAAATAGGCAATAAATTTGCAGCAATGAAAAAAAAATACTATATTTGCGCCGTAAAAACCTGACAACTATGCAAAAGTATGCTGACTATATCAAACGGATAGAGATCGACTCCCTGTGGAGCGGCAAGAAGCACATCGTGTGGGAACTGTCGCCCCGAGTGAACATCCTCAGTGGTATCAATGGGGTTGGCAAGAGTACGATATTAAATAAGGTAGTGAAGGGCCTGATAGCCGGTGGCGAGTTCCCCAGTCACATGCTGAAGGGTGTGAAGCTCGACGTCGAACCCGAGGATGCCAAATGGATACGCTACGACGTCATCCGCTCGCTCGACTCGCCGGTGCTCGACCTCGACACGATGGCCCATGTCGACACGCGCATCTCGTCGGCTCTCGACTTCCAGCTCTATCATCTGCAGCGCAAGTATCTCGACTATCAGGTGAACATCGGCAACCGTATTATCGAATGCCTGCAGCAGGGCGATGCTGATTCCGCCCAGCGGCTGTCGCTGAAGAAGAAGCGCTTCCAGGACATCGTCGACGAGCTGTTCGTTGATACGGGCAAGAAGATTGTGCGCACCGAGAACGAGATACGCTTCTCGCAGATTGGCGAGATGCTCGTCCCTTATCAGCTTTCTTCAGGCGAGAAGCAGATGCTGGCCATCCTGCTCACCGTACTCGTCGAGGACGACCAGCACTACGTGCTCTTCATGGACGAGCCCGAGGTGTCGCTGCACATCGAGTGGCAGAAGCGGCTCATCG
>JAEEGK010005525.1_pt1 | contig 30588 bp, 24 predicted proteins | sample 8958771 | NCBI WGS metagenome assembly JAEEGK01 (sample SAMN16246547, study PRJNA631951) | gut metagenome | biome: gut microbiome; feature: rumen; material: SC-attached | host: Bos | place: Iran: Karaj | collected 2018-10 | reverse complement strand
AAAGCTCATCCGGGTCCAGAATATCGAGAATATGATCCTGTTCAATTTGATAGTCTTCCTGCAGTAAGGTAGTCTCGTCGCGGGTAACATTGCGTGCATCTACCCAGAGCGGAAGCTTTGTATTGATTTCTTCTTTTTTGGTCTTTGTAAACTGGCCGTCAATCTGCTGCCAATATGTAATCATGATTAACCTCTCATACTTTTGAGGCCTCTATGACGTTTGTACGATTTATTAGAAGTGCAGAGTCAGGAGGCTGATTTTTTTGCTTATTGAACGTATGGGATAATGGGAGCTTCCGTCCATACTGCTGCCTCCTGAATTAAGAATTAAATTATCAAACTGATAAAAGTAATTTTAATGAATTTGTATTAAGTATTCAAGATTTACCGAAGTCTATCAAAATCAAATGCTAAAAAAGTGGGACGCAGGCAAAAAATGGCAAAAAAATGCAGAAATTTTCAATTTTTTTTAATTTTTTTTCAAAAATTTTGTCAAAAATGGCATATCAAAACAACTATATAGGTGGAGGTAAAAGATCTTGAGGCGAACGATTTGTGATTTTCTGAGGCAGATGAAAAAGGGTCTGATGAGTGTCGGGTGCGTGCTTGCTTTCTGTTATTTTGTGGTTGCGCAGGGAGCGGCATACAGCTGGGATTTTTCGGATTGTGAAATTAAAGACATTCTGTTTGCGGTGTCGGTAGACACTGGGATTTCAATTGTGCCCGATGACACTGTCAGTGGCAGGGGAGATTTGAAGTTTGCAGGCGGTGACTTTGATTTAGCTTTTGAGGCTTTCCTGAAGACCAACAGATTGTTTGTGAAACGTGATGGCGGTGTGTGGACTGTAAGCAGGTGTCACTTGTCTGTGGAGAATGGGTGTTATTCTCTGGAGGCTTATGATATGACGCCGGTACAGATTGTGGAAAAGCTGTCTGAGGTGATGGATAAGGTTGTGACTTATGAGTCACTGCCGTCGCAGAGAATTTCGGTTTGTTTCAGGGGAGTCGATGAGGCCCTTTTGATGGATTGTCTTGCGAAACGGTTTGGGCTTTATGCGCTGGAGCAGGATGAGACAGGTTATCATTTTGTGAAGAACAGTACGGTACAGCGGGGAGTTTCTTCTTCGGCTCAGCGTACGGAAGATTTTTCGGAAGTGATGAAAATCGAAGTGCTTGATGGCGGAATGCTTTCTGTGGATGTGGAGGATTGCAGATTTTCTGTGGTTGTAGAATCCCTGTTTACAAAATGCTCTCCTGATCTGGTGAATAAAAATTTCTCTCTGCTCGCTGATGCGGACTGTAAGATTCAGAGGTCTGTTTTCGTCGGTTTGGATTTTGAAGATACTCTGAGACTTCTTTGCGCTCAATGCGGGCTGGATTTCGTGCAGGAAAAAGGCATCTACTACATCTATTCAAGTGCAGACGCACGTTCTGAACTTGTAAGCGGAAAAAGAAGCTGGCGAAAATTCACTTTGCGTTTTACTAAGCCTCAGGATTTTTTAACCTTCATTTATAAGCGGGTAGGAAAGCTCGAAATAATTCCTTTGCCGGATGAGGTTTCCTTCCTTTGTCTTTCAAGTGACCAGGAGGCAGCGGCAATTGAAAACTTAATTTGCGATGCTGATATTAAGCAGTCAGCCTATGTAGTTAATCTTAAGTATCTCAAGCCGGCAGAGCTTCTGGAGCATCTGCCGCCTTCTGTAGAACGGTCTTCGCTTTTTCTGGCAGACGATTCTTCTCAGCTGTATTTTAAGGGAACTGAAGAAGGCTATAAATATCTTTGTGAGCAGCTTGAGGTCTGTGATCAGCCAGCGGTGCGCTTGAGTTATGACCTTTTGATTTTACAGTATGACGAAACCGTACAGAATAACTGGTCTTCTTCCTTTGGTGCCAGGAGGCTGGCGGCGGGAGACCGTAACGGAGTGTCGGCTGTATTGGGCTCTGTCATGAGTTTTAATCTTAATGTGGTAACCTCCTTCGGGCTTACCTTCGCAGCAGAATTACAGGCTTCGATAGAAGAGAGCAGAACCCGGGTTTATGCAGATACAACTCTGCACGGGGTATCTGGCCGCGAAATCCATTTTCAAAATACCAATACCTACCGTTACCGCGATAACAATGTTGATCCGGAAACGGGCAAGCCTCTTTATTCCGGTGTAACCCGCGAAATAGCTTCGGGTATTAAGCTCGATGTTCTTGGCTGGGTAAGCGGAGAAGGAATGATTACAAGTAAAGTAACGGCTTCTGTATCGCGTCAGGGAAATGATACTTCAGCGTCTACAGGAAATCCTCCTCCAACTTCTGAAAAAATAGTTACTACCGAGGTTTGCGGAAAAAGCGGAGAGCCGGTTGTTCTCAGCGGCCTTGTTCAAAGGGCAGAAAGTCAACAGGAAAAAAGAAGTCCTTTGATTTCGAAAATTCCTTTACTTGGAAATTTATTTAAGAACAAAAACAAAAATCTTGAAAATATGCAGATGGTAATTTATCTGGTCCCTCATGTAAGTATGACGGAGGGACTTGCGATGGTTGAGGAAGAAAAATGTGAGGATGATTTTTCCTGGGCTCAGGATGGACTTATGAAATTATTATTCGCTTATCAGAAAAATGAAAATTTGGAAGAGGAGAGGGAAGATGATTAAAGACTGTGATTTTAAACTTACTCCGGCTTATTGTCTTTATAATGGTGCGGCCGTGCTTGAGCAGGATGGCGCTTACATAAAATTTCTTGTTGAAAATAAAAAAGATGCTCTGTTATGCGGAAGACTTTCCCGTGCCTTTGAAAATCATGTTGCAAACATCAGGCGCTATAAGAATTGTCCCGAAAGCTACCAGAGGCTTATAAGTATTAACTTTGAAAGTGGAACAAGAGCCCAGCTCAAAAAAACGGTTTTGAAATTATATAAAGCTGATAATGAGGGACTCGGAAATAATACTGTTGCAGAAAAAGGCCCTTCCCAAAATGAAGAGGCAGCTGCGGTCCTTCTTCTGGATAGTATTTTAAATGAAGCCCGTCAGCGTCAGGCTACTGATATTCATATAGAAGACTGCTCAGTGAGATTAAGGGTAAATGGACAGCTCGAAAAAATATTAGACCTTCAGAAGGATAAGGCTAATGAACTGATACAGAGAATAAAAATTCTTTCCGGAATGAATGTAATAGAAAACAGACGCTGCCAGGATGGAAGCTTTATTTACGGAAACAAGGAACCCTTTTTTTTGAGAGTTTCTACCATGTCGGCAATGGGAAAGAAATTTGAAGGAGGAGAATCTCTTGTAATGAGACTTCTGGACACTGCAAGGATTCCTCTTTCACTTGGAGAACTTGGCTTTAATTCCTGTCAGCTGGAAAAGCTTGCTGGAAAAAATGGTTTATGTTCGCTGGCTAATGGACTTGTCCTGGTCTGTGGTTCTACCGGTTCTGGAAAATCAACTACAGTGGCGTCGATGCTGCTTGAAATTGAAAAACAGTCTGGAGCAAGCCTTAAGATAATCAGCCTTGAAGATCCTCCTGAATACATCATTCCGGGTATTACACAAGTGAAGATTGATGAACAGCATGGCTTTTCTGATGCCCTTAATCATCTTTTCCGCCAGGATCCGGATGTAATTATGATTGGAGAAATCAGGGATGAAGAGAGTGCGGCAGCTGCTTTCCGGGCTTCTCTTACGGGGCATCTGGTTTTTGCGACTCTTCATTGTGGCAGTGCAGCAGAATCAATTATTCGCCTTGAAAATCTTGGAGTTGAAAAGAATTCTCTTTGTCAGATTTTGAAGGGAGTAATCTGCCAGGAGCTGAATTATAACGGTGAAAGAATGAGGCTTTATGCAGACCTGGCAGTCCCGGGAGAAGCTTTTTATAAAAAGGCCTTGAAGACTTCGGATTACGAAGAACTTGAAAATCTTATGGAACACTACACGAATTATAGTGAGATTCTGGGCGAAACTATAGCTTCCTTGAAAAGAGGAAAGCCTGTTCCGCTTTATAGCAGGAGGCAGAAAAATGCTGGAATTCACAAAAACGTTATATGAGCTTTTTGTTCTTCAAAAAATCAGCCTTTCTCAAAGTCTTTTGATTATGAGCTCAAAGCCTAAGCCTGATGCTGTGAGTAAAACTGCGGCTTCCATTTATGCGGCGCTTGAAAAAGGCAGCTATTTTTCGAATGCCCTTAAAAGCTGCGGACCGGTTTCTTTTGATGCGGTTTATATTTCCTTTATCAGTATTTCCGAGAAAAACGGTGATTTGCAGTCGGCACTTTCCTACTTAAAAGAGAAGCTGGAAAGACAGCAGAATTGCAGAAAGAAAATTGCAGAGGCTTCGATTTATCCGGCCTTTGTAATTCTGCTTGCAGTTATGTCTAGTGTCTTTATCGGAGCCTATACAAAGACGGCTGATTATCTGCTCCTTATCAAATATGTTTCAGTTTTGCTTATTGTAAGTCTGCTTATGTATTTTTTAATTCTTAAACTGCTTGGTGAAAACAGTCTTTTTGAAGCTTTCTCGGCGGTAGATTTTCTGGTAAAAAGCGGAATCGAACTCACCGAGGCGGTAGCCTGTGCAATTCAGATAGCAGGACCTTCTACAAAAACCGGAAAATTATTTGAAAATGCAAGACTTAATCTTTCTTATGGAATGGACCTTCAGTCTGCTTTTAATTGTTGTGATAAAAAGTCAAAGCTTTATGAGGCTTTTTATTACGCAGATATAGGTGGAAGCAGAAATGATTTGTTTGGAAAAATTGCTTCAAATCTCGAGGCCCAGAAAGAAAGAGTGCGGACTCTTTGTTTTTCACTGATTGAACCGCTTTTTATTGTAATTACCGGAGTATTCATACTCGCAATTTTAATGACTTTCTTTATGCCTTTGATAAATGAAGTTGGATTTATATAAGACCTTTTTTCAAAAAAACTATATGGGGGAAAAAATGAAAAGTAAGGTAAAAAAGACTATCAGCAAAATGTTAAGGAGGTTTTGTTATGAAGTCAAAAATCAAAAGGACTGTGAAGGGTTTACCTACGTCGAAACTGTGGCTGTCATTGCAATCGGAGCGCTGCTTACAGCGGGGAGTCTACTCTCGGCATCAAAGATTATTTCCACCGCGCGAAAGACTGCAGCAAAAACACAGATTGAGCAGTTTAGCAGCGCCCTCCAGACCTATTTCCTTGATTGCGGAAGATTTCCGACAACAGAGCAGGGGCTCTCAGCCTTATGGGAAAAACCAGTTTTGTATCCGGTTCCGGAAAACTGGGACGGACCATACCTTGACCGTAAGCCCGGCAATGATCCGTGGGGAACCGATTTTAAGTATCTCAGCTCTGAAAGTTCCATTATGCCGTCAGAGGTTCCTGAGAACCTGCCCTTTGTACTTATCTCCTACGGGCCGGATGGAAAAGAAGGAGGTAAAGGAGAATCAGATGATATCTGCTCATGGAAGTAAAATTTTAATCGGCACCTTAGGCATTTGCCTGATTATCGTAACGTATTTGTTTGGTCAGATGATGCTGGAGCGTAGAGCAAAAATCAAATTATATGAAAAAAACTATTCGGAAGCTCTTTCCTCACTTGAGACAAAAAACCGGGAGCTGCAGCGTGAACTTCAGCTGCAGGTTAAGCAGGAGGGGTCAAAGTGAGGTTTGTTGAATTAATCTGCTTTTCGCTTATACTGGCAGTTTTTTCATCTTTATGCAGTAGTTTTATTTTTCAGCTGGGAAGACTTGATCATCAGCTTGAAAGAATAAAAGCAGAAAGAGATTCTCTGGTTTTTATTTCTCAGAGTTTTTCTAATACCGGCAAAGGAAAAGGCTTCTCTTCTCTGGATGAATGGAAGCGGGTTTGTTCTGCGATGTGGAAGCTAGAAAAAATTGAATGGTCAAACTGTGGAGAAGGGGAAGGCGGATTAATTCATGGAAGCTGGTCTGGTCCTTATGGAAGTGGAGAAGTATATGCTAAGAAATAATGTACTGAGAAAAAGAGATTTTGAAAAATACGAAATTGAAATTCCTTTTATATATGCTCTTGGAAAACGTCGGGTAAAATTTTTGTCTTCTGAGCTTGAAAAAATGCATCCCTGCTTTTCTGACGAATTTACCATTGATTCTGCAATTAAGAAGATTACCCGAAAAGGTCTGCTCGAAGATATCTACGTGATGAATAAATTTAAGCTGGCTGAGTATGAGCGGAAGAGAAGCCTTACGGGAGCCGGATTTTTTACAGAAGAAAAACATGGGCCCCGGCTTTTTGTTGCTAAAAAATGGAAGCTGACTTTGTGTGGAATTATTTTTTGTCTGCTGCTGGCGCTTACCGGTGCCGTATGCGGAGTGCTGGCTGGCAATTCTGTTGTGACGACTAATGATGAAATATCTGATGTCAGCGGAAATATTGTCCGGGAGGAGGCTCCGCTGGTAGCAGAAGTCCAGGCTGAAAGTGTAAGCCTGGTAGAAGAGAAAATATTTTCTGCAGTTGCTGCGGCTGGTGGAAAGATTTCCAGATTCGAATTATTTACTGACTTTTCCGGAAAGAATAAAGGAAGTTTTTCTGAAAAAGTTACTGCCTCCTTACAGGGAGTCTTTCCCGAAAGCCTTATGGAATATTGTGCTGAAACAGTTGCCTATGAAAAAGGGATTCCTTTTCTGAATGTTTTTTATGAGAGAAATATCGAAAGAAATATTCATAGTTCGGTAAATCCACTTGAGGGCAATGTAGAAAATCCTGAATTAAATAAAAGTCTGCGGGAAGCAATTTATAAATACGGAGGGGGGCTGAAAGAAGAAAAAACAGCTCCTTGTCATATTGTATTTACCTGCCGCAGTCGCCCGGAGACTGAGCTTAAAAAACTTTTTCAGGAAGCCAATCAGATTATTGCTGAGACGAATTCTTTTGTAACAGGTCTGTCAATAAATCAAATTGGGAAAGAAGAATTGCAGATAGAGCTGTCTATTGAAAATAAAAATGTTATGAAAGATTTCTGGTCTGGTTTTGATTTAATTCTGATTTCTGAAAATCTGGATTTGTTCCTTGACCTTGCGGAGGTAGAAAAAACTGAAGAGCCAGTGATGCCTGCGAAATCTGTTCAGCAATTCCAGACTTACAAAAAGATAGGGGAGATAAAAAAATCAGATAAAAGTTCAATCATTTTTTACAAAAATCAGGAAGGAAAAATTGAGCGTCAGGTTCAAACTTCAATGGAGGAGATATGAAAAAAAAATATAAGTTTACCGGCTTGTATCGCCTGATCTATCTTACTTACCTTGTCTGTCTTCTGCCTTGCCTTTTTCTAAGCTGTGCTTCAAAACCCAGATTTGAGGGGAAGGGTGATTTATGCGGATTAGTAATTGATGAAAATAATAGACCGGTAAAGGATCTTGTCGTTTATTGCCAGGCGGCGGACGAGAAGAAGCTTTTTACAAGACCAAAGCCGGTTCTTACAAACGAAAGCGGGCTTTTTGTTTTTTATAGTCTGCCGTCTGGGGAATTTATTCTTTCTGGCGAGAAAAATAATTATCTGAAAATAAAGCCGCTGCTTTATTCCTTTGATGACCGCAGCAAAATTATTTGTCTGCAGACAAAAAGTTTTAAGGCGGCCCTTTTGAATGCGGAAGAACTGATTCGGCTGGGCCAGGCGGAGGAGGCGGAAGAGGTGCTTCGGGGAATAAGTTGTGAGACTGATTCTGTAGAAAAACTTTATGTTCAGGCCTTTCTGTTTTTCACGGAAGCTGATCTTGCCGCAAGACGCAAACTGATATCAGAGATTAAAAATAATTCTTCAGACAAAGGAAACTTTTTTACTGAATATGCAGAAAAACTTGAGGAGGTAAATAGATGAGTAAAAATATGAAAAAATCAATCAGACACTTATTTAGATATTTTTTGATAATCGTATTATTTCTTATTTCTGGCTGTAAAACTTATTCTCTGGATTCGGTTCCCTATGTGATGACCGGTGAATTTGTGATGGAAGAAAATGCAGCGGAATATTCAATTTGTGGAGTCGATATTTTCCTGATAAATAAAAGTGAAAAGGCAATGAAAAAAATCAATCTTGTCTTTTTTTTATTTGATCAGGATGGAGAGCCTGCTTACGAATGTCGCAGTAAAATTTCTCTGGAGATAGAAAGAAAGATTTCAGCTGGTGAAAAAAGTACTTTTTGTATAAGTCTTGATAATTTTATGAATTCAGTACCCTCTGAATTACTTATGGTTGATTATTTGTATCTGGCAAAAATTGAATATGAAGATGGCACTTGCTGGGAAGATCCTTATGGACTGATTGCATTTAAGTGAGGCGCCTATGAGGAAAATACCATTCTTTTTGATTATAGCATGTCTGTGTTTTTGTTCTTGTATGACCCAGACTGAAAAAGTTCAGGTAAAAAGTAAAAATGGAAAAAAAGGGCTAACCCTAATGGTCTACATGGCGGCAGATAACGACCTGGAAACTTACGCAATTTCAAACCTACGGGCTATGGAAAAGGCTGCAACTGGGGGAGTTAATGTTCTGGTGCTTCTGGACCGGGCAGAAGGCTACGATGAAACCTGCGGCAACTGGACCGACACAAGGCTTTTTGAAGTGGTGCATGATAGTGGGGCGGGTGCTGCGGGGGCCGGGGCCTCTGGAACTGCGGCGACCGGGCTTAAGTCAAAAAGAATTTCCTGCCCGGCGCTGGGGCTGAACTCGGCGGAGGACACCGAGCTTGACCTGGCAAACCCTTCGGTCCTTCGAGGCTTTGTCGAGTTCTGCAAGGCCTCTTATGCGGCAGAGCGTTATGCCCTTATCATCTGGGGTCACGGAAGCGGCTGGAAGGCTTTTGCAGTGGACGACCACACGGGAACTTACATGAGCGTAAAAGAGCTGGGAGGGGCAGTACGCGGCCAGGGCCTTAGCGTAATCGGCTTCGACACCTGCTTCGGCGGCGTGCTGGAAAACCTCTACGAGCTTAAGGACTGCGCAGACTACGTGGTTGCCTGCCCCGGAGTAACTCCAAGCGGCGGCTGGGATTATAAGGGGCTTTTAGAAGGACTTTCCGGCGGAGACTGTGGGGCCCGCGAGGCTGCTTTGACAATGGCAGAAAGCTCTTCGGTGCAGACTGGTGCCTTTGACTGCAGCAGGCTCGGCGGCCTTTTTACTTCCTTCGAGACTTTTTCAAAAGCACTTTCAGATACGATTACAGATTCCCAGAGCCGGACCTCTACGCTTACAACACTGCTTGGAATCAAAAGCTACAGCTATACGCAGAATCCCTGCGACCTTTATATTGATATTTTTTCTATGGCAAACCTTTACGTTGCATCTTCAGAGGCGGCCCTGGCAGAAAAAGCCGGCCAGCTGAAAGAGGCAGTGGAGCAGACAAGCCTTACCGTCGCCTCCTACAGGGGCGGCATCGGCGTTCATCTGATTCCCAAAAGTTCCTCGGGTGCCCTTGCGGCATCCCATTCATCAGATTACGTAAAGAGCCAGCAGCGTACAGACCAGAGTGCCTTCATAAAGGAAAGCCTCTGGTGGGTTCCTACAGAAGGAGGAAATTCTTCAAGCCTTCTGGATAAATTGTTTTATAGAGTTTACTGAGGGAGATGAAATATGAAAAAGATAATTACGATTTTTTTACTTATATTGATTTGTCTTTACGCATTCTGCGGTGAGTATCATGACCCGCAGCAGATAACTTCGCCGGAAGAGTATGCCTATGTTACAGGCCAGTATGGCAATTCAGGCGGTTCCGGCAGCGGCAGTTCCAGTGGAAGTTCCAGCGGCAGCAGCAGTAATGATGATGATGACGATGATGAAGAGGATCCGGAAGATCCACCTGAAACACCACCTGAAGATGATGACGATGATGACGATACCGGAGATGAGGACGATGATGATACAGATGATGATGATGACGAAGGGGGAGACGACAGCGGCGGGGGAGCAGGCAACGGCTCTGGAGACGGAACCGGCGATACTCATAACGAAGAAGAGGAAATAAAAGATATAGAAGAACAGATTGCAAAACTGGAAGAAGACCTTAAAAATACGACAAGTCATGACCCGGCCCCGGCTGCAACCCGGGCAAAGCAGCTTGCAAAGGAAGCACTGGAAAAGCAGCTTGAAGAAAAGAAGAAAAAGCTGGAGGAAAGTCAGGCGGAAAATCAGGAGGAAGTAGAGGAGGAGCTTGAGGAAGAAAACTCTCTGACAGACGGCGACCCTGTAAGGCTTACTGTCGGCAGCTACGAACAGACAGAAAGTGATATCCAGATTCCGGGTGTTCAGAGCTTTGAAATTACAAGAAAGTACAATTCAGAAAACAGAATTATCTCGAGCTTCGGTTACGGCTGGAACACAAATCTTGACCAGAGAATAATTCTCGGCGTGAGCAGTTCGGCTCAGCAGCAGTATCAGGCTCTTACGGAATATCATGGCCAGCTGCAGAATCTTATTTCAGAATTCGAAGCAGAGATTTTGCAGAACTATAACTTGCAGAGCCTTGAGACAGGTGAAGCAGAAATAAATCAGAGTATAGAAGCCTTCCTTGCAATTGAGGAGGAGGCAAATAAACTGCCGTCTTCTTCAGACAGTAATAGTCAGAATGCAAAAGAAGCGGCCCATGAAATTTTTACACTTGAAGAAATGGAAGAAGACCTGCCAAATGACCTTGCCCAGAGGGCACGTGAAAAGGCAGAAGAAAATCAGGCAGCACTGGAGGCCTTCCGGGAGGCGGTGGCAGTCTTAAGTCAGCTTAAGGCCGAGTATGAAACTAAAGGGCTGGAAGCTCAGAGTTTTTATGAAAACTCGGTTCTTCCGTCTCAGAAACGCCACAGCCGGAACTCAAAGGTTTTGTTCCAGGGGATGAGGGAAGGCTATGACCAGACGGGCAGTAATACCCTCATCATAATAGATGAAAACGGATATCCGCATCTTTTGTATGAAAGTGCAGAAGGAAGCGGAATCTGGCAGAAAGAAGGCGATTCAAAAATCCTGAACTGTCGTTCACTTGCAGCCGGCGGCTTTGAAGTTACCTGTAAGAATGGAGAGGTAAAGTCCTTTGATGCAAACGGCTTTATAGTAAAGATTACAGACAGAAATGGAAACAGTATTTTAATAAACAGAGATTCTGCCGGAAAAATAACCAGCCTTGAAAACAGCTTCGGTCAGAAATATGCCTTTGAATATGACGGAAGTTTTATAAGTAAAATAACGAACGTTCGTATGTCAGAAGAATCTTTAATATACGGTTACAGCGGAAATTACCTTGCAAGTGTAAAGGATACAGACGGCGATACAGTAACCATGACCTATAATCAGGATGGCCGCATAACGGCTTTGAACAAGTGCGACGGAAGCAGCATTATCTTTACCTACGGCGAAGTAACTGCAGACGGCCGCCTGCTTACAACTTCTACAAGCGATGAAGAAGGAAATACAGAATATTTTGAATACGACAGAAGCGGAAGACGTACCGTTTATACAAATCACGACGGAGATAAAACAGTTTATTATTACGATGAAAAGCACAGAAGCATCCGCGAGGAAAGACCGGACGGTACTATCATTCAGAATGAATATGATGATTATGACAATCTTATAAGGATAAACGAAAACGGAGATGTCACAGCCTTCAGCTACGACAGTCAGGGAAATAAAATCCAGACCTCTTACAGCGATGGAAGCCGGGAATACTGGACTTACGATTCTTTTGGAAAGCTTGCTTCTCATACAGACCGGGACGGAGTGAGGGAAGACTATATCCTCGATGAAAAAGGAAATATTCTGGAATACCGTCTGGGCGGAAATTCCGTTTACTCCCAGACCTTTGATTCTAAGGGGCAGGTAATCAGCCGCACCCTTTACGGTGAGAAAAGAATCACTACATATTTTGAATATGATGATTCTGGAAACCTGGTAAGCGAAGAAAGCGGCGGGGTAAAAACAGAATATGAATACGACGGAAGAAACCGCATTACCAAAGTAAAGACCGCAGGCCGTCTGATCAGTCAGTATCAGTATGCCGGGCATAAAACTCTTGTGAAAGATTATACGGGACTTGAAAGTGAATATCTCACAAACGGAAGAAAGGACCTTGTAAAGGTTATTCAGAAAGATACAAAGACCGGTGAGCTTCACGAAATCAGAATTGAATACGATAAAAGACATAAGCCTGTCAGTCTTTACTGCGGCGACGGCGAGTCAGAAAAACTTATCAGCTCTTATCTTTACACCCTGGAGGGAAAACTCCGCGCAGAAATACTTCATGGAGACGAATCCTGGGTAAAACTATACGAATACAAAAACGGCCAGATTTCAGCCTTCAAACAATATAAGTGTGGCGAGTTTGCGTCAGCTCAGCAAAATACGGTGGTTGAGCCTGTCGAAACCACCGCAGAAAACAGCGACATCTTCACACAGAAAATCAACTACACAATTAAAACCGGCAACAAAAAACTGATCACCGTAACTGACCCTCTCGGTATTAAGGCGCTTTTCGAATATGATTCTTACGGAAATCTTGTAAAGACCACCGACGGCAACGGGGGCATACAGGAAAGCCGCTTTACAAAAGCCGGCCGCGTCACCGGAGAACAGAGCCCTTACGGCGGCTGGTATGAATACACTTATGATGGCAGTGGCCTTATGAACTCTGCCGCCGAGCAGGGAAAACAGGCTTTGCATCAGGACTACTACCCGGACGGCAGCGTAAAGTCTGTGACAGACCGTTACGGCAAGGTAACTTATTATCATTATGATGACAGGGGAAGAGTTACTGGCTGCCAGAGCCAGACAAAGAAAGTCTTTTATGAGTATGATGATTTTGACAGAATCATCTGCGCGGTTACCGGAGCTACGTCGGAAATTACCAGTGCCCTTTACTATGTAACATATGAATATTCCGAAGACGGCAGAAGTGTAACTGTTACAGAAGGCGGAAAATATAAAAAGATTTACGAGCTGGACGCCTTCGGGAATATCATAAAAGAAATTGATGGCAATACTAACGAACGTTCGTTTGTATATAATCCTTTAAATCAGATGACAGAAAGTTACGACGGCTATGGAAATCAGACATATTATGAATACAACGCCCTTGGGAAAATCTCTAAGATAACCCTGCCGGACGGCTCAGCAACAAATTATCAATACAATTACATGGGGCTCCTCGAAAAAATAAGCGATGACTGCGGAAGAGTATATTCTGCTGTCTATGACAAAGCCGGCCGCCTTATTAAAGAGTACAGCCGTGCGGATTCAGAAAAATCCTATGAATACGACCAGAGTGGCCGTGTAACAAAAGTTTTGTGTGGCGGCCAGGTAACAGAATCCTATGCTTATGAAAACAATAACAGAAGTGTTACAGTAAAAGACGGCAAGGGAAATGATTATATCTATGATTATGATTCCTTCGGCCGCCTTGTAAAGGAACGCAACAGAAAGAACTTTGAGCAGAATTATTTCTATGATGAAGAAGGACAGCTCAAATCAGAAAATGTCTTTGACGGAGGGACGACAGGTGTAAGCTGGTCTGATGACCGGACAGTAAAAACAGTTACTTATTCAGACGGCAGTCAGAATCATTTCGTCTACGATATGACCGGCAACCTCACAGAAGCCCGGAACCCTTACGGCAGAACCCTCTACCGCTACGACCAGGGCGGCCGCATGGTTTATCAGAAAGACCAGACTACCGGCGAAGAAGTTTACTTTGATTATGACGATGCCGGTAACAGAATCCGCCTGTACAGTACTAACCGCGAGACTCTTTATACCTACGGTAAAAATAACGAGGTAAAAGAAATTTTTGACAACAAGCAGAGAGTAAGTATAAAATTGACTTATGATAAAAACGGAAGGGAAGTATTGAGAAAGTTCGGAAACGGGACATCAGAAGAAACTCTCTATGACAGGGCAGGGCGCGTGACTGTAAAAATGCAGAAAGATTACCGCGGCCAGGTGCTCTGGGGAGAAGGTTATGTCTACGGCACAGACGGCAAGCGTACTGCGACAGTAGATAATTCCGGCCGCGTCACCTTCTATGAATACAATTCAAAAGGTCAGCTTTCGTCAGTTTATTATCCTTACACTCCTGAGATGGAAACAAAAATTAAAACCGAAGCCGAGACTAACGGGCTTCCGGTAACAGCCGCTTCCGGTCAGAACCGTTTCCTTACGGGCTCAGAAAAATCAGGACTTGTGGTACTTCTAAATTCCATGCAGTACGGGCTCGCTTACAATCTTTCAACCATGCAGGTTGTAATAAAAGAATCCTACGAATATGACGGCAACGGCAACCGCGTATCAAAGATTACTCCATACGGAAAAATCGAATACACTTACGACAGTGAAAACTGCCTGCTTTCAAGCGGCTCAAGAGGGCAGAGTTTTGTAAACTATACCTACGACGCAATGGGAAATCTCCTCACCGAAGAAAGCACGGCAAAATCTGTAAAATATGCCTACAACGCAGAAAACCGCATGATTTACTGCGAGGTCACAGACAAGACCGCAAAGGAATATGCCCAGACTACCTACGCCTACGACGCCTTCGGCCGCCGCATTCTGGTTCAGGACAAGGGCGAGACAGCCCTGCGCACCCTTTACGACGGTTTCACCTTCGACGTAATCAAGCAGAGTCCGACCTTCGAAAACGGCCTCTTTACCGATTCAAACAAAACAGGTATACGCTGGTCAAATACAGGCCGCCCGACCGGCGACCGCTACCGCTACCTTGGCGACGAGACCAAAGATGAAAATCGCTACATTTATCTTGATGACAACTCATACAAAAGCGCCAGCACCCGTTACCGCGGCGAACGCAGCTCCATCACCGTAAACAGTACCCTGGCAGCCCAGACCACATCAGACTACGGCACCGACTACTTCGCCACCGACCTCCTCGGCAGCGTCTCCGCCATCACCGCCAGCACCGGCTCCCAGAAAGCCTCCTACACCTACGACGCCTTCGGTTCCCTGATCACTGGAGATCTCAGCTCTGCTACCGACTTCGGCTACCTGGGTAAACAGCTCGACCCGACCACCTCTCTCTACAACTACGGCTACCGCGATTACCACTCTCAGCTCTCCCGCTTCATCACAATAGACCCCATCCGCGACGGCCCCAACTGGTTCACCTACTGCAACTCCGACCCGGTAAACTTTGTAGATTTGTGGGGATTATGTGTTTCTGATAATGATTTGGCTGGCGTACCTCCACAGTATAGGAAGATTCTTCAAGAATACAAAGAGCGAAATGCAATTCATGGACATTTGCTACGAGTTCCAAGTTCTTATACAACTGTAAATGGAAACAATAAAGAAAAAAGAGGAATGGATTTGCTTATTATAGAAAATCCAATTAGAGGAGATTCTGTGAAAATACCAGTTTCTTCAATTGCAAATTTAGAAGGAACAGAATTAAGTGATTCTTTGACAGAAGGTGACTTCACATTAACATATGATCCTCATTCAGCATCAAAATATGCTCCTGATGTTTTTACAGTAAGTAGTGGTACATTGATACCTAAAGTTCCATACACAAAAGGGGAAGTATTAAAAAATGATGGAACAACAGATAGCAATAGTGTGCCATGGAGAGGTCATAATACACAAAATTGGGGATCTGCAGGTTGTATAACAGGACAAACAGATAATGAGAATGGTGATTGGACAGATGTGATTCAGGAATTGAATAAATGGGGAATTACAGATAAGTTTGATATTCCAATGTCTTTTGGACTTGGAACGAAATAATTTAAGGAGCTGTTATTTATGAATAAGCCTAATTTTTTTGTATGCCTTTTAATATTTCTTGCAAATGTGAGTTTTGTTTCAGCACAAGAGGAGAAATATCCTTTTGAAGATAATAAATATATATATCAGATTTATTATTCTGATTTTCCGAATCCAGGTTTTTCATTTGAGTTTAAAAATAACACTTTTATTTTGGATATTCCAGAAACAGATGAAACAAAACAAGAAGAAGGAATGTATTTAAAAGAAGTAATTTCAAGTTCATATCATATAGAAAAAGAGAAGGACTTTTTGTATTTGATTACAAATGATAAAAAATATCTAATTTTATATTATGAAAATCTTATTTGTGTTCTTATAGATAATAATAATTATGTAACATATTGTGGTTTGGCAAAAGAATCGAATTATGTAAAAGTATCAGATAATAAAAGATTACGTGATATATGGATAGGCATAGAAGATGTCAACTCTTTAAGTTTTCTTAGATATTCTTCGTGTCTACAAGAAACATTAAATGGGAAAAAAATAGACTATAATGGTTATAATCGTTATATGTGGCAAATTCAAATACCATGGTGTGAAGGAAAAGATAATTATGGTATAAATGAATGGATACAAAAAACATTTTTTCACAAAGGTGATAAAATTATTCTTCTTAATGGTTATGTTGATCCAAATCATATAGATTACTATTACAAAAATGGAAGAATAAAAGAATTAGAAATCTCGACGAAAATTGGTAAAAAAATAATTACATTAGATGATATTCCTCAGCTTCAAGTAATCGATTTAGGTTTAGAGGTAGATGGTGAAATAAGACTTAAAATAAAATCAGTATATGAAGGATTAAAATATCAAGATACATGTTTATCCTTTTTTACATTGCTAACAAAATATCCACGTTAATATAATAAAACTTTTAGTTAGAGTAAGTATAAAATTGACTTATGATAAAAACGGAAGGGAAGTATTGAGAAAGTTCGGAAACAGAACATCAGAAGAAACTTTCTATAACAGAAAAGGCTCTCAGAAAGACAACTACGCCTACGACGCCTTCGGCCGCCGCATTCTGGTTCAGGACAAGGGCGAGACAGCTCTGCGCACCCTTTACGACGGCTTCACCTTCGACGTGATTAAGCAAAGCCCGACCTTCGAAAACGGCCTCTTTACCGATTCAAACAAAACAGGCATCCGCTGGTCAAATACAGGCCGCCCGACCGGTGACCGCTACCGCTACCTTGGCGACGAGTCCAAAGACGAAAACCGCTACATCTATCTGGATGACAATTCATACAAAAGCGCCAGCACCCGTTACCGCGGCGAACGCAGCTCCATCACCGTAAACAGCACTCTGGCCGCCCAGACCACATCAGACTACGGCACCGACTACTTCGCCACCGACCTCCTCGGCAGCGTCTCAGCCATCACCGCCAGCACCGGTTCCCAGAAATCCACCTACACCTACGACGCCTTCGGTTCCCTGATTACTGGAGACCTCACTGACGCCACCGACTTCGGCTACCTCGGCAAACAGCTCGACCCGACCACCTCCCTCTACAACTACGGCTACCGCGACTACCACTCTCAGCTCTCCCGCTTCACCACAATAGACCCCATCCGCGACGGCCCCAACTGGTTCCAATACTGCAACTCCGACCCTGTAAACTTTGTAGATTTGTGGGGATTATGCGATGAAAGTAAATCTTATGAATGGATAAATCATATTCCGCCACAGTATCAAAGTGTTGCACGTGAATATGTGAAAAGCCAAGAAGGTAATTGGGAGAAAAATGGAGAATTTAAGGAAAAATATGTAGGTACACCTATAAATAATGGTGAAGAATATTTACATAATGGTGAAGATTATAGGTTTTTAGATAAGTCTGGTAATAACAAGACTGTTGGGCAACCAGTAAAATCATTAACAAATGGAGTAGTTGTTGGAGCTGGACAAAATCGATCAAATCCTAAAGGCGCAGATCCACAAAATAAAGGAAATTGGGTGCGTATAAAAGATTCAAAAGGCTGGAATACAGATTATTACCATCTTGATTCTGTTGATGTAAAAGTAGGAGATAATATACGAAAAGGGCAGGCAATAGGAAAAGCTGGTAACACAGGTGGTACAACAGGAGCACATTTACATGTTGATCAATGGACGGAAAAGAAGCCTGTTGATTATGAGGAAGACCCAGAAAAATATTTAAAAAAATCCTATGATGAAGGAAAATCGAATATCTATTTTAAGGATCCTGATGATTATAAATAGGAGGATAAAATGAAACGATATTTTTTTTGTATTGTTCTTTTACTAATTATTTCAAATTGCTTTTCTCATCAAAACAATTCTTTTTTCAAAATAAATGATAATCCTGCAATCGTTATACATGATGGGGAGAAGATTTTATATAAAAACTATGCTGATTATAATCAATTATTCTTTTGGGAAAATGCAATTGTTGATTATTCTGGAAAACAATTATCTTTACAAATTTCATATGTTATCAATTCAGAAAAGACAAGTCTTATACGAAATCTGATAAATACAAAGAAACTAAAAGTAGAAGCAATTTCTAATATTACATCTTTAAATAAACAATGGGATAATAATCAGATTTTTTTAGATACTAATTCCTTTACGATAAAAGAGTATTTACGTGATGTGGGAAATGGATGGTGTTCTGATGATTTCGGTTTTATAATAAAGTCCAAGAACAAGAGTGATACAATAAGTATGATAGATATTAAGTTTCTAAATATCTATTCTACTTATATACAAGAAGGTGGGTATATTTCTCCCTGGAATAAACAAAAAGTAAAACAATATAATAATCAAAATAATCATGGAATTCAATTTTATTATTTAGTTGAAGAACTAATGAAAACTTTTGTTGTGAAGAATCCGAATGTATATGTAATAGGGATTATCAATGATGATAAGGTTCGGTTTAGGAATAATAGCAATCTTGATAGTTCAATAATCCGTTTTTTTGAACACAACGAGGAAGTGGAAATAATAGATTGCCCTGAGTCTTTAAATTCTCAAGAGAAAGAAAAATTCCCATGGATAAAAGTAAAAACCAAAAAAAACGAAATAGGTTATGTTTATGGAGAGTTTGTAGATGTATATGTTAACTATTATTAATATGTGTAAAAGTATTATGTGATAAAAAAGAAACGAAAGTCTTTTTTCTCGGAGGTAGAGATATAAAATGTTCTTCATTTCAATCCCATACGACATTCAAGCAGTAGTTAAAAACGAGTCTTCTCTAACAGGAAAATCTGTCAGACAGATAGTCCTTGAAAAACTTCGTGGAGAAACAGTCGATAAAGAATTTTCTCCCGAACTAAAAAAGAATCTGCTGAAGCTCGAAGAAATAAAATCACTTAAGCGAAACTGGAATGGAAATCACGCAAAGCCAATACCCAAGAAAATTATAAACAAGACAAAAACTCTCCTTATCAATCTTGATAAGCAGCCTCAAGTTTTTCCAACTGCAGATGACTCCATACAGATTGAATATGATGGAGCTGATAATTCATACCTTGAATTACAAGTTACCAGGCATAATAAATTATCTTATTTTAAGGTGGATAGGTTGGGGAAAGAAACAGAAGGTTCTATTCCATTTTCTTCATTTGCATTGAATGCCTTGGTAGGAGATTTTTATGGATAATAACTTTAAAGAAAATGAGGCTTTGTATAGAGCTGTTTATCCTCCTGATATAAAGCGGATGTACTGGAAAGATGAAAGTCATATTTCTTCGGCCGTTTTTCTGGATAAAAAAGGGGTTTCTGTAGAACGTGGAAATTATCGACCAGATGAAATTGTCGTGCTTGAAATGAAAAAATCATTTATAGGTAAGATTATTTCAATAACAGTTGGGCTTTGCCATAAAGTAAATGCAAAAGTGTTGTATAAACCAACAAAACGAAGTCTTTATCATAGTGAAATTCATGGAAGTAATAAGCATATAATTCTTACTCCGGCTCAACGACGATTTTTAGCGGTTAATTCTAAACTGGTGTAAAAGTCCAAATTTTGATAAAAGGTGTAATAAATGAGAAAAACAATAGTTTTATTATTTTTTTTAATTATATCATCATTGAATTTATTTGCTGAGTCCGATTATTTGAAAACTTTTTTTGATGGAAAAACTTATTTGACTGAATCATATAAGTTTGATAATACAAATATTTTATATTCATATATTTTTGCAGATAATTCTACTGATATTGTAACAAAAGCTCTGTTTTATTCTTTTGAGAAAAATATAATTAAAACATATTTAATTATTGATAATGAGAAAATTACGGACAACTCAAAGACATTGTTTCAAGGGATTATTGCTACTCAACAATTTTATGGATATAAAGTAAAAATTATAGAAAAAAATAAATGTATTTCGACGTCTTTCTATACTAATGAAGGAAAAAATGTTACAGAAGGTCCTGTTTTCCTTTGGAACTCAAAAAATCAGACATTCTCGAAATATGAAATTGATAGAAGTCAATGGTAATTCAGGTAATAATACGCTTCTATTTAAATATTTAAAAACAATTAAGGCCGCCTCGCGGCGACCTTGTTTGTTTTACGATTAATCCAGACAATTATCCAAATTCTTGCAGATTTCTTCTTTGTTCAGGTGTCTTCCGATGATTACCATTTTGATCATGCGGTCGCCGACTTTTTCGTCCCAGTCTTTTTTCATTTCTGGTTCTTCGGCAAGAACTCGCTGCTGTTCTGCTGGTGGGCAAGAAGCGAGCCAGTTTCCTGAATAGCCGGCTTGAATCTGGCGGCCTGAAGTTTCAAGAACATATGCCATTTCATCTTCGTCGCTGAACCAGATTACACCCTTTGAACGGATGATGTTGCGTGGCCATTTTGAAGCAAACTCATCGAGCTTCTGGCGGTTGAATGGACGGCGGCGGTAGTAAACAAATGAACCAATTCCGTATTCATCTTCGCTTTCGCCCTCATGCTTATGCTCATGGTGGTGATGGTGTCCGTGATGTTCATGCTCGTGGTCGTGATCATCATCGTCGTCATCATGGTGATGATGTTCGCCCTCACCATGGTGCTCGTGTTCTTCATGGTCATGATGATGTTCATGTTCGTCGTGATCATCATCATCGTCGTCATCTTCATGTGCATCATGCTCTTCGAGTGCTTTTACCCAGCCTGCACTTGCATAAACTGTTTCAAAATCAAAGCGATCTGTTCCAATGATTTCTTCTACTGGAACATCACAGCGTGTTGTTTCAATTACCTTTACAGTAGGCTGAATCTTGTTGATTACAGCACGAACCATCTTCATCTGGTCATCAGTAACAAGGTCGCGTTTGTTTACGATAAGAGTTGAACAGAACTCAATCTGCTGAATCAAAAGTGATTCTATATCTTCTTCATCAATGTCTTTTTTAAGGAGTGCTTTTCCTTCATCGAATTCATCTACAAGACGGCTTGCATCAACAACTCCAACAACGTTATCAAGCTTACCGATTTCAATCTGTTCGATTGCCTGAGCAATTGGCATTGGCTCACAAACACCCGAAGCTTCAATCATAATGTAATCAAACTTGCCGCTCTTCATAAGATTTTCAATCTGAGTTACCATATCACTCTTAAGAGTGCAGCAGATACAACCGTTTGTAAGAGGAACAAGGCTGCTTGAATCTTCGATTTTAGCTTCTTTTGAAATAAGTCGTTCATCAACGTTTACTTCACCAATGTCGTTTACGATTACGGCAACTTTATAGCCTTTCTGATTTGTAAGAACGCGGTTAAGAAGTGTAGTTTTTCCCGCTCCAAGATATCCGCACAAAAGTGTAATTGGAATCTTTTTATTAGACATAATTTAATACCTCACGAAATGTATTTTAGAAAACGAACTCAAGGAAAGATCGTGACAATACATTTATATATCTAAAATATAATAAAAATTGTCTCTAAAGTATAGTTTTTTCTATATGACAATATAAAAAATGTGCTATAATCGGAAGAATGAAACGAAAGAGAATCTGTCTTGTAACTATTTCTCCTGAAGGTGAGTATACAACCCGTGTTATGAAGGGAGTTTTTTCTCAGTGTAAAAGATACGGTTATGATGTTGTTGTCGTTTCTGCTCTGGTTTCAGTTTGTAATTATTATAAGAATTATCTTCAGGGCGAGATGAATATCTATAATATTATCAATTTTGATCTTTTTGATGGTTTTATTATTACGCCTATTCCTATGACAGAAGATCAGAATATGTTCCTTTATGATAAACTGCTGGCCCTGTTTTCTAACTGTACTAAGCCTGTTATTGCTCTTGATAAGAAATTTGGTGATTTTCCGGTTATTTATACTGATGATAAAACGCCTTTCAATAAAATAACCGAGCATCTGATAAAAAAGCACGGCTGCCGTGATTTTGACATTTTAAGCGGCCCGGATGATTCTCCTCTTACAAATATGCGCCTTAACGGAATCCTCGAAGTCCTTAATTCTTATGATATTCCGATGGATGAAAACCGTATTTTTCGGGGAGATTACTGGTATCTTGGTGGTGAACGCCTTGCAAACCGCTATATTTCAGGCGAGCTTGATTTACCTGATGCTATAATTTGTCTTTCTGATCATATGGCGCTTGGCCTTATCAATAAACTTGAAAAGAATAATATAAAAGTTCCTGATGATGTTATAGTTACCGGCTTTGGTTCTGTTCGCGAGGCTGCAACAAATACTCCGCCGCTTACTTCCTATGTTCCAGGTCAGGCAAAAACTGGTGCCGAAGGTGTAAATTATTTACGTACAATAATTGATCCTGCTGCCTCTATTGTTCCCTATATTGAGAAAGAAGATTCGAATCTGAAGATAGGTGCTTCCTGTGGTTGTGATGAAGATTTTTCATATACACGCGCCTTCTTCCCTGGAGAATCTATAGGCACAAAATATAATTATAACGACAGCTCTGTATGGGACAATATAACTATGACAATGCTTCAGGAATCTTATATGGCAGAGATTCTTACTGGTGCCGAAACTCCAGAAGTTTGTCTTGGAAAGATTTATGAATCAAAATATCTTCTTAAGCCCTACAAGCGTTTTTATATCTGTTTGAATGATGAATGGTTGAATACCGATGCAGATTTTTCTGATGGATACAGCAACCGTATGCTTCTTGCTATCTCTGCGCACAACGGGTCAAAGCTTCACGGCTGGAGTCATCATGTTTTCATAGGTGAGGGCAGGGAAAAATATTTTTTGCGAAAATCTATGCTTCCTGCCTTTGAAGACGAACTGAAAGAAACCTTTAAAGAACCTCAGGTTTATTATTTTGCTCCTCTTCATTTTGGTAAGGTTAGCCTCGGTTACGCTGTTTTACAAAATGATTTAAGTGCCCCAGGTCAAGTTGGACAGGTTTTCAGAAATTATATACGTAATATAAATAATGCCCTCGAAATGAGCAGAACAAAATATCGTTCAATTTATCTTTCTGAGCATGATGCAATGACAGGCTTAAAGAATCGCCGCGGTCTTGAAAATGCCATCGAAGTAAAAATTTCAGAGGCAGAAGAGGGAGCGAAGATTTTTGCAATTGTTGCCGACATGGACGGTTTGAAAAAACGTAATGACAGCTACGGCCATTCTGAAGGTGATAACGGTATTAATCTTGTGGCTAAAGCAATCCGCAGTATAACGGACGATAATGAAATAAGTGTCCGCGGCGGCGGTGACGAATTTTTTGTTCTCGGTGTCGGAAACTATACTGAACAGCAGCTGAGCGAAAAGGTGTCTCGCTTCAGGGGTTATCTGGAAACGGCCAATGAAACGATGTCGATTCCGGTAGAAGCAAGTATCGGTTACAGTCTTATTCCTCTGGATAAAAACGAAGGCTTTCAGATAGTGCTGGACAAAGCAGATGCAAAGATGTATGAAGATAAGCGCAGTAAAAAATCTGAAAAGGTAAAAAAATGAAACGTATTATAACTGTACAGGATATTTCCTGTGTAGGTAAGTGCTCGCTGACAGTTGCACTTCCTGTTATTTCGGCAATGGGAGTTGAAGCTTGTGTACTTCCAACAGCTGTTCTTTCTACACATACAGCATTTAAAGGTTTTACATTCCGAGATCTCACCGGAGACATTTCCAGCATTGCAAATCACTGGAAGCAGGAAAAAATCGGCTTTGATGCAATTTATACAGGTTATCTTGGTTCTTTTGAACAGATTGAACTTATGCAGACTTTTATAAAAGATTTTGCTGGCGGCGGTACCCGTGTAATTGTAGACCCTTGCATGGGCGATAACGGTTCTCTTTATTCCGGATTCACAAAAGATTTTGCCGCTGCAATGGCAGGGCTTTGTTCTAAGGCTGATGTTATTGTTCCCAACCTTACTGAAGCAAGTTTTATGCTTGGTATTCCTTATGTGGCTCAAGATTATACAAAAGATTATATAGAGGATTTATTAAAAAAACTTTCTGAACTTGGGGCGCGGAAAATCGTTCTAAAAGGTGTTTCGTTTGATGATAAAAAACTTGGTATTGTAACTTATGATTCTCAGACTGAAAAAATCACCTGGTATTTTCACGAAAAAATGCCGCAGAACTTCCATGGTACCGGAGATATTTTTGCCAGCGTTCTTACAGGAGCTCTTGTACGCGACTTTACAATAGAAAAAGCCTGCCGGCTTGCGGCAGACTTCGTAGTAGAATCAATAAAAGCTACTCTCAGTCATAAAGATTATAATTGGTACGGAGTTGATTTTGAGCAAGCCATACCAAAACTCATAACTCAATTAGGCCTTCTCGAGTAGCGTTGTAAATGCGCCATTTTATCGATGATGCTAAACTGGCCCGCTGTCGCAGCCCAGTTTTTAACGCATCTTCGATTGTAGGCGGGTACGGAGTAGACTTCGAGCAATCAATTCCTTATCTTATTTCGCAGCTTTCTGATAACTAGCTCGTATTCCGTCAGCGAACAACTTGTTCTGATCTTTACGCTCTGGTACAGAGAACTGCGGCTTACCATCAGCATCAGAAACACGCCAGATGTGCATTGGTTCTGTTGCATAAGCAGGGCTTCCTGGGTTATTAATCCACCAGTCAAGAACTGCAATAAAACACAGTGTGTATTTAAGCAGGTTTGCGTTGTTCGCTGTAGTGTTTGCAGTTTTGTTCTGAGCGCCAAGCAATACATCTAGTCTCTTTGAAACTTCGTTAGGAATATCAAACTTGTAGTGTTCCCATGGATTTTCAATAAGAGTACAGCTTGCCTTTGTTGCAGCCTTCTGATCACATTCATTGATTACAAGTGTAAGGAATTTACGTGCAAAGTCTGTACGATGGAAAAGCGGACGATACTTACTTTCATCTGTAGGATGCTCAAGCAAAAGCTGTTCGAATTTGAAGTTCGGCATATAGTGGTAAGTAGTCTGCCACAAAAGTGAAGTAATCATTTTTTTACCGATATGCGACTTATCAAAATCAGGCTGAGAATAAACCGAGTTTACAAGGTCGCAAAGCGGCTCACAATATAACTGCTCGAATGTGTCTTCGCGATAAGCCGACCAGTCATCCATAATTGCCGTGATATTATCAGCGCCTTTTTTCTGTTCCCCAGGCTCTGCGAATCTGATGTTGCGGCAGCCCTGGAAACAATCTTCGATAATATGCTGAAGTACACAGATTACCTGAATAGGGTTTTCCGGAGAAAGAATGTTGAAACCGTCTTTGAAATGGAAAAGCGGCTGGAAGTAAGGATACATATCAGGATGTTCATCAAGGCGGTCAAAGCCGGCATCCGGGAACATCTGGTTCAGCAGCTTAAGTCCTGTTATTACTGACGAGTCTTTGATTCCTTTTTCTGGAGGCGGAGTCTTAGTCTTCTTTTCTTCTGGAGTCGGTTCCTTTGGTTTTTCCGGTAAAAGTAAATCAAATTTATGAAGTCCTACAAACTTAAGAATTTCTCCAACCTTTGAATTGAAGAAAGTTGGATAGCCTTCGTAAGTGTCAGAGCACATTCTCATAAGAAGAGGGTAGAGCTTTTTGATTACTTCGGTTTCGATATACAGCCATTCAGTAATAGCCTGTTTAGCGAATTGAGAAAGCTTGTCTTTTGGAGAATCCGGATAAGCAGCTTCATCAGCATAAATCTCTTTAATCAGCTTTGGAATCTTTGTGTTGCCGTAATAATATACAGTAATCAGAGGTTTATAAATTGCACGAACAAGAGGAATCAAATCAGCTACAATAAGAGGCTCTGTAATTCCCTGCAAATTGATGTATTCAACCTTAATCGGCTGCATTGCCCAGCCGGCAACATTTCTTAAGAACTTAAACTTAGATTCTGTTCCGCTTGCAATTTTTGTTTTATAGGTTGAAGGAGCAATCTGAATCAAAGTCTTAATTACAGTGATAAAACCTTCCATGTGTTCTGTTGCCTGTTTTATTGTGTATTCATAAAAATCAGGTACAATTTTTTCCAGTCCGTTTTTCTGGAAAGAACGGATAAAATTAAATACTCCGTAATTAGGTTTGATTTTATATTCACTGGACATCATAAGTTTGTCCATAAGACCTGCTGCTTTTTTTGAAATTACAGGTAAATCTTCCTTTCTTCTTCTTGTTGCACTTGCTACGCCCATTCCACCAACTCCTGAATTACCTGCTCCTGCACCGCCTCGGCCTGCTGAACCGCCGGCAGCTCCGCCAGGTTGTCTTACAATTCTTCCGGCTTTGCCTGAGGCTCCGCCCCCCCCAGAGGTTGTTCTTTCATAAAGAACTTCTCCTCCAAGTTTTTTTGCCATATCTGCGGCATCTTTATCACTGATTTCGCCAATGTTTTTTCTAGTCTTGTCCAGAGTGCCTGGAGCCCAGTCTGCGGTTCCATTAATCTTTTCAGCCATATCTATCCTCCGAATCTACCTAGAGCCTCAGCATACCTTTATGAAGCATACCAGGAAAGTTTTTAAGAATTATTTTTTCGCCGTCAGCTGTAAGAAGTACACCTTCAAACGTGCCATACATAGTGTGATAATTAGTTCTTAAAGCAATAAGATTTAATGTTCGAGAATTTACCGAAAGTGGGGTAAAGGTTAAATCTACCATGCTTTCGGTGTCCTGTATAATCCAGTTTTTGTCTATTCCAAAAGGATGTGTCATGTAAACCGAAGGAAGAGCTGTCTGTTTTCCGTCAACCACCAGAATATTGCAGTTGTAGGCATCAGCATCAGCTGCGTCCATATTTGAAGTTTTCAGATAAAAAACAATTTTCTTATTTTTTACGTTTCCAATTCCATATACACACGAAGCTTTTGAATGGAACTTATAATAGGCTCTGTTCAAAATCATCATGCCAAGACCGGTAGAGTCTTCTGTTTTTTCATCATTTACAGCAACATGACCCAAAATATTCATAGAAGAAAACCAGGTTGCGCTGCATCTTGAAGAAGCAGGAGAAGGACACACAAAAAGTGCGTCGCTGTGCATATCATCCTGCATTGGTGAATACATATAACCTTCAGCATCTGGCCGGGCACTGTCTCCCTTTACCTTAAAGGCAAGTGCATGATGCTTGTGCTGCCGTCCCCAGGAAATTTTTATATAGCGTGATTTTCTGTAGCTGGCACAAATGCCGCGTGTTGTCAAAACCGGAACAAAGCGGCGGCGAGATGGCATTATTGTATGATATACGTATTTCTTGCCGGTAGATTTATTCCAGAAAATGATTTCACCAAGTCCTATAACCTTAAAATCATAAAACTGTGATAATCCTATATAGTCATTTAGAGAAAAAGCAAAGTCCAGCCGGCTTTTTATTCTGAGATTAGATATAATAGAAGGAACCGGAACACCTGCATAAGGCGCTCTCATTCCCCTGATATCAGTTTTAGGGGAGACTCCATCAAACGAGCCGAAATGCGCTTTGCCGTTTTCTACCAGATGTTCTGGCGGTTCACTAAACTGCCGCGAATACATTCTTCTATTATAAATCAATTTTTTATAAAAAACAATTCAAATAAAAATCATATAAATCGTAAGTTCCGCTCCGAGCCTGAACTTAAAATATTTGTGTTATTCATAAAACCGATTTATAATTTCAGTTAGTAAGTTTTACTTCACGGAGGTTTGTTATGTCTATTAAGTGTTTCTCGCTCGGTGCTGCAGAAGAGGTTACCGGTTCAAAGCATATTTTCCAGATTGATGATAGAATGTTTATGATAGATTGTGGTTCTTTCCAGGGAAAACGAAAGGAATCTGATGAAAAGAACAGAAATTTTGATATTGATCATGAGAGGCTTGAGTCTGTGATTTTGACTCACGGACACTTGGATCACTGCGGTCTTTTACCTGTTCTTACAAAGAAGGGATGGCGCGGAAATATTTATGCGACTCCTGCCACCCGCGATATTGCAAATCTTGTAATGATGGATTCTGCCCGCATTCAGGCTCATGATGCTGAATTCCTTGGAAAACAGGCTCGTAAAAAGGGCGAAAAGTTTACCTGGAAGCCGCTTTATGATGAAGTTGACTGTGTAAATGCTGCAAATCAGATAGTGTCTCTGTCTTATAACAGAAAGATGTATATTGCTCCTGATGTTCAGCTTGAGTTTTTTGATGCAGGCCATATTCTGGGTTCTGCCTTTGCAAATGTGACTATTAATCCAAATCCAAAAGAGCCGGAAAAAGAAACCCGCCTGCTTTTTACAGGTGATATCGGCCGCAAGTGTAAGCCGATTATCCGTAACCCTGCAACAGATATGCCTGCCCCGGATTATATTTATCTTGAATCAACTTATGGTAACAAGCTTCACGATAATCATGATTTAGCAATGAAGGAGCTTATAAGGATTGTCCGCGATGCCTGTGCAAAAAAAGGAAAAATCATTATTCCATCTTTTGCAATTGAACGCGCTCAGGAACTTGTTTTCTATTTACATCTTCTTACAGATCAAAAGAAAATTCCTGTTGTTCCTATTTATGTTGATTCCCCTATGGCAAGCAATGCAACTTCAGTATTCCGTGTACATCCGGAGTGCTACGACGAAAGCGTAAACGAGGCCTTCCTTAAGCATCATAAAAATCCGTTTGGTTTCAATTCTCTGATTTACACAACCAGTGTAGAAGATTCAAAGGCTCTCAATAAAAAAGAAGGTCCTATGATTATCATTTCTGCAGATGGGATGTGTGAAGCAGGCCGTGTTCTTTATCACTTAGCAAACGAGATTTCTAACCCTCGAAATACCATTATGATTGTAGGCTACATGGCAGAAAATACACTTGGCCGCCGCATCTTCGAAGGTCAGAAAGAAGTAACTATTCTTGGCGACAAGTATAAGGTTGAAGCAAAGGTAGAGAAGTGTAACGGATTTTCTGCCCATGCCGACTATTCAGAAATGATAGAATGGCTTGGTGAAATTGATACAAGCCGCCTTAAGAAAATCTTCCTTATTCATGGAGAACTCGATCAGCAGGAAGGCTTTAAGCAACACCTCGAAGAAGCTGGTTACAAAAATGTAGAAATCATTGCTCCAGAAAAAGAGTACGTGCTGAATTAAGAATCAAAGAGCAGTCTCCCAGAGCTTTTGCAATATAACTTCTCGGAGACTTGCTTAAACTCAGTATCGTTCAGTGTGCCTCGTAATCTATTTACAAACTCCCTCTGAATTCAGTATTTTATATCAAGTAATAGAATTCAAAGGAGTTTTTTATGAAGAAATTTACCTTAGTTTCAGTTCTTATGCTTTTATTGTGTGGAACTGCTTTATCAGCAAAAGATTTTGACTGGTCTGAATGCTGGTGTAATTACGGTGGTGGAATAGAGAAGGGTGATGTACTCATCAATCTTGATGGCGGCTTATATTACTCAGACTTTGATTATGCAAGGAACGACGGCTTCTGGTTTATTCCTCCATTAATGTTTGAAATTCAGTTTGCTCAGCCAATCTGGAAGCTTCCATTTACATTCGGTGGTTATGCTGCAATTCGTGGATATGGTTTCAGATATACAACTTATGAGAACGGCTTGCTGGTGAATAAGGAAACTAAATACTTGGGTCTTATTTTTGGCGGTGAAGTTGCTTATCATATCATGCTCCCACCAAAGAATCTTGACTTATATGCCATAACAAGAATTGGAGGAGGTGTTCCGTTTGTAACACCTGGAATTTTCTGGACTCCTGATTATTTCCATTTTGGCGAAGCTATTGGAGCTTACTGGTATTTTGGAAAGAATTTCGGACTTAACCTTGAATTCGGTTATCCTTTCAGCAAATTTGGTGTAAGTTTTAAATTTTAGTTAATAATTCCGCTAGATATAGTGTAAATAACTCGTATTCTAGTATGGAAATGATAAAAATACTTGATATCTTGTATACAATGTATTATTATTAAATCAAACCGATACGGAAAGTTTTTCCATTTCGCAGAGGAATCATAAAGGAGTCTCCTGAGAAAATCGGTAATTATTTAGGCTAAGGGAATCATAAAGGAGTCCCAAGGCAAAAGAGGTTTTATATGACTTTAAGACCAGAATGGGAAGGATTCAATCCTGACGGTTTATGGACAAGCGAAATCAACGTTCGCGACTTCATTCAGGCTAACTACACACAGTATGATGGAGATTCATCATTCTTAGCTGGCCCAACAAAGGCAACAGAGAAGCTTTTTGATGAACTTCAGAAATTACAGAAAGCAGAATACACAAAGAAATCTGTTGGATTAGACGGAAAGGAACGCAACGGTGTTCTCGATATGGACACTGATGTTGTTACTGGACTCACATCACATCCAGCTGGATATATCTGTCCAGAAGGAAAAGACCTTGAACAGGTTGTAGGTCTTCAGACAGACAAACCATTGAAGAGAGCATTTATGCCTTT
>JAEEGK010005524.1_pt1 | contig 30589 bp, 17 predicted proteins | sample 8958771 | NCBI WGS metagenome assembly JAEEGK01 (sample SAMN16246547, study PRJNA631951) | gut metagenome | biome: gut microbiome; feature: rumen; material: SC-attached | host: Bos | place: Iran: Karaj | collected 2018-10 | reverse complement strand
CTATTTTTTGATTAACATAAACTTTACATTAAATGTAAGTTAAGAAAGAATAAAGTCAAATTAAATTTATATAATTTCAAAAAAAATAAAAATCAAAAATTCATTCAATATTTTTTTTGAAATTATTTTATTTAAAAAAATAATTATTTCATTGATTCAGTATAATTAAATTTTTATAATTTAGATTACACCAAAGGAGAAGCTTTAATATATTAAAATCAAATTTAAATTAATTAAAATTATATATATATATAATTAAAAAATATCTATTAATAAACTTCTTTAATAAACGGACTATTATCATATCTTCCTAAAATATTTTTTTTAAGTATCGTTTTTACTTTCTTTTGAAACTTATTTTCAATTCTTTCCATCATAGAAGAAGGTTTTCTTACTTTATTGGAATTAATAAATGGCATAAAATTAATTTTTTTTTTCAAATTACTTGGACGATTAAAAATATCTTTTGCACTTCTATATTTATTTAACTTTTTTTTTCTAGAACTTTGATCACAAAAACTCTCAGAAACTGATTGTGAAACATTTTTTTTTAATATAGGTAAATCAACAATATAATTTCTTTGAGTTGTAGGAGTTTTTCTTAAACTTATATTTTCATCTTTTGTTGTTTTATGATTATCATTTTGAAATATAGATTTAGTACTTAAACAAGGATCTTGTCTTAAATTATCTACACTTATATATTTTTTATTATTTTTATTTAATCTCATATTATGTTTTATATCTAATTGATCTTCTACTTTTTTTATTAAATAATCTCTTAATTTTAATTGATTTTCTAAAGAAATAATTTCTTCATCTTTTCTTTTTAAATCATTTTCACTTACAAAAGCTCTATATTCAGTATTTAAATTTTCTATATATGATATATAATATTTATAAGCTGTCATTAATTTATTTATTATATTATCATCCTTAGATTTTATTATAATGTCTTGTATTATTTTCCTATTTTGTATCATTATACTTTTTTGTTGATATAAAGTCTGCAAAGATTTTGTTGTTTCATTTAAATTATTCTTAATTCTGAAAATTTGTTCATTATCTTTATTTGGATTATTTTCTAAAGTAATTAATCCTAATTTTTGTGATGAAATATTTTTTTCTAATTGAGCTATTTTTTTGGAAATTGCAATTTCTTGTTGAAAATGAGTGGAAATATCAATTATTCTTTCATCTTCAAAACTATTATCAAATAAATCACTTTTATTACTATTACTCATATTTAAAATTTCTTCATTTTTAATATTTATTTCTTCTTTCATTTTTGCAATTTGTAATTTTAATCCATTAATAATATTATCATATTTAAAAATATGAAGAGGTTTAGAAGCAATATTTTTTTTTGCATTGATTTTAATTCCTTTAACATTTTCACAAAATTGAATAGTGAATAAAGTATCTTTAATTGCAATAATACTTGGACTTATATTAGCAATCATAACAACTTTAGAATTTCCTGATAAAGAATCTTTTAATATTTTAGTTAATTTAGAATCTCTCCAATGAATAAAATTAGTATTTTTTAAACTAACTAAAGAATTCATACAATTTGACAAAGCAAATAAAGATTTATTTATATAATAACCTTCTGAATTTTTAGTAAATTTTTTATCTTTTTCACCTCCTGCTAAATCAACTAATATGAATTTACCAAATTCAGTTTCTTCAGTATAATTTAAAATTAATTTATTAGATAAATTATTATTAGCAATATTTTTAACAATATGTATTAATAAAATAGTATGAGAACGAGAAGAATTATCATAATAAATATTATTTCCTACTTTTCTATTTCTATTCCCTTGAACTAATAATTTATATCCTTCAATAGGATTATTAATTTTTTTTTTAGTCATTCCAGTTAAAAAAAATCCTTTTTGAGGATCACTTAAAATTTCAATCATTTTTTTATTATTACTTAATAAATCATAAATATTTTCATTATAAACTTCAATATAACTTAATTGAATTTGATAATAAAAATCAAGATCTTTTTCTCTTAATTGATTAAATAAATCATTTAAAGTTCTTATCATTATTCCAGGTTCTTCTCCATTTCCAAACATAGTATAAGTTTTTCCTGTTCCTGCAGTTCCAAAAGTAAATATAGTTGAATTAAATCCATTTAATATATTTGGAATTAAATGAGATGCTGTTAAATTATATATTTCTTCTTGTGATGAATATTCATCAAAAGAATAATCAAAATTATATTTATAATGCTTTATTTTTGTGTTTTCTAAATTTAAATATTTTTTTCCTTCATAAGGATTAAAATTTACTGGAGTTATTAATTGAAGACTTGAACTTTCATTTACTGAAACACATTTTACATTTGATATTTTTGATTCATATTCTAATAATGGTCTTACACGAATTGCTACTATTATATTTGATTTATAATTAGATGATTGATCATTTTTCATAATTTTCCTTATTTTTCTTTTTTTTTTATTTAATTTTTTTTTCAATAAATAATTATATATATTTATATTCTTTTTGGAATTATTTAAATATTAAATATTTTCTTTTTCTATTTATAAATATTATAATTAATAACTTTTTTGTTTATTCAAAAAATAGTATCATATAAAATCATATTTATCAACTTTTTTAATTTGAGTCATTCCACCAATTAGAGTTTTTTTCTTATTTTTTAATAAATGTTTCAATGAATTATTAAATGAAAAAGCTTCATTATATTTATATTTTGAATTAGTTACTATTCTACTAGCAGACATAATTCTTTTATTATATATTTCATTATGATTTAAAGAAAGAACCTTCTTTTTTTCTTTTTGAAATTTCTTATATTTTTCTCTATCTAAATGATGCATTTTTTTAATTGTTAATATTGGAAACATATAATCCATAACTCCTTTAACAAAATAAATTTTATTTTTTAAAATTCCTGCATTATTTCCAGAAAATAATTTATTTTTCTTATGATCATTGTTCTTGTCATAATCAAAATACATATCTTCAATATTTTTTTTAACTAATTCTTGAAATTTCTTATTTCCTTTTTTTCCATCCATATTCATAAATAACCTTAATCTTTTATTAAATTGTAAAGTTTGAGTTTCTAAAGATTTTTTATGATTTTTTCTTTCAGTTTTAGGAGGACTTTTTTCTTTTTTTGTAGGAGTATTATTTTTTGCATTAAAATATTTACTTTTTGTACTTCTTTGAGTTAATATTGGTGATAAAGAAAAATTTGAATTAGTTTTATAATATATTGATTCCGAGATGGGATAATTAAAAGTTGATGTTTTATAATTAATATCATTAGTATTTGTTTGTTGCATTGTATCTACTGAATGTACTGAAGATTTAAGATTTCTATATCTTGTTGAAGTTCCTTGATCTATAAATAATACTGTGTTTTTTCTATATATTTCAGTGTCTTTAAGTTGAGATATAAATAATTTTTTCATAATTTTTTTTTTTTTTGAGAATTATTTTTATTATATAAAAAATATATTTTTTATATATTAATATAAATAAAATTATGAAATGTAAATTATTTATTTAAATATTACTAATATTATCATCATTATCATACATAAAATCATTAATACTAGGATCTTTTAAGTAACTATCATCTATTGTTTTTATCACTTCTTTTTTTCTCATAAAAGCAGAATACATTTCTGTTTTTTTTCTAGGAAGAAAGTAAGTTTTATTATTTCTTTCTTCAACTCTTTCTTTTAATTTAATAAATTTTTCATTTTCTTCTTCTCTTTGTTTTCTTGTTTTTTCTAATTTTCTATTTCTTTCAATAGTATTATATATTCTTTTATATATATCATAATATATATCCATTCCTCTTGAATAATGTTTTATTTTTCTTTGTAAGAAATCTAACACAATTTCTATTTTTGTTAACATATCTATCATTTCTTCTTCTTTAGTATTTATTTTTTTTATTATTAAATGTTCAGGAGCTATAACTTCTTTTAATGGAATCTTTAAAGAAGTATTATATGTTTTTAATATATAATCATATAATATAAATTTGTGTTTTGAAGGAATTAATGATTTTTGAATTATACTCTTTCTTGATTCTTTTATTTTTTTATCTTTTGAAATAAATGAATCTTTTAAATTTTTTCTTAAAGATTCAATTTCTTTAGACAACAAAAGATATTTATCTTTTTGTATTGTTAATTCAAATTCTTTTTCTTTAACAACTTGAATTCTAGATAAAATTTCTTTTTTTTTTTCATTTTCAATATTTATTTTTTCTTTTTTTAATTCTTCAATACAATCTCTTAAATCATTATAATATTCAACATAATTAATAGTTTGAGTTTCATATTTATTTAAAGCTTCCATAAAATCTTCAGGAGTAGGAAAGCATAAATTATATTTATAATCTCTAATTCTTTTTCCTTCTTTAAAAGAAATATTTTTAAATAAACCTCCAATAGTATTTTTTGGAGTTAAATAAAATCCTCTATCTATATTACTTGTTCCTTTTCTTGTTGGTTTTCTTGAACCATCTCTTCTTGTTTCTCTTATTTTCTTATTTCTTTCATATTTAAAGTTATCTTCTTCTGAAAAGTTTGAAGCATTTTCAAAAATTTTTTTCATATTTTCATCATTTTCTTCTATTATTGTTTTATAATATTGTGGTAATTTAATCTTTTTTTCTTTTATTTCTATTTGAAAAAAAATCCATCTTACTATATTATTTTTTTCATATTCTACTTTTTTTATTTTTGATTCTAATTGAGATAATTCATTTTTATATTTTAATATTTGATTTAATAAATTTACATTTTCTGTTTTTCCTATTTCTCTTTGGATTTCTAATTCTTTTACATAATCATTAAATTTTGTATAAAATCCTTCATTAAATAATTTTTTAGTTTTTCCAATTGAATTTTCAATTTCATCAATTTTATTTATATTATTTAAATAATGTTCTTTTAATCTAATTGTTCTTTCATTTTTTACACCAAGAGTATATTTCATTAAAACCAAATCTCTTGTTTTATTAATATAATCATAAATACTTTCTTTATTTTTAGGAAATTGATTATTTTTTTTTAATATCAACGGATTATCATCTTTCTTTTTATAAGGATATATTGAATTTTCACAATTTTTTAAAAATTGAATTTTTTTATCATCTTTTTTTTCATTATTATCTGTATTTAAAAAATCTAAAGTAAAATTATTATTTGTTTTATTATAATGAGTTTTTAAAAAAGCAGTATCAGTTAAATAAGTAGTAGTATTATTTAAAGAATCTAAATTTCTTGAATATATAAATTTATTTAATTTCCTTTTTCTTTTTGAATAAGCTCTTTCTGTTGTTGGTAAAGTAGTTTGAGTAGTAAGATAAGGAAATTCAAAAGTATTTCTTGTATATTGTGTTGTATTAAAATTTGTTTGAGTTCTTAAAAAACCTGAATTTATTCTTTCTTTTTCTCTTCTTTCAAATAATATTGTATTTAAAAATTTTGATTTATTTCTTCTTGATGAAGCAGTTTCTACTCTTTTCATTATTTTTTTTATATTATATATGAAACAATTTTTTATAATAAAAATAATGTTTAAAATTATTTTTTTTTGAGCTAATCTTATTTTAAACATAATATAAAAAATAATATTTATAATACAATAAATAAAAATATATAATTATTTTTTATTAAGTTTCATTACTTAAATTTGGATTTTTGAAGGTCCAATTTTAAAAAATAAAACTTATTGGAATAGTTTATTTTTTATTTTAAATTATTAACTTCTAAGAAAGTTTTATTTTTCTCATTTTTAATCTAAAATTTCCATTTTCATAATAGACTAAAGCTTATTCTGTGTTTACTTGCTTATCTCTTATTATTATATTTGCATCTACTTTTCTTCCTATATAAAATATTTTTTTCATTAAATATTTTTCCTTCTTTATTATCTTCTCTTTTTTTTATCTTAATATTATAGTTTAGGAAATAAAAATAATTTCTTTTTTTAAAAGAAACGCATATGAGAACATAACGAAAATAAATGACTTTATTTGCATTAATTGATTACAAATAAGAGTTTATGTAAATATATCTTCTATAATATATTGTAAAAATTTGTCGACTTTGTTAATAATTAAATTATCATATAGAGCTTTGAATTTTAACATTAGAATAATATTTTTAAATGTTTTATTTATTTTATTTGTTTCAAAAAAATGAAATTCCATCTTTATATTTTTCTATTTGTAGAAAACTTCTTTGTCTTTTATTTATCTTTATTATTTAATAATTGTACTTTTATCTCGACCATTCATTTTAATTTTATTTAATTTATTTTTACTTTTAAATTAAAAAATTATTTTTTTGTTAGTTATACATTATTTTTTGACTTTTCTACTTTTTATTCATTTTTTAAATTTTTATATTATTTTTAATAGAAGTCATTTCAATAAATTATTTATGAATTCCTACAAAAATTTAATTTTTAATGGAAAATAAGTTGTTAAATAATGGATTAATTAAAATTAAAAGTATAAAAATAAAAAATAATGACAATGATCCTTATATTAAAAGACATTTAAATCTTTCATGTAAAAAAAGCTCATCTCAAAAAATAAAATTTAGTAATTCAGTAAATGTATTTGATTTTTTGAAAAAAAACAACAATAATGAAGAAAACTCTAAAAATTCAATATTTCCAAAAATAATAGAAAATAAGCCAAAAATAGTGATGAATAAGAAAATAAAATTAATAATGAAACCTGAAAATATTTCAACACCGAAATTTAATGTTAAAAAAAAAATATATTTATCATCAAAACATTTAAATAAATCAGAAGGAAATTTAATTAATCAAAATAATGAATTAGAAAAATATTCAATTGGAAAAATAATAGGACATGGTGCTCAAGCAAATGTAAGATTATGTAAAAATAAATGTAATGGAAATTCTTATTGTATGAAAATATATAATAATATTTTTATTCAAAATAAAGAAAAAAAATTAGCAATAGAAAAAGAAATTTCAATTTTAAAAGAAATATCACATCCAAATATAATAAAATTTATAGAAAAAATATATTCAAATCAAACAATATATTTAATATTAGAATGTGCAAATGGAATAACATTAAAATCATATATGAAAAATCAACTTAATCAAAGATTAAATGAAGTGAAAACAAAAAAGATTTTTATTCAATTAATTTCAGCCTTATCATATTTACATAATAAGAATATATGTCATAGAGATATAAAATTAGAAAATATAATAATAAATGAAAAAATGAATATTAAAATAATAGATTTAGGATTAGGTATTCATTTTCAACAAAATAAAAAATTAAATTTATATTGTGGAACACCATTTTTTATGGCTCCTGAAATATTAAAAAAAAAAGAATATTTTGGTCCTTCTGTTGATGTTTGGAGTGCAGGAATTGTATTATATACTTTATTATGTGGAAAATTACCTTTTAAAGCTCAAAATGAAAAACATTTAATACAAATTATTTCTAATGGTTATATTGATTTTCCTAATTTTATTTCTAATGATGCTAAAGATTTAATTAAAAAAATGTTATGTGTTAATCCTCTTTATAGAATTAGTTCTAATGATATTTTAAAACATCAATGGTTAATTAATGTTTTGGATTTATTTATTTAACAATTTGTTTATTTCCTATTTTTTTAAATCAATTATTTATTATTTAAAAATATATTTATTTATTAATCATTTATGAAATTTTTACTGCTTTTAATAGATATTATAATTATAGTTTGTTTAATGTCAATTATTGCTTTTTTTAATTGTTACATTTTTATTGAAAAAGAAAATTTTTATTTTGATGATTATTCTCCTATTTTTTTCATAATTTTATCTTTGATTATATTATTCATATTATTTATTATAAATATTACAAATGATTATCAAGGTTATCATGGTTTGAAAATAATATTAAAATTTTTTTCTTATTTTTTGTTGTTATTAGGATTTACATTAATAAATCAAAGAGGAATTGAAAATAATATATATCATAACTTATTTTTTTATTTTGGAATAACTGGAATTATATTATTAGTTCTTAGTTTTTTTATTGGTTTTTATATTATTTCAAATTATGAAACATATGAAATATATGAATCACAAATTTCAAGATATACCTCTTTTAGAAGTAATCGTAGAAATGAGGAATCAATATTAGATTCAATTGATATAAAATTAAAATAAGAGTTTTATATTTCTCAATGTTTTTCTTTAGAAATAATCATAATGAAGTGTAATATATAAAAAAAAATATGTAAATTACTTAACAGAAAAATGCAATTAACTATAAAAGCTTTTTAGAGAGTTTAAACATTAGAAGCTTAATAGTTCTATTTTAATATTTAATATATATTAAGTTTATATTTATCCTTTATAATTAATGTTTTTTTAATTTGAAATATTGTATAAAAATGGGAATTATTTTTTTAAGATAATATGATATTTAATCAAAAAATAATTAATTAATTAATTTAATTATTTTCAAATTTTTAAATAAGATGTTAGAAGAAGAAAAGGAAAAACTAAAAGAAAAATTCTCATTGTTCTTTGATGAAAAACTACAATTTTTAGAAAAAAAATTTAATGAAGATATAAGACATATCGAAGAAATGAAATATGATTTCGTAGATAATTGCTTAAAAGTATTAAATGACCAACCAAAAGAATCAGAAGAAAAAATAATTGTAGAAGATATAGAAAAAAAACATGAAAAAGAACATAAGGAAGAAAAAAAAAATGAAAAAGAAAATAAGGAAGAAAAGAAAATTGAAAAAGAACATAAAGATGAAAAAAAAAATGAAAAAGAAAATAAGGAAGAAAAACAAAACGAAAAAGAACATAAAGATGAAAAAGAAACAATGAAAAAAATGTTTCAAAAAAAAATAAAAAATAAAAACAAAAGTATTGATTTAACAAAATCAAAAACAATAAAAGAATTAGGTATAAAACAAAGACCTTTAAAATTAGATAAATCTGCAGATAGAATTCCAATTAAAAAGAAAGAAAAAAATGAAAATAAAATTAAAGTTTTAAAACAATCTGCTACTGCTGCAAATACTATTCATAGAGATAGAGATTTAACGGACAGAAATCATAAAGGAAAAATAAATAATATTAATAAAAAAAATATTACTGTTAATACAAAAGGAAAAAAAGATATTAAGAAAAGAGAAAAAACTCCTCTTAAAGTTAATAATCATGCAAATAAAAAAGAAGAAAATAAAAATAAAGAAAAAAGAGATGAGAGTAGTATTTTAGAAGAAAAAAAAAATATGGAAGAAAATAAAGAAAATAAACTTGAAGAAAGTAAAGAAAATAAACATGAAGAAAAAAAAAAAGAAGAAAAAAAAAACAATAAAGAGGAAGAAAAAGAAAAAAAAGAAATAATTATAAAAGAAAAACCTATTATTATTATTCCTGAAAAAATAAAAAATTCAAAAGAATTATCTAGTTTATATATAACATTACAGTATAAATTTTTGAATAGAAAAGAAAAATATAATTTAATTATTTCATTGAAACCAATTTATGAAACTTATGATAAAAATATAAAATTTTTATTGGATGAAAAAATAAATGATTTAAAAGAAAAAGAAGAACAAATTAATAAATTTTTAAGTAAATATGATGATATTGAAAAATATTTAAATACTTTATATAATCCTTCAAAAATAGCTTTTAAAAGTTTAGCTTATATAACAAAAGAAGAAGAAATAAATTTATCTAAAAAAGAATCAATACCAAATGAAATTACTATTATTTTTAAATTTCTTTATTATCTTTTAGATGAAAAATTTGAAGAAGGAATTTCAACAAATAAATTAATTGAAGACTTTATTTCTATTATATTTGAAAAACATAATGTTAAAGATATTAAAAATTTAATTTCTAATTATGTTAATGAACATAAAGATTTGAAATTAAATAAAGAAAAATTTGATAATTTAGAAAATTTATTTGATTCATGTCCTAATATTTGTTCTCCTCCTGAAATAAGTAAAATTAATAGACCAATTTCTTATTTGTGTTTTATTTTAAAAGAAATTAAAGAATTTATAAATTTAAAATCTTCTTATAATGTTTATTATTATGAAATAAGAAAAAAACAAGATGAATTAAAAGACATAAAAAAGAAATTGAAGATTTAATTAAAGCTAAAGAAAATAACAATTAGATTAATGATGAAAATTATGAAGAAAAGAAAATAGAAGAAGTTAAAAAAGAAGATAAAAAAGGAAAACATTGAAGAAGAGAAAGAAAAAATTTAATTTAAAAGTCAAATTTAAAATATAAATAAAAATTAAGTCTATTTTTTAATAAACATTGAACAAAAAAAAAATAATAAACATGAAAAAAATCAAGTTATTTGTTATTAATAATAATAATTTTTATTATATTTGTAATTGTTATTGTTATATCTATTATAATTATTGTAACTTCCATTATTATTATAACCTATATTTATATAATATTTAAGTTCCTTATAATAAATATCATTAATATATTCTTTTGGTCCAACAATTTTTAAATTAGGAGCTTTATAATTTTTTCCATTATCATCTTGAACATCTTTATTAGAAATATAAAAAAGTTTTAAATTATAATCATTAATAATTCTCGATGAATTTTTTTTTAATTCAAATTCTTTTCCTTGTCTAATTTCATAATATCTTTCACATAAATTCATTTCAATATAACATTGTTCAACATTATTACCATTTTCTCCACTAATAGTAACTTTTGCTTCATTTTTATCATTTAAATTATTAGCATCTACTGTAATATTAACAGAATATTTTTTCTTTAAATGAACTAAATTACTTCCTTTAGAACCAATTAACATTCCAACATATTTTTTACTGACATAAAAAGTTTTATTTTTCTTTTGTAAATCTTCTAATTGTTTTAAATTGTTGTCTTTATCTGAAGAAATATTTTGTAATTTTATTTCATTTTCAATTGAAGTTCCTAAAATCATTTTAATTAATTCACTTTGATTTCTTAAACATAATATTCTTATATTAGAAGGTTCATTTGAAGGAAAAAAATCAGAATAAAAAGAATTTATTTCTGAATCTTCATTTATATTTTTTAATATTTCATCACATCTTTCTGATTGAATCCATTGAGACAATTCTTTTGGAACTGGAATTATGATATTTGAAAATTCATTTTGTAAAATTTCAGATAAATTTATATATGATGTATATCTTAAATTTTTTTTTCTAGATAATTTTGTTAATAAAGGATTTTTTTTAAATATTAATAAAAAGAAATTACCTTTTTGCTCTTTTATTTCTACTTCTGAATAACATCCTTTTTCTATTTCTAATTCTAATGTTGAATTTTCAAATTCTTCATCATAATCAATTTTAGTTATTTTTCTTATATTTTCTATAGGAACTATTTCATCCCTTTGAATAAAAGGAGATGTCATAATAAAACTCTTCTCACCATAAATTCCAATAATTTCTCCTTTAACCCAACCATTTTTCTCTTCTAAATAAAACTCCAGATCACATAAAAATTTATCCATGAAAATTTAAATAAAAATAAATAATAAAAGACAAAACAAATAAAAAAATTAAATAAAAAATAATAAAAACTTACTTTATTAAATAATAAAAAAAATGGCAACAGCTTTAAAAGAAAATCCAACAGTTCAAAACCCAATACCTTTAGATTTTCAAAATCTTCCTCAATCTCCTCAACCAACTTCACTTCCAAATCAACAATTACAAACACAAATACCTCAAACCTTCAATCCAATGACACATATTCCTCCAAAATACACAATAGAAGGTTACTTAAAGCCTCCCTCAAAATCTAAAGAGAACATGAACATCCTAAATATGAAAGACCAAATAAAAATCCCTTGGAATGAAAAGAACTCAAATGCTTCAGGAGCAATGACTCAGAGTGAGCTCCTTGCCTTACGTAGGAAGGAACGTGTCCCAGATATCTCATATGATTTAGATAAAGACGGTTACGTTGGTGGAAGAGACTTCGTTATTGCAAAACGATTCGATTTAGATGGGGATGGGAAATTAAATGAACAAGAAAAAAAAGCTGCTTATGAAGGATTGGCTAATAATATTGAAGATAATTATTATTGGAATGTTGACAATAGAATCGGTGCTAAAAATTTCAGATTATTACAAAAAAGAGGTAAAATTATTGATGCTGAAGATTTTCTTCCTGTTAGAGATACTTATCCTAAACATCCTTTAAGTGATGTTAAGCCTGCTTATGCTACTTTTACTGAATTGAAAGAAAAGAGGAAAGCACAAACAAAAAAAGAAATAAATGATAAGATTAAAAAATGGGAAGAAGAAAATCCTACTAAATTTATTAATGAAGAACAAGATCTTGCAAATTTAACTAGAGTACATCCTAAATATACTTCTATTCAACAAATTAAAGATGAAGAACATAGAAATGCTAGAATTAAATGTGGTTTGGAACCTGTTGAAACTCATATTAAAGATATTCATCATGATCCTACTCTAGAATATGTTTATAATCCTAAACACAAAACAAAAGGTGATTTAGAGAAAGAAATAAAAAGAGAAAATTTAGAAGAATCTAAAAAATTAATGAATATGAATCATAAAGATGAAGTTGCTAGATTAAATGAAAGAGAAGATGAAATATTTTCTAAAATGTATAGTAATGAAGATAGGAAAACATTTACAAAAATAAAGGAACAAAGAAGGAAAGAAACAAATGAATATAATATTAAAACATTTTCTAAGCAAACAATTGGAGTTCATGGACATGAATTACCTAAATTTTCAGAAAGTGAAAAAATGAAAGAATGGTGGAAATTTAAAGATGGATATGTTGAAAATCCAAAATGTCAAAGTTGGACAGAATTTACAGAAGCAATAAAATATTTTAAACCTCCTGGAGAAGATTTATTATTAAATGAACATAGAGAAGAAGAACCTAATTGGGTTGATCCTTTTAAAAGAGTTCATGTTCCTTTACCTAAAGAAAATAAAGATGATAAATTAATTATTAAAATTAATAATTTAAATCATTTTAAAGGATTTGATCCTAATCATCCTCAACCTATTGATTTTAATGAAACTAGACAACAACATATTTATCGATGGACTACTTTAGTGAATCAATTTGCACCTAATAAATTTAAAAAAGGAAGATTTTTTGATTCTATTGATGAAGCTAAAGAAGATAATAATGATAATAATGAATTATATTCTCAATTTGCTAATTTTAATTCTAATTATATGAATATGTTTGATAAGAAAAATTCTGTGAAAATGAAAGAACAAAGTGAAAATGTTAATAATGAAAGTTTAAAGGTTATTAAAGATTCTTTGTTTCAAAAATTTTCTAACAAAGACCAAACTAAAAATACTATTCCTAAAAACACTGCGGCTAGAACTAAGGCTTTTTAATATGAAATTTTTAATTTTATTTTAAAGTTTTTTTGCTTCAAAATATATTAATAATTTTAAAATTAATTTTTTATTTGGTTTTTTAAGTTAAAAGATTAAACATATTTTTTTAATTAATTTTTAAAAGACATATAAATATGGATAGTTATAATTCTAAAACAAAATATGTTTTACATATTGAAAATTCAGCAGGAAAATCAAGAAATATATTTAGTAATTTTTTAACTAATAATTCTTTATCAAATTTTAATAAAACAAAAACTTCATTTGAACCAGTGAAAAAAATATATACTACTTATAATTTAAATTTTCCAGGACATAAACTCGTTAATAGTCAATTTAATCAATTTAGAGCAAATAATAAAATGACAAGATATAATAAAAGTCATAATAAAGGAAATTCATTTCGTTCAATTGATTTAGGTTCAACAAGTACTGAATTTAATTCAACAAGAAATCCTTTTAAATTTATTAGAAAAGTAGATCTTGATATAAATAATTTACTTAACCCTCCTACTTCACAAAGAAATATTTTAAATATGAAATTAAATTCTACTGTAAATAGAATTCGAAATAAATCTGTTTTTACAGATAATAATTTAGATTTTCAAAAAAAATCAAATTTAGATTCTTATCGATCTTTTGTTGATATGATTAATAATCAACCTAATATTTTAGTTAATCAAATTAAAAATAAAATCCAAGGAAATGAAAAGGGAAAAGTTAATGATTATTTAAATGATATTTTAAATTCTATTTGTAGGAAAATTACTTATGTAAATTCTAAAAATAATATCATTGAAGATGAATATATTATGAATTTATTATATGAAGAAGAAAAAAATTTAACTAAAAAAATGGAAAAAGTTTTCAAAGGGAAATGTATTATTAAAAACTTTACAAAATATATTGAAGATGATAAAGGAAATAAAATATTTTTACCTTTTATAAATAAATATAAAAAAGTAGAAAAAAAACCCAGAAATTCAATATTTTCAACAATTCAAAGTAATAAAAATTACAGTAAAACATATTCAAATAATTTAAAAAAAAATGAAGAAGATAGTAATTATGAATCAGAATATTTTTCTAATGAAAGTGATTTAACAGGAGGAAATTTAAATAATCTTTTAAAAAATAATTTATATGGAAAAAAAGGAATTAAAAAAAAAAGGAAGAGAGGATCAAAAAGATCAGAAGAAATAAGTGGATATTATGAAGAAGAATCAGAAGAATCAAATAATATTAATGATAATAATAATAATAATAAACATGATAAAAGAAAAAAAAAGAAAAGACATCATAGAAGAAAAAATAAAGATGATGATAGTTATTATTCAGATTCTGATGATTATGATTATGATGATGAATCTTATGAAGATGAAGAAGTATTTGAAGATAATGAAAGTAAAACTTATATTAAAAGTCAACAAAATAAGTTTAATAGAGAAGAAAATAATAATAATGTAAATGTTAATGTGAATGATAAAGATAATGATAATAAAACTAATGATAAAATTGTAAAAAAAATTAAACATAAAATTAAAGTTAAAAGCAAAGATGTAAAAGAGAAAAAAATAAAAAGAATAAAACAACATAGAAAAATAGAAAGTAATGAAATAGATAATAAAGAAGAAGAAAAATTTAATAAAAAAAATTCAAAGAAAAGAATAAAGAGTGAAAGAGATAACAATAACAATTCTAAGAAAAAGAAAAGAAAAAAATATAGGGAAGAATCAGAAGAATCAGAAGAAGAAGAAGAAGAAAGTGAAGATGATATTGATAGATTTATAAGAAAAAAATATGAAACAATAAATATAGAAGGAGCAACAAATCTAAATAATGGAAATAATCCAATTAATATAATTAATGGAAATAAGGACATTAATTTAAATACTATTAACAATCAAAATAATTTAAACAATTCAAATATAAACTCAAAATCAAAAAAAAGAAAAAATAAAATTGATAAAGAATCAAATATAGAAAATGAAAAAGAAATAGAAAATAATGAATCAGATAGTTTTGAAAATATAAAATCAAAAAAAGAAAAAGGAAGAAAAAAGAAAAGAGAAAAAAGAGATAAAAAATCAAAAAATAAAACAAAATCAAATAGTATAACAGAAAATACAAATAATAATGAAAACAATGAGAATAATAATTTAAATACTACAAACAATAAAAATAAAGAAAAAACAAATTCATCAGAAGAAGATTCAAATGATTCAGAAATAGATTTAGAAGAAGAAATAGAAGAATATTTAAAAGCAAATAATAATTTAACAGCAGAACAAAAAAAAAAGAAAAAAAAGGAAATATTAAGAAATATAAAAATAAAAAAAAATATAAAATCATCATCACCAACAACATCAAAAGGGAAAAAAATATCTAAAAAAAAGCGTCAAATTATAATGATAAAAAAGAAAATTGCAAAATTAATAGATGATAGTAAAACATTAAAAGAAAAAAAAATGGAAGAAAAAGAAGATGAAATTATAGAAGAACAAATAAGAGAAGAAGAACAATCAATTCCTACAAAAAAAATAATAGAAAAAATAAAAGTTCAAGAAGAGAAAAAGAAAGAAAAAGAACAAATACAAAAAAATCAACAAAAAATAGTTTCATCATTAGTAATTATGGCACAAGGTAAATTAACAGAAAAAATGACAAAATCTGATTTAAATACATTATTATTTGATCAAGAATTTGGTAATCAAGTAGAAAAATTAAGAACAGAAATGCAAAATGAAGAAGATACAAAATGTTTTCCTGAAAAAAGTAAAAAAAAAATATCTTTAGGTGAAGTTCTTGAATATTTATTTAAATATTTAAAAGAATATTTAAAAAGAAAAAAAGATCAAGAAGAAGTTAATAAAAAGATATTAAAAGCTCAAAATATTAATTCGAAAAATATGGGAAATTTATTAGATAATAAAAAATTGCTTAATTTACATAAATTTTCTGCATTTGGAGAAAGAGATTATAGTTCAGAAAGTTCAAGTAGTGATTATATGCCTCCTATAATTCAAAAACCAAAAACTGTTTTAGATAATAAATTAAAATTAAATTTATTTAATAAAGAACTTTGGAGTAAAAGAACTTTTCAAGAAAATGAACTTTTACTTCATAATGAATTAAAATATCAAATTATGTTAACTAATAATATTGAAAGTAAAGAAAGATTTCAAAATTTTTTTAATCAAATTGAAAAATTAAAACAAGTTGATATTCAAGAATATGTTAGATCACTTGAAGAAAATTTTGACTCTTATAAAGAAGAATTATCTGATTTAATTGAAGCTAGAGAAATGGAAGAAAGAATTAATAAGTTTATTTTTAATTTTAATATTGAAAGAGATAAAATTATTAATACTAGAAAATATGTTGGTCATAAAATTAAAGTTAAAGATAATAAATTTGATGTTTTTATGGGAAAAACTTTCGTAAAGAAAGAAAATTAAATATTATATATAAGGTAAATGAATATAAATTCTTAATATTAATATTTGATTGGGAATTTATAAATATATTTTATTTTTTATATTCATTTTTTATGTTATTTAAATTAATGTTTTTTAATTTAGTTTTTTATGTTTTTTTTATATCTTTTAGCAAAGAAGTAATTAAGTAAAATTGTTTATATAATGTAAGTTAAATAAACTTTATTTTTTCACATAAATCTAGAGATTGAAATGGATTTTCAATTTATTTTTGATATTTTGATACACCTTTTTAATCAAATAATTTATTTGATTTATAATTTAACCACATAAAGAAAATATTATAAATATATAAATGGAAAATTTATCCAGTGAATCTTTTATTAATAGAGATAATAAATATGATGAAAAAAAAGAAAAAAATAAAAAAGGGAATAAAGAAAAATATAAAAAAAAGAAAAAAGAAGAATATGAAAGAAATGAGGAAAATGAAGATGAAGATTTATTAGAAGAGGATGAAGATAAGGAAACAATAATAAAAAAAATATCCCCAATAAAAACACAAACATCAGGGGCAATAGGCGAAACAGAAGAAGAGAAAAAATTAAAAGAAAAATATTTAAAACATTATACGAAAAAAGAAATAATAATAAAATCATTAAAATTTGCTTTTGGGAATTGGAGATTTAATGTATATAATCAAATTAATAGTTTAATAGATCAAGGTTTTTCAATATATATGCCAATTTATCATAGTAGAATAGTCAATGCAATCACAAAAGATAAAAATTTAGATATTTTATATTCAAGTTTTCTAGCTTATATAATTTTAATTTCTGTTAGATTAATTACTTCAGAATTAATGCAATGTTTAGCTTATTACTTTGTAAGAGATTCATTGTATAGTTATAGAAATATTGTTATGGAAAATATTTCTCAAAAAGATGTTGAATTTTTTGATATAATTAAAAGCGGAGAATTAATTGAAAGAATCAGACAAAATGAATCTACAATAGAAAAAAATTTTCTATTTAAAACTTTAAATTTTATTTTTACTTTAGCTAAAATTATATATTTAGGTTATTATATTTTTAGATATTCTTTTGATTTATCTATAATTTATCTTATTATATATGGATTTAATTTTTTAATAGATTATCTTTTAAAAAAACAATTTGAAAGTAGTAATGACAGAAAAAGATTTAGATTAAGAGATAATTATTCTAGTTGTTTAAATGAATTTATAAGTAATATAAGATTAATAAAATCTTTTGGAACAGAAGAAAGTGAAATTCAAAAATTGCAAACTTTAAAATTAAGAAGTTCAAGACCTTTTGGAGGATGGCAAAATTTTTTAAGATCTTTAAATTCCTTTGGAAAAAAATTTGGAGATATATATATATATTATTTAGCAGGTAAAAAAACTTTATTAGGTCAAATGAATTATGGTGATTTAATAGTATTTCAAAGTTATTCAAATCAATTAAAAAAAACTTTTTCAACAATAAAAAGTTTATTTGATGAATATTTAGAAATGTTTGAAAGTTGGAGAAGATTTTTTGAAATATATGATTATTTACCAAAAATAATATCAGAAAAAAATATAATCCCAAAAGAAATAGAAGGCTCATTAACATTTGATAAAGTATCATTTTCATATCCTTTAAAACCAGAAGTGAAAGTATTAAAAGATTTATCATTTAAAATTCCAGCAGGAAAAGTATTTGCAATAGTAGGTTATTCAGGAAGTGGAAAAACAACAATATCAAATTTAATACAAAGATTTTATGATCCAAATATAGGAAATATATTTATAGATGAATATAATATAAAAGATTTAAATTTAAATTGGTTACATCATCAAATAGGTTTTGTTGCTCAAGAACCAGTTTTATATTCAGGAACAATAGAAGATAATATTACTTATGGAGTAAATGAATATACTCAAGAACATTTTAATAAAGTTTGTGAAATGTCAAATATAAATAAATTTATTAATGATAAAAGTTTATTTCCAAATGGTTTAAAAACTCTTGTTGGAGAAAAAGGAAGTAAAGTTAGTGGAGGACAAAAACAAAGAATTGCTATTGCTAGAGCTTTAATGAAAAATGTTAAATTTCTTGTTTTTGATGAAGCAACTAGTGCTCTTGATGCTGAAAGTGAACATGATGTTCAAATGGCTATTGATAATATTATTAAAAAAAAAAATATTACTACTGTTATTATTGCTCATAGGTTAAGTACTATTAAAAATTGTGATGTTATTTTATTTTTGGATAAAGGAAATATTGTGGAAATGGGAAGTCATGATGAATTAATTGAAAAAAATGGAGAATATAAGAAATTAGTTCAGAAACAATTAGTTAGTTAATTGTTTTATAAAATTTATTTATTATTTAAAAAACTTTTTATAATAATTAAATTATTATTAAAATATATTTTTTTCTTTTTTTAATTTTCTATAAAGAAAGGGATAAACCAATATTTTTTAGGAAAAGTATTTTAATGAATGACTTTTTATCATCATTAATTTCCTTTTTCTTCTTGTAATTTTTTTTGTGATGAATCATAATATTTGTATTTGTGAAATGACATTTTCTTATTTTTTACTTATATTTTCTAATACTTTTAAATTATTAATATGACATTCATTAAAAAAAATTTAAGGCTACCTTATTTTAATATTAAATAATTGAATGATATTAATATAAGTTTTTATCTAAATTTCATATTAAAATTACCAATAATAAATTTACAAAAGCATAAAAGTAAATATGTAAAAATAGAGATAAAAATTAATATGAAAATTCAACACTTCCAAAACTGACTCTTTTTAAATCATTAGCAACACTAGTTCTTCTCCTAATTGGATTAGCAGAGACTTGTGTAGAAGATAATTTTAAAATACTTTTAGGTTTAGGTAAATTACTTAATTTTTTAAAATTCATCATTCTTTTAAAAGGAACACTCATAGAAGCTCTTCTTTTCATTTTTCTTAATTGAGGAGAATTAGAAGCAGTACTATCACCTAATTCATCTTTTTCAAATTCAACACCTTTCTCAGTAAATTTAATTCCTTCTGATTTTAAATACATTAATACAAATTTTAACTCTCTTGCATTTTCTTTTGCTTTTTCTATTTCTTCTTTTTTTATTCTTGCAAAATTTATTATATTTACAAAATTACCATTTTCTTCTGATGTAAAATATGAAGGATCTATTACTATTGTTCCTTCTTTTGATATAAAATTTACTTTATATTCATTTTTTGTTATTTTATTTCTTGGAATATAAATTGCTAACTTATTTAAAAATGGATCTTTTACTACATCAAAAATTTTTTCTTTTTTTCCGAAATATACTTTCATTCTTAAATCATCATATCCTTCAATAGCAGTTGTTATTATGAAACTTGTTTTTATTTTTGATAAATACGATGTTATATTTTTACGAATCATATATCCTCTTATTGATGTTAATATTTTTTCTTGCGCTTTTTTTCTTTTCATTAATATTTCATGTAATATGAAAAAATTTTTTAACGTTAATTTTGATTCATATAATAATTTATATTTTGATGTTATTAAATTTGCACTTTGTCTTCTTTGTTCGATTATTTCTGATACAATACAATCTTCCTTTTCTTCTATATTCGCCATATTATTATTTTATTATAAATTAAAAAAGTGTTATAAATTTTATTAGATGTTTCCTTAAAAAATATAATATATATTTAAACATAAATAATTAATTCAACAATAAATTATTTTTAATTAAGGTAAAGGTTTTTTCAATAATTATATTAAAATTTAGTTTAAATTTATCATTTTTGAGTAAAGTTTTCATCATATTTGAAATTTTAGTTTCATTTGTTTTTTTAATATCTTCTTCGAAAAAAAATAAAATTTCAAGAACAAAAAAATAAAAAAATTTCCATCCAAAAAGAATTAAAAAACACCAAACAATTAATAAATTATTTCTATCCATTCCATTACTAAAAAGTGTAAGAAGCCAATTAGCAGTAAAAAATTCATGAGTGACATAATTTTTTTCTAAAAAAACTAATAAATTTGAATTATATTTTTTGAAGAACGATTTAAGAAAATTTCCAAGATCATTCAATTTTTCATCTAATTTATTATATTTAATTCCCATATATTTTTCTAATTCAAATTTATTTATCATTCCATCAATAAAAATAATAACTTCTTCTTCAGTATCAAAAAAAAATATTGCATTTCCTGCTAAAAAATTTAATCCTTGGGCATATCCTATTATTTGATTATAATTTGAATATGCTTTTAAAATAAAATATAATTTTTTATAATTCGTATTTCCTTTTTTAAATGATTTATCTCCTGGAAAAGTTCTTGTTAAATCTTTTTCTATTAAATTATTATATTTTGAATTTGAATATAAATTATCTATATAATTTGATTTTTGAAATTTAGAATATTTAAAAATACTTCTTTTTATTTTTTCAATTAAATTGATGTTCTTTATTATTATTAACTGAATATATAAAGTATTATATATTTCATTTTGACATATTTTGTATATTTTTTTATTTGTTTGAGATAAAATAGATATATTTTTAATATCTAAAAATTTAAAGATTTGTTTTTTAAAAAATTCATTTTTAATAATAAATTCAACGAAATTATGTTTTTTTAAATAATATTTTTTGATTGAATAATTCATCATTCCATTAAAAATAGGAATTTTTTTAGCAAAACGAATATTTTTTTCATCAAGTAAAACATCATCCATTGTAGTACCATTAGTAGTATTATTACAAAAAGATTGAGAAGAATTTAAATTATTTATATTCATAGCTTCAAATATTTTTAATTGAATAGAATTATTTCTTAATTTAATTAATTTTTCATAATTTTCTTGTATTTGTTCTCTTTTTATTTTATTATTCATTTTACTCATTGTTGTTGCTGTTTTAGGATAATTATTTGGTAATTTAATTTCAATATTTTCATCAGATGTTCTTTCTTCTATTTCTACATTTTCTTTTATTTTATTAATTTCCAATTGCTTCTTTATATATTTCTTATTTTTACATCTGCTTATATTAAATATTCCTCTTTTCTGTTTTTTATATATAATCTCTGAATTATTATTACTTTCTGATTTATATTCATTTCCTTCATTTGAATCTGTTTTTGTTCTTTTTAAATAAGAATACATTTTCTTTTCTGAAGTTTTTTCTGCCTCATAAAAAACAGAATCTATTGTTTTTTTATCTACATTATTCATTTTTTAAAAAAAAATGTTTTATTATTTAATTATAATTAATTATCAATTTGTAAAAATAAATAACAAAAAAAAAGGAATATTATTTAAAGAGAATTATATGATAATTTGAATCATTCTTTCAAAAGGAAGTAAAACTAATAAATTTTTTATATGGATTTTTTGTTTATTTATTAATATTTTTTTCAATAATAGTTTTATTTATTTTAAATTATTTTTTTTAAATGAATTTAAAAAAATAATAATAATAAATGAAAAACTAATAGTTTTAAAAAGGCTAACAATTTAATAAAAATCTTAAAAATTTATATCAAAATTAAAATTATCCTAATTTACAAAAACTAAAGAGTGTGACTATACATATATCTAAAAATTAAGTTTGATAAATTAAATATTTTTCATATTCCCTACTTTTTTAATTATAAATATTTTGTAATAAATTAAGATAACTTTTTAACTGTTTAATTACAATTAACATTTTCCAATCCTCACTTAAATTTTGTGTAAAGATTAAATTCTTTGATTTGGAATTAATATAGACATCTTTTTTTATTCCTTCATTTGAAAATAAATTACTTATATAAAAATGAGTATCAAAATTTAAAAAGTCATTTGAATTCAAATATTTAAATTCATTTTTTTTATGTTTAATATTTTTTTTTGTAAACATTGAATTTTCAAAAGTTTGATCAATTGGAATAGTAAAAATTCCACTATTAAAAGCTGAAATATACATAATAATTTAAGATTTTATTTATCAATATAATAAAAGGAAATATATATATTTTATAAATAATAATTTATTTATTAACCACATCAAAAGAAGAAACTTATCAAATAAACATTTTCCATTTATTTGACTTTTCAATTTAATTTTTTAAATTAAATTTAAAAAAGTTAAAGCCTTCTTTCCTATGAGAAGAAGGATTTTTTATTTCTATTAAAATATATTTTTAGCAAACTGTCAATCAATGGATTTAATTTATGCGTTTAAAAAAATTTTATAAGTATAAATCTTAATTTTTCAAGTAATACCTTTTTTAAATAATATTATCTATAATATCTCCTATTTTAAATCTTAGAATTCCAATTAAGAGTTTTCAAAATAGAAAAGTGAAATAAGGAATAATATCTTAATAAAAAAAATGAAGAATAAATAATAATATTAATATATAATAATATAAGAAATTAATTTATTATATTAATAAATTAAGCACAAGAATCTCATAAAAATTTATATTAATTAAAGATAAAAAAAATAATTAAATGAAAAAAATAATTAGGAAAAAATAATATAATGCAAATTCCACATTCCCAAAATTCATCTTTTTCATTTAATTCATCTTGTTTATCAAAATGTATTCAAAAATATTTAAATTGTAGAAAAAAAAAACAACAAAAAAATTCTAATGAATCAGAATTGAGTTCAATAATATTAAAAAATAAAAATTTATTAAAATTAGATAATTCCCAAATATTAAATCAACAAAGTATAAATTCTCCCTTTAGAATAACAAGAGACAAGAATATAAAAGATACTTTATCAATTCCAATTAAATTACCAAGTTCAGTACAAGGTAAAATTCGTTATAAAAAAAATACATCTAGTGGAATAATACCAATAAAAAAAGTTGAAAAACCGGTAAAACATTTTTTTCATGAATTCAAAGATAAATTAAGATGTATTTTTTGTGGGGGAAAAAATTGTAAACACGAGAATTACAAAAACAATTTAAATAACAATAATGCAATAGAAGGTTTAAATTCTAATTTTATAACAGAAAATATAATAGCAAGTCAAAGACCAAGTGAAATATTAATTCAAAAATATCATTTAATTCAAAAATTTAAAATATTAAATATAAACTTAATAGTAAATCTCCAAAGAGAAGGTGAACATCCTTATTGTGGTCCAAATGCATATAACTTAACAAGTTCAGGTTATTCATATAATCCTTCTGTATTCTCTGGAGATGATATTAAATGTAAATTCTCTGGTTGGAAAGATATGGAAATTCCTTCTTCTATGAATTTCATGCTTGATATTGTTAAAGATATGAGTGTTGTTACTCATGATGAAGGAGGTAAAGTTCTTGTTCATTGTCATGCTGGATATGGAAGAACTGGAGTTGTTATAGTATGTTATTTATTGTTTAATTCTATTAAAGATTCTGATACAATTATTCAAGAAGTTAGACAAAAAAGAAAAAAATGTGTTGAAACTAAATCTCAAATTTCTTATTGTAAAAAATTCGAAGATTTTTTAAATCATTCTAGAATTTTATTTGGAGAAAAAGAAAGTATTAATGTTTATTTAAGAAGACAAGAAGATTTATTATATGGAAATGAACTTTGTAAATATGGGTTTGTTCCTAAAATTATAATTAAAGTCTTAAATAAAATAATTGAATTAAAAGATAAATTTTATTACAGTAAAATGACTCTATATAAACACATTGAAGGAATTATTATTGATTGGAATGATGAATTAGAAAATGTTCTTGTTAAAATGAAAAATTCAATTAATAAAGGTGATTGGGATTCTTTTGATAAAAATGAAAATTTATTTGTTGTTGTTGAATTATTATTTGATTGGTTTGAAGATTCTGTTGAATTTGTAATTAGTAGAGAAAGAACTGAAAAAATTATATCTTGTGATTTATATTGTGATTTTATGTTTAATATTCATGAAAGGAAAAAGAGAAACTTTTCCAATAAAATTTTATTAAAACAAAGAAAAAATTTATTTGATTACATTAAAGGTGTTTATCATTGTTTTGAATATGAAATTATTTTTAGTTTTTCGACTTTTTTAATTCATTTACTTCCAAATAATGAAGAAGAAAAACGATTATATGATTCAATGGTTGATAGAATTTCAATAGGCTTATTAGGTTTTTCATATAGTGATGCAAATAATAATGAAGAATATAATAAAACAATTTTTTTTTTATATTCAGGATTATCTTCAATAATAAAATTAATATGCGATTCTTTTTCAAATAATTGTGAAGAAGAAGCATTCTCAATTGTAAGTCCAATAAGAAAAAATTATCCTGTTAAATATAATTTAACAAAAAAAGAAAAAATTCCATATATTTTAACAAAAGATAATTTTTTTATAAATGATATAAATGATAGAAGGAAATCATATATGATACCAAGAGGAATACATACAATGTTATCTAATCCAAGATTTTCTATGAATTCAAGTAATTTTTTTACTCCGATTACTAAAAAAAAAAGTTTAATCAAAGATAATGAAAATATTTATCAATTTCTAAAATTGCCTTCAAAAAATTTAAACGAAGAATCAGAAATTCCTTCTTTTTATTTAAATACTCCAAGTGAAGTTCCTTCTCCTGATATTGATCATAAAAAAAATATAAATTTATTAAGTGTAAAAAGAGATTTGGGAAAAGTTGATGAAGTTATCAGTAAGAATTCAAATTCAATAAATTCAAGTTTTGTTGATAAGAATTTATGTAATAATTCTAATTTTGGATTAAACAATGATTCAAGTGCAATGTTTCACTTTGAATATTTAAAAAAAATTCATGAAAATGATAAAAATAAAAAAATGAAAAGAAATAAAAAAACATCAAAAACAATAATAATGAATCAAAAAGATAATAAACAATTAAAAAATGTTATAAATGAACACATTAATCATCATTCAAAAATGAGAAATTCTATGATTATAAAAAAAACAAATAATTTTTTAAGTAAAATAAAAGAGAAAAAAAAAGAAAAACAAAAAGAGAATAATGAAAATGAAGGTATAATTAATTTAAAAAAATGTATGAATATTTAAAAAAAGATAATTAATTGATTTAAAATTCTTTTTTCAAAAAAAAAAGATTTTTGTATGAAGAAGTTATTATAATTAAGTTCAAATAATTATTAATAATAATTTTTGGTATTATAATTATTTTATGATAAGTTGATATTAAAATAGATGTTATATAATAATATGAAATAATTAATAATTAAATTTTTAAAAATTTAATAAAAGAAAAAGAATATATTCAATTTTAATGAATTAATATCTTAATTAATATTGAATAAAAAAATTTATTTAAGTTACAGATTTTTTTATTATATAAAATGACTTCAAGATTTAATACGGAAACAATGACAATGAGGAGGATGGGAAAAACAAATCAAAAGACAACTAATATATCAACATCAAAACGTTATGCTGGGACCAAAAGTAAGATAAATAATTTATTATTTATTAGCAAATCCTGAGGAACAAAGAAAAGAAAATGCTAAACAAATTTATATGAATCGTTTACCTGCTCCATTGAAACCTCCAAAAGATGCAGCTCATACTCAAAAAGAAGAAAAAAAAGATACTAAAGATGAAAATAAAGAAATTTCAATTAATCAAGAACAAAGTCAAGTTCAGAAAAAAGATGAAACTTCTTATGATTTAGGAACTAGTGAAATGGAACAAAGTGATGATTATAGACATAAGAAACAATTAGAACTTCAAAAAGAAAAACTTGAAAGAGATTTAAATCAAGATATTTATATTACGATTCATGAAACACCCACTAACATTATGTTTTATTGTCCTTCAACAAAATATCTAACTTTGAAAAATGGTAAATTATAATTTTATTTTTTTAGAGGATGTAATTGCAAATGAAAAATTAAAATTAGATTCTTATAAAGAATATTTACAAAAATTAAAAAACAAAGAATCTTTTATAAAAAAAGGGGCTCAAACAATAAATCGTTTTAAATCAAATGGATTAGTTTCTACTGCCTTTAATCAAGATGAAGAAACAGAAATGATTGATGAAAAAATTAATTGTATCAATTATGTGATCACAGATTCAATTGCAGAAAAAAAATCCAAAATTGAAGATTTTACATTAATGACACAAAAATTATTAGATAAAAGAGTAAAAAAAGAATTAAAGCAAACTTTAAAACATTCTAAAGAGTTACTTCCTGTTGACAGTTCTACACGTTCTCTACATAGAAGTGAAGTTGATCAAAGTGCATCTTTGGCAGATACATTTCTTTCAAGTTCTCTTTATTCAAGTAGAAAACCAAAAGGAACTAAAAGTAATTTAGGGGCTAGTCAAGATAAATCAAATACTGATAAAAAATCATCTCCTAATTCTTCATTTTTACCAAATTCAACTAATTCTGAACATACATCTGTGAAAGAAAAAGAACCTACTGTTAATTCTCAACGTGTAAGAAGAGCTTTTAATGAAGAACTACCTAAAAGTATTGTTTATCCCTTGAAATATGTTGAAAGACTTCTTTCTCAAAATCAATTCCATTACAATCAAATTGCTTATAAAGATTATCCTGTTGTTTTAGATGAATTAGAACAAAAAACAACTAAACAAGGAGGAGATTTAACTCTTAGTTTAGAAGGTAATGATAATAGAGAGGAAGAAGAAAAGAGAAAAATGTTAGAACAGAAAATGGCACTTGTTGTTGATAATACAGGAATACCTAATATTAAAAAGTTATTAACATATTCAATAGATTTATTATTAAAAGAAAAAGGAATAAATCATAATTATGTATGTCATGCATTAGATTGGAATGTAAATAATTCAGATCTTCTTGCAGCAGTATATGGAGATCCTGATATTAACTCAAAAGAACCAGGTTTTCTTTGTTTTTGGACTCTTAAAAATCCACTTCATCCAGAAAGAGTAATACAAACTCCAAGAGGTTTAACTTATTGTAATTTCAGTAGAAAAAATCCTTATTTAATTGTAGTAAGTGACTATCAAGGAGAAATTATGATTTATGATTTAAGAAATAATACTAATAAACCAATGGCTGATTCAAGTGAAGTAAAAGATAAACATACCGATATTGTTTGGGAATGTAAATGGATTGAAAGACCAAATGATAAAAATGAAATTATAGTTACTACAAGTTCTGATGGAAAAATGAAAGAATGGTCACTTAAAAAAGGATTAGAAGTTACTGATTTATTAAAAATGAAAAAAAGTACTTCATTTCCAATGAAACAATTAAATCCTTTTGCCAAATATTTAAAAAAAGATAGGGGAGATAAAGATAAAGACATAAAAGAAACATTAATATTTAGAGAAGCAAATGGGCTTTCCTTTGATTTTCCAAAAAATGATACAACAATTTATTATGTTGCTTTAGAAGAATGTACAATTCATAGATGTAGGATATCATATAAAGACCAATATACTGATAATTATTATGGTCATCAAGGTCCAGTATATAAAATAAGATGTAACCCATTTGATCCAAATATTATGATAAGTTGTTCATATGATTGGACTGTAAAAATATGGAATAATAAACATAATTATCCTGTTATGAATTTACATACAAATGAATTAAGTCATCAAGTGAATGACATAGAATGGTCAAGTGATACTTCAACTGTTTTTGCTGATGTTGCTGATGATGGAAGAATTGAATTATGGGATCTTGCAAGAAGTGCTATACAACCTATATATATTGTACAAGAAGAAAGTGGTATCGCCAAAAAATGTATCAAATTTTCTGAAGGAAAAGTTATTGCTACTGGAAATGCAGATGGAACAATTGATATATTTAGAATTTATAATATGGAACATTCCCCAGTTTCTGATGAAGCCCAAATTAAAAGATTACAAGATATAATTCAACAAAATTCAGATATTTCTACAAAAAATATGTAAAATTAATATTTTTTATATTGTATAAATACATTTAAAAATAAATTATTTAATTCTTTTTTCAATAGATAATTCGTAAATTTATGGATCATAAAAAAACTCAAAGAATAACAATATATAAATAATTTAATAAATGTATTTGATGTTAGTAAATATAGATATAAAAAAAGTAAAAAAAGTTAAATAAAAAAATCAATTTAATTCAAAAAATATATTAAAAAACAAATAAATTAAAATAAAATAAATAGATAAAATAGAATTCAAATTAATTAAATAAATTAAAAACATAATTAAAAAGATAAACAAAAAAAAATAAGAATAAAAAAAGAGAAAGATATTTAGGGCCATTGAGAGAGCAATATTTGTGTCGATTAGGAGAGGGATATTTGGGAAAAGTAAGACATTATATATTTAGGTCAATCAGGATCTCAATATCTGGGGCGATAAGGTCTAGGATATAATATGATAGGGAATGCGATTATTTTAGAGATTTTGATTAATATATATTAACTCCCCACAGACAATATCTTATACTTCTATCATCTTAATATATTACTCCCTATCCTCATTATATTCTCCTTTCACCATAATTTCTCAAATTATTTAATTTGCATTTATTTTTTTTATATTTATTAAATACTATTTATATTATTTTTTTAATTTTTATTATTCCAACAATCCATACTCTATCAAATAATTATCCACTTAAGAAAAAATTTTTATTAAATAATTCTATATAAATCCAAATATTTCCAAATCAAATTCAAATCCAAAAATAAACCACCGAATTTTCCAAAATCTCACATATCTCCTTATATCATTTTATCCACCCACTAATATATAGACTCCTAATTATAAATCAAATAAATTACTAGTTAATGCTCCTTCTGAAATAAGAAATGTAAAATTTCATTGATAATATCCAAAATAAATTTCCCTTTTCCTATAGACTCTTATAAAGCAACTCCTATTCAAATAAATCCACAATCATCCAATAATATTCATTATTAAGTATTTATCCCAATTTTAATGTTTCTGTACAAAAAAATAGATAAGAATATAAAAAACTTTAGTTAATTAAATATTAAATATCCTATTTCAATAAGTTTTTTTCACATTCCACTTAACATAGTAAGTAATATAGCTCTCTCAAATCCAAAGAATCCATTAAATAAGGAATATAACAAATATCTTTAATCAAATAATAAACAAAATTCTGAAAAAGAAGATAAAATGAAGGTCATAAAGAATTATGGATTGACCTAACAGAATTAGATTCACTTACTAGAGAAATATCAATAGATAGTTATGGCAATAATATAAAATATTATCACCCACCAAATCAATATACTTTAAAATGAAATAACATCAAACTATAATTACATTTCATCACAAAAGAATATAATACCATAAGTTGTCAAGTAATTATTGATATCCTTAATCTATACAAGACAATAATCCTCTATCAGATATTATTATAATAATAGTGACAATAAACAAAATATATTATTATAAGTAATGTTGATAATAATCAATTAATATAATAATAATATCAATAATATAATAAATGATAATAATTATCTCTTCATAAGTCTCTTCTACTTCTTTAAGTCGGAATTCACTAATAAGGAATTTTTATTAATTATAAAGATAAAAAAAGATAATCATTATAATAATGATGAAGATAATATATATATAATAATAATAATATATATAATAATTATTTAGGAATTATATT